>Ga0210096_1000173_pt1 | contig 25476 bp, 25 predicted proteins | sample China_Galinas_PW_4_FD_184864 | JGI IMG/M metagenome (GOLD analysis project Ga0210096, IMG submission 184864) | Wetland microbial communities from San Francisco Bay, California, USA, that impact long-term carbon sequestration - China_Galinas_PWA_D2... | ecosystem: Environmental > Aquatic > Marine...
GCCTTGGTACAGGCGGTACGGTAACAATAGATGTAGGTGCTTCTGATGCGGGCTATGGGGTAACTATTCAAACTGATGGTAAAATTCTTGTGTGTGGCTCTACAGCAGCTGGCTCATCTCCCGCAGTAGTTATACGGTTAAATACTAATGGAACTCTTGACACAAGCTTTGGTAATGCCGGCATACAATTAATAAATCCTATTGGGAGTTTTACTGGATTTGAAGGCTTTGATATTACCCTTCAATCCAATGATAAAATTGTGGTTTGTGGTGATGCCGGTTACTTTCAAGGCGAAAATTTTACCTTAGCTGGGTTACTATTGCGACTCTTAAATGATCAAGACTGCTTAATTTTTTCAGATTTAAGTATTTGTCTTGATTGTAATTTAAAACTCAACGAGGCATGTATTATTTTTGAAGGAAATTCACTTATTAATGGACGTGGTAACTGCCTAACTCTGACTCAAAATAGTGAAATTCGCATCGCAGAAAATGCCACCCTATTACTCAAAAATCTCATAATGAAAGGCATCGAAGGAACTAAAATTAGTTTTCTTGATAGCACCAGCACCGTGTCACTGCAAAATGTGCAATGGGTATTAAGTAACGATTACAATTTCACAACTGGTCATTTTGATACTATGAAAGATTGGCATTTAATCGGCGATGGCTATACTTTTGTATATAATTCAGATCAACAAAGTACTATTCAAGAATGTGGTCGATTAATTTTAGATAATGGCCTTACATTCTCCTATGATCCCACTATAGCTGATCGCGATCTTATTGCGCTCGTTGAAGCAACTTCACAATTAATTCTTCGTGGTGGTACGTTGAGCTCAACTACAACTGGTTTACGCTTAACCAAAGGAGAACTGCTGGTTGAGCGGAACTCATCAATTGCCTGTGATGCTACGGTGCAAGCAGAAGCAATAAGTTTTGGTGATGGTTCATCAACAAGCAATGATCTTGATGTCCAATTTACTCCTGGTGCAGTACTTCAAGTCACGAACGGAATTCTTCTCCATAATGACGCATAAAAAATTAGTGCAACTCATACATATATAAGGTAGTATGAGTTGCACACTGCTCACCTAATAGTGATTGTTTCAGTACAAATGAATCAATTGTAAAGGTAATCGGTTGAACTTTTGTTTGATTAACCGTGGTAACAAGTGTGCGTATATTGTCAACTTCTTTTACCCGCGCTACTGTAAGATGCGGCACAAATGACCGTTTCTCAGGAACTACTAACTCACGTAACACCGTATTAATTTGAGCAGCCAAACTCTGCAACTCCTTCGCAATCAAATGAGCAAAAATAACTTTTATATGCGATCCTGAGTAAAACACATCCAGATTTCCTAATCGCACTTGAAAAGGAAAAGCAATAACTTGCTGAAGCGCTGTATGAACTTTGGGCACTAAATCTTCTGGTATATCGCCAATAAATTGCAACGTAAGGTGCATCTGATCGCGGCGTGGATAACTTCCTACAAACAACTCTTCTTTTTGCAATAGATTTTGAATACGCACTATTTCATTAATTACTTCATCTGGCATTTCAATGCATACAAATAAACGCATACTATTCCCCTCCTCTCTCGTAAACTCTTGCTCATTACATTCCCATTAGTTTATTTCTTACAACATAAGGAGATAGAAACTCAATTTAGGGGGAATTGTGATGAAAAAGTATATTTTTTCAGTAACCACACTTCTTTTATTGCTCATATCAACTGCTCTTTATGCACCGCACTCTCAATCAGGTAAAAAATCTCTCCATCTTTTTTATAATTCAAGTATAAAAGCAAAGATCTGCAAATCAACTGCTTTACAACATATTAAACAGCTTTCTCACTATAAAATTGTAGAAAAAAACAGAGAAATTCTTAATCGAGCAGTTGAATTATTCAGCACCACTCCTGGCTTTTATACTACTCTTTCTTCATTCATGAAACAGGTTCGCTATCCTCAGACTGCAAAAGGATATTTATATGAAATCGAACGTGCATTGGAAATAGAAGAAAGTGAAGATACTGATCAGGTAGTGGCCTTTAGCCACTATCTTGGATTTAATAATACGCAAACACGGGAAATTGATTTAGTAACCAATTATTATTTTATTGAATGTAAAAATTGGCAATCATTTAATCAGAGAAAATCAACTAAATTGCATAAACAACTCAAAGCGCAACAAAAAGTAGTAACTGAATATAATAAACGTTTTCCGCAAACACCAAAACAAGTAATGCTCAGTTCAAAACATGCTATTCCTGAATCTATTATTTCATGGTGTACCAAGCATAATATCGCCTGGCATTGTTCAACGGCAGTATCATAGTTTTGTATTGTTCAACTACCTGAATTTCCAGTAGAACGAACAACTCCCATCATCTCCAGTTTTGCTGTTTCTAGACCAAGCTTTTTGTATTTTTTATTTTCCTGTTTAAGATTTTTGATAATCTTTTTTTGCTTATCAATATCTTTTGATTGTTTTTTTGTTTTTCGTCTTAAAATAATATTATCTTGTTGTAATGATTTAATACAAGCTTTTAAAATAGTGATTTCATCATAACTTTTTACTGAGCTATCCGATTCTCTTGAAGTAGTTAATTCACTTGACTGAGAATAAGGGGTATATACATCTGAATCTAATCTCATCAATAAATCCCCTATCCATTTTTGAGGATCACTTATAGAGAGATTACTTTCTCGATGATCTTTACCATTCAAAACCACAACCTCTTTTGAAGAACCTATCAGATCAGGGATACTCTGACTTCTGTTTTTTTCATCAAAACCATTTCTTTTACGTACATCTGTTGAAGAATGGCTCGTGCGTAACTCGCTTTTTTCTTTTTTTTTCGGATATCTTTTTTGCTTAATAAATCCAGTGAAATTATCAGATGAATTATCTTGCTTTCTTCTTTTAATAATATTTGATGAATTTTTTACTTTTAATCCCTTAAAACCATGAATTTTTCGCGGACTCCCCGATTTCTTACCGTCTTTTCCTGCCTGAATATCAATACATACAAAGCTGAGTAATGAAAGCATGAGTAACATCTTTTGCATGAGTGTTTTTTCCTGCATTAAATATATGGTTAAATAAATAGAATTAATGTAAAGAAAAGCGCTATTTCGTCAAGTAGCAAAATCAATTCTTAAGTTTTTTGGTAGCTTACTTGTTGGTTGTCGATCGAGTGGTAATTCTTGAAGTTCGTCTGGAACCCCCGATGACACACTTTCAGTTCGTTCCTTGTTATTCAAAATATCTCGTTCAAGAAGCTTCAATGTTCGAGATATCGCATCACGATATTCAATTGATATTTCCTTTGGATCTTTTTCTTTTTCTTCTCGTTCTCCTTCCCGTCCAGTGGCAGGACGTGGTGGATATTGATTAGCTATAGTTTGTAGTAATGCGCATTTTTTTTCTAAAGCTGCATTCTTCTCCTGCTCTTTCTCAAGTGCTTTTTGCAAGGTCGTTATCTTTTCTTGATAATTTTTTTCTTCGATTAACAAGTGGCGAATATCTTCTTCTAACCACTTAACTTTTGACACACCAACAGCTGAACCATCCTGAATTAATCGTTCTTTGGAAGAAACTTTTTTAAGAACACCTGGGCAAAAATCATAAAGTAAAGAGCCTTCACGGGCTTCTAAAGAATTTTTATGATCATTTGGTAACTCATGAGAACAAGCCACTATTGGTCTTTCTTTAAAGGATACTCGAAAATTTGAAGCACGTGGACTAGTTGATGAATCGTTTGAACTATTTCTTGTAATCCGATCTTTTTTACGTGGAGATAATTCTTTTCGAGGAGATTGCAATAAATCTCTTGCCGATTGAGCCTTCTTAGAAAATGCTCGAAAAATATCTCTATTTCCACTAAGTGTTAATTTTCTACGCTGATCTTCTCTATCTTTTCTTAATCGGGTATAATTATCACCCGATTCCATAGCATCAATCGAGATAATAGAAAAACTCAAGATGCTCAATACCAATAAAAATTTCTTCATGAAACATTCCTAAAAAATCAAATATCCGCGAAAAAAGCCTTTTTCAAGGGTAAAGTAGATATTTGATAAGGTCAAGAAATCGCCTTGTGATGTATACCTTATAATGAAGATTTTTTATCGTAATTATCCCATTCTTCTTCAAGTTCTTTTACTTTAGATCCATCTTCATCTGATTCATCTCCATCTGATGCACCACTCTGTGATCTATCAAAAAATGAATCTGAATAACACGGTATACTTGAAGAAGACAGAGATTTGGCCGAATGAAATAAACTACCTTCTCCTTCAGAAGAACCGGATGGAGTTTCTGGCATGAATCCCGGATCTGATACATCGAGCGAACTCATAAAATCAGCTAATTCTTTATATGTATATTGTTCCAAAAATCCTATACGTTGTGTATGAAACGTTGCCGATGTAAGTAAAACCTTTAGGCTATTGTGTATAATAATCTGATTTTTTTCAAAAATTGTTAATCTATTTTTGCATTCAAGAATATCTCGTCGTGTTTCAAGTCCCTCTTTCTCTTTACTAGTTACTAAATTATTTAGATCACGCGTCAGATTATCAACTTGCTGTTTTAGCGCAACTAATTCAGGTATTAATCTATCCTCTCCTAAATTTTCCTTTGAGCTATTTTTTCTTAATCGGCGAGGTATACAGGCACTCCTAGTCCGTTTACCTCGTGGTGAAACAATCTCAAGAAGATCTTTTTTCCTTTCCATTGCATTGCAATCGCCAAATCCCACACCCATAGATAGAATAATGATAAGATACCGTTTCATAACCATCTCCCCCTCTGACCACAGTTTCTTATTTTAGCTTACCCGAAATTAATCATTCAATACCAGATTCTTCAGTATTTTGACTGTTCAAGCTCTCTGCTAGTAACCTCTGATCTCTTTCTATTTGATCTGCAAGTTGGCTAAGCTGATCACATTTGACCTTAAGTTCCTGTATCTGAACGTGAATTGGGGCTAATTTTTTTCCTCGAATTGCTAAAAGCTCTTCAACTGAAAATTCTTCTCTGCTTTTTTCCTTATTTTCATGCGGTGATATTAACCGAGGACTACTTATTACCAAAGAATCTTCTTCTTTTTGGTGCTTTTTATTTCTCCCAGGACTTGATGAAAAACTTTTTTTGCGCAATCTCATAGCATAATTGCTCAAGCAAATACTCACTAATAATAGGATCAGTTTGAATTTCAATCAGTCCCCTTTCATAACTGCAAGTGGTTTTACGCGCGCTACTTTACGGGCAAGCCCTACACCATTGACTACATTCACGACACTATTAACATCTTTATATGCAAGTGGCGCCTCTTCGGCAAGCCCTGCATCTGAATTACAGCGTACCACAATGCATGCTCGTTCAAGTTCTTTACGTAGCTCCGTACCTCGAATAGTTTTCTTAGCAGCCGTACGCGACAATCTTCTGCCAGCTCCATGGCATGAACTACCAAACGCTTGCGCCATTCCTTCATTAGTACCAACTAAAATATACGAGCTCGTTCCCATGGTTCCTGGAATCAATACTGGTTGTCCAACTGCTCGATATGCTTCCGGCGTTTCTGGTGTTCCCGGGCCAAAGGCGCGTGTTGCTCCTTTTCGATGAACTACTACTGCTGTTTTTTTACCATCAATTTCATGAATTTCTCGTTTCCCAATATTGTGTGAAACATCATACACCGTGGTAAGCCATGCATCTTTACCAATCACCGTACGCCATGCTTCCCGTACCCAATGACCAATTGTATGCCGGTTTGCCCAACCAAAATTTGAGGCCGCTTGCATTGCATCAAAATAGTTTTGCCCTTCTTGCGAATTAAATGGCGCACACACTAATTCGCGATCGGGTAATTGATAGCCCCATTGTGGTAATTTTCCCATCATAGTTTTTACATAGTCTGTACAGGTCTGATGGCCAAGCCCCCGCGATCCGCAATGAATCATAACGGTAACAGCACCCCGTGATAAGCCAAATGTTTGTGCTACCTGTTCATCATATATTTCTTCAACTTCTTGCACTTCTAAAAAATGATTCCCCGATCCGAGTGTCCCTAATTGATCGGCGCCACGTTGTTTTGCGCGTTTAGAAATTAAATCCGGTTTGGCACCTGACATGCGTCCTGTTTCTTCACAAAACTCAAGATCTTTTTCATTCCCATAGCCAATGGACACCATATAATGAGCACCATCAGCAAGTACCTTATTCAATTCATCAATAGATAGCTTCAATTTTCCGCCACGTCCAACACCGGAAGGGACCGCATGAAATAAAGCAGTTGCTAATTTCTCTATATGTGGTTTAATTTCTTCCGCGGGCATATTGGCAACCAATAATCGGACACCACAATTAATATCATAGCCAATACCACCAGGAGAAATTACGCCACCTTGATCGATAATCGTTGCAGCAACCCCACCAATAGGAAATCCATAGCCTTGATGAATATCTGGCATCGCAAGTGCATATTTTGCAATGCCCGGCAATGTTGCCACATTTACCAACTGTTCAAGCGAACGATCATCATGAATATCACCAAACATATCACGCGTCATATAGACGCGCGCTGGTACGCGCATATCAGAACGAAATTCCTGTGGTATCTCAAATAGATACTCATTAATTTGAATCATATCCGCTAATGTAATTGGTTTTCCCATTACTCTATTTCCTTAAATATCAAATACAATATCGGTTTGCCATACGCCATCAATTTCTTTTAGTGCCAAATCATGATAGGTGACTGCTTTAATTTCTACTACTTCAAATCCGCTTACTTTCACCCCATATAATGTTGCCCGTATATACGTATTAGTAAGTTCATGAATATTTGCACGTAAATAAGCTTCATTATGCACATCACTCAGGTATAACGCTTCAGATAAAAAATCTACGAGTAATGCCTCACTATCAAGTGCATGCACTTCAATTGTGTGTTGTTCTGGCAGTTCTTTACAGGTAATATGTTTGTTTTTGGTGCATTGAGATAGCAAAATAGGTTTAATACATTCAAACATTGCTTGTATGGCATGAGCAAAAAGTTCTTTCTTCGTGATGCCGTAAACACGAATTTTGATGTCAGCAGTATGCGGCATCATTTCATATATCTTATTCATACGACTCTTTTCTTTTTCGTGCATTCTTTTCTATCTTTATCTCAACTTTTGATGCACATTGAGTTACGCTAAGAAACTATGGCACATCATATAAGAAATTTAGTACAAAACATCGTTCAAAAAGAAGAAAATTGGAAGATTAAACTTCTGAATGCATGGCCTACTATCGTAGGAAACCTTAACACACATGTACGTCTTGAAAAAGTTCTTGATGATGCATTAGTATTGAGCGTACCCGATGCATGCTGGATGCAGGAATTACATCTGCTGTCTGACGTATTAATTCGGCAAATTAATACTCATCTTGATACGCCACGTATCAAACGGCTACGCTTTTCACAAACTGGTATCACTCCCAAAAAGCGTAAAAAAAAGAAAAAGACACAAAGTATAGTTGATATGTCACCAGTTGTGTTAAATAAAAAAGAAAAACATGCGTTACATAAAATTACTGATCCACAATTGAAAGAAGCTCTTGAAGGATTTCTAATACGCTGCTACCGGGAGAACTGATGAAAAAAATACTAGCCATACTCTGTTTGTACAGTTCTATTATGTGCACCGATACTTCTTTAGATGCTGATCATATTCATCGCTATATGTGGGCAAATTATCTGGATTTTTCAGGTAAGAAAACACAAGCAAATAATTGGTATACCGATCTTTTTGATGAATCAATGCCGCTCTATGCACGTAAAGGACAACTCCATCATCTTTTTTCAACCAATCAGTACGCCTATATTGTAAAACTTATCCAAGCACTTCCCCAACTTGAAACCTTATTTGCCGATGATGCGCAGGTTCAACAAATTATTGCCCTCTCACTTGCTCAAACAGGACATTTACCAGAAGCGGAAAAGCGGCTGCTAGCCTTGCAAAAAAAATTCAAAGACAATCAAGAAATTGCTTTCAATACCGCCCAAATTTATGTCCGTAAAAATGATTTCAAAAATGCACTGACAGTTATTGATACGTTTTTAAATAATGCGGCAACGAAACCAAATAACTTTATTTTTTATTTTTTAAAGGCCCAAATTCTTATCAATATGGGTAAATATGCTGATGCACGTGCCAGCATTCAAAAAAGTTTAGATTTATATCCTCACTTTGATAAAAGCTGGCTCTTATATGCCATGATGGAAGAACAAACCGGTAAACTTGATGAAGCAATCAAAGGATATAGTAAATATCTTGAATTAACCCCCAATCCTCAAATTCAACAACATCTCTTGCAGCTGGTGTTTAAACAAAAAATGGTTGCAAATAATAAATCAAGTTTAGTGCTTGATCATGAATGTCTCAAAAAAGCACTTTCTTTATTTGAACAAAAGCAATTTGATAAAGCAATTGAAGAAATTGATAAATGCATCAAAGATCTGCCGAAACATGAAGAGGCACGCATTTTGAAATTGCAAATCCTGGGTGCCCAAGGAAAACTTACGCAAGCAGGGCAATTAGCTGCGCAATGGATTGCACAAGAACCGAATAATCAAACCTGGTATGAAGCATTACACATTTTATATCGCATGGGCTTATCAATTGCCAACGTAGAAAAAGCGTTAGAAAAAGGGTCTGAAACAAATAATCTATTGCCCACCTTATATCTTGCTGATGTATATCTTAAAGAAAATAATCAAACAAAAGCAGAACATTATCTCAGCAAAGCATTAGCTCATGCACAAAGTGCCGATTTAGTTACTAAAATTCGGTATCAACTTGGACTTCTTCATTATGAACAAAAAGAATATCATAAAATGAAACGGGTGCTCGAACCCGCAATGCAACAAGCTCAATTTGCCCCAGGACTTAATCTTTTGGCTTATTATTATACAAAAAAAGCATATAACCCTGCTCATGCACAAAAATTGTTATCATTGGCATTGCAGCAAGATCCCGAGAATCCTCACTATCGCGATACACAAGCAATGATATATTTAGCGCAACATCAACCCCAAAAAGCATTGCCTATTTTAACCCAGCTCGCACAACAACTGCCAGAAGATAGCACTATTGCAAAACATATGAAAAAAGCACAAACCCACCAACATTGTATTGCGCAGAGGTATCCCTAGCATGCCGCATCGAGTCTGTTATGTAGCAGGAAAATCAGGCGGCCATATTATTCCAGCACTCACGTTGGCTTCTCAGCATCCTGATGATACGCCATTATTTTTTTGTAATAATACCGCGCTTGATCATCGGATCATTAATCAAAGTACTACGAAGGTAAAAAGAATAGCGCTCAAAGTGGATACCATCTCATGGCGTAATCCAGTAACAATGATTAAAAATTGTTGGCAGCTTACGTATGCTTTGATTACTAGTTTTATATACTTATATCGCTACCAACCTGAGAAAGTAGTCAGCATGGGGGGGTTAGTATCAATACCAGTATGCACCGCTGCATGGCTATTACGCATCCCATACGAACTCTATGAATTGAACGCTGAACCAGGTAAAGCAGTGAACTTTTTAGCCTCACGCGCTACAAGAATTCATTGCTGCTTTCAAAAAGCACAGTACCATTTTATGGGATTAGCCGCTCAGCATAGCTCATATCCAGTAAAATTTACCGAAAATGATATTCAATTACCTAAAGATGCTCGCAAACAACTAGGACTTCAATCTGATATACCTACCGTATTAATATTAGGCGGCTCACAAGGATCAGTATCACTCAATAGTGCAATTAAACAATGGCTCATACAATACAATCAACCCATTCAAGTTATTCATCAAACTGGGAGCATTGATTCTTTCAATTGGCCCAACTTTTATAAAGAGCAGAGCATACCTGCGATAGTTTTTGATTATTGTAACGATTTATGTGCTGCGTATAATGCGGCCAATCTCATTATATGCCGCTCAGGAGCTGGTACACTTTTTGAAATCTTGTTTTTCAAAAAACCATGTATCACCATTCCTCTCAAAACAACAACAACTGCTCATCAAGTATCAAATGCATACGCACTCGCTCAAGAATACCCTGAATTGATATGTGTTATAGAGCATGAACAATTAAATCAAACATCTTTTAATCATCTTATTTCTTTCGTTCAACAAAAAAACATTTGTTAATACCAAGCAATGATATATTTTGAACTTAATATATGATTATATTTATCAGTTGGAATGTATTATGAAACTAACAAATGCATTATGCCTTATTCTTATATGCAATACATTTTCATTATCTGCAGGAAAGCGCAAGTTATATAACACCAAAAAACGGCAAGCAGAGAGAGTAATTAAACTTATACAATTTTCAGGTAAAAACAAAAGATGGAATCGATTTATTCTTAAAAAAATTGATGCCATTAGAAAAATTAATATACGCATTAACGAAGAAGGTGAAACATTTTTACATCAAATCATTAAAAATGGCCGTCCTGATTTAGCTGATCCTCTTGTAGATAGAGGAATCAATCTCAATCTACAAACTAAAACTGGTCAAACAGCGCTTCATTATGCGGCACAAGCTCGATTGGAAAAACTGCCGCAACATCTTATAAGACGCGGCGCTCTTAACGATATAGTTGATAAACATGGCAACGTACCAGCAGATTATGCACCACCCTATCTCAAAGAAAAATATACGGGGACTAGACGAAAAATTAAACGAAGATAGAAATGACTCCTGGCGCTTTTTCATTCAATGAAACTTTACCTGTTTTTTCATGTATCACTAATTCTGTTAATGAAGGATCATAGGTAAATTGCTTGTGATTACAGCTAATTTCACTATTTATTCCCAGCCATATGGGAAAAATAGTACGCGTTGGATATACATTTTTACCCATTTCACGATTATCATCGCATCCAAAATAGATCGCCGTAGTTAGTTCAGGAGTCGCGCCAATATACCAACACGTACGTGAATCATTGGTAGTCCCTGTTTTGGAAATCACTTCTGCATCAACCCATTTTTCATACAGATGCCCAAAATATTTTTTCACGCGGTGAATACCAATACTCAACACTTTAGCAACTTGGCTACTCACCCGCGAGCTCAGGACGCGCTCAGCTATGGGTTCATGGCGATATAAACGATTGCCCCAACGATCCTTCACCCAACTAATAATATATGGTTCAACGTATACCCCATCATTGGCAAATACATTAAACATACCAGTAGCTTGCCACAATGTTTGATCGAGGCAACCAAGTGCAAGCGATGGATACGGATGAAATGGGCCAGTAAGGCGACACTTTTTAGCTAACTCAATAACCAGTTCACTACCCGTTTGTAAGAATGTTTTAACGGAAACAATATTATTTGAATGAGAAAGTGCATAGGCAAGTGTTATCTCCCCATTAAACTTTTTATTATAATTATTTGGAGACCATAATTGATTATTGATTTCTAAGGTTAATGGTTCATCAACTTCGGTATTGAAAAATTGCATCCCATTATTCAATGCTGCGGCATATAATACTGGTTTGAATATTGAGCCCATTTGCCGCCGTGCTTGCACAGCCCGATTAAACTTTGATACTGCAAAATCATAGCCACCAATAAGAACTTTTATGGCACCGGTTTTAGTATGCATCGAAATTAATGCACCATCAACTTCTGGATCTATTTTTTCCTTCAGCTGAGCAAATCGTTTTACAAACACCTGCTCTGCTTGGCGTTGAAGTGTGCTATTGAGTGTTGTTTGAATGGTTAACCCCCCCGCATATAATTGATCACGCCCGATAAGATCTTCTAAAAATTGTCGGATCATTTCTTTAACATGCGGTGCACACTGATTAGCAATATTTTCCGTTACTTGCACGTTCGTATCAATAATGTTGGCATAGTCTTCATGCGTGATATAACCCAATTTTTTCATATTACCAAGTACAATATTGCGTCTTCGTTGTGCTGAAAGTGGATATACTAACGGACAATAATTGGCCGGAGATCGAACAATTCCTGCGAGTGTTGCTGCTTGTTCTACCGTAATTTCCTCGACTGATTTTCCCCAAAATCGTTGTGCTGCTGCTTGTACACCATAAATACCGCAGCCAAAGCAGACATGATTTAAATATGTTTGCATGATTTGCGCTTTGGTAAACTGCCGTTCAACTAATAAGGCAAACAACTGCTCTTTAAGTTTTCTTCTAAATGTTTTTTTTGCATTAAAAAATAAGAGCCGTACTAATTGCTGGGTAATCGTACTTGCTCCCTGCATTTTGCGGCCATGATATAAATTAACAAGTAATGAACGTGCTATTCCTTTCCAGGATAAACCATTATGTGAAAAGAATCCCCAATCCTCTGCGGCGATAAATGCATCAATTAAATGCTGTGGCATCCGTTCAAGATCAACTGGTTCTCGTTTATCAAGTTGAAATCGGGTCCATTCATTGCCATCTTCATCCAAAACAAGAGAGGGCGTTCCGGGATCATAATGAGCAAGCGCAGAAAAATCTACTACTTGATGATGCACTACAAAATATAAGGCACCAATAAATAAACATACGCTTAATACACCTGATATAAAAAGAATATAACCGGCATCCATTATAAGTTTTTTTGAAATCATTTGACGCACCCAGAGTGATAGCTAAAATGTGAGAATTAGCATACCAATTTGTTACCCAACCGACTATGAATAATAAAACGTTATATTTTATAATACCGACAGCATGGTTACTCGATGCCATTGTTTTTTCTCTATGCGGAATGCCGTATCTGCATATATTACTCGGAATTTATACCTATATGCTACTCCAACAACCGACTCGTTGGCTTATTATGAGCATGCTATTGATCGCTCTATCAATTGAATCACATCTTTTTTTTGGCCGGTGCTGCCTTCCACTTATCTACCTCATTCCGTTAACACCTATTATTTTATGGCTCAAACAGCGTGTATTTCACTATATATGGCTTCCCTGGGTTCTTACATTCCTCTTTCTCACCATAGAATTATACCTGGTGGAACCCTTTTTTGCCGGAATCCCTTTTGTCTGGCTCTATACCTGGTACACCATATCTGCTACACTAATAGTAATAGTAGCGGGATCTTTGACACAAATTACTAAACAATAACCTAGGCAATCGCTTGTGTAATAACACAAGAGGAAAGTCCGGACTCCTAATGAACAGAGTGCCTCAGAAGAGTTTCTCAACTGAGGGGAACATAAATAACTCACGGAAAGTACCACAGAAAAAAACCGCCATCTTTTTGATGGTAAGGGTGAAAACGTGCGGTAAGAGCGCACGCGGTAATAGAGTAATCTATTACTGGGGCAAACCCCACTCGGAGCAAGACAATGTAGGCGTGAATGGTTGTTCGTTCCAGTTTAACACGCGGGTATGTCGCATAGATACATGGTTGCCACTTTGGTATACTGCCAAAGACAGAATCCGGCTTATTGGTTATTGTTTAATAGGGATCCCGTGAAATACCTCTATATTCTCTGGCTTGCGCCATTTCTTGCCTTTACTTCTGGCTATTATTTAGTTCGTTCGCTCTATCATATTAATGAATTGCAAACACCATCTTTAGTGGGGAAAACAGTAATAGAAGCCTTTAAAACCATCTCTGAAAGTAAGCTTAATTTAGCATTATTAGCTGAAAAAGAAGATGCCGATTTACCCCATGGCACTATTTTAAGCCAAACACCAATTGCAGGGAGCTCTGTCAAGCCCCATCAATCAATATATTGCGTAATTACCAAGCAGCCTGATCCCCATATTGTCCCTGAATTAACGCATCTCCCCTTAGCTTCAATTGAGAAAATACTTACTAAAAAAGGTATCAAATATAAGGTATACCATCAGGAAAGCCTTCATCCGCACCATCACTGTTTTGCCCAGTATCCACAAGCTGGCATGCCTCTCTCACCTGAAGAACCTCTAACACTCTACATTTCAAATGGTATGAATCGCCCTCTCATTTGGCCTTCTTTTGCAGGACAGCCGGTTGCTGAAGTGCACGAACTGTTACAAGGATATGGTATTACCCCTACTATTAAGCATCAGCCCCCTCTTTTTTCTCGCTCTCATCAGTGTACTAACTGCCGGGTTACTGATCAGCGCCCCTTGGCTGGATCACTAGTAACCTTGCATGCTACCAAGCCGATTCAAGTGCAGTTAAGTGTTAAGTGATGTTTTCTATGTGAAATGATGACACCAATTAACTGACGCTCAATTGCTTTTAATCAATATTTCTCATATAATTAATAAAGAATTGAGGTTTATTAAATGGAGATTTTTATTATGAAAACCACTTTCAAACGTATCCTCCCGATATTATTTCTAAGCACACTCTTTGGTATCACTGCTAAATCACATAAAACATTTGTTCCCAAACCATGGGACGAAAACTTAGTTTGTAATAAATCACAAAAAGTTTTTGTACCAAATGAAGCAGCCAGGCAGCATATCTTTTTGCCCCAACAATTTGATTCAATCGTTGAAGTTAAAGAAATAGCTTCTCCAGTAACTATTCAGTTTGCTTGGGATTTTGATGATGTACTTTTTGATAAAAACAAAAAAGCCATGGTTGGCCAAGCATTCAAGAATGCACCAACAATCGCTAAACATTCAGTTAAACTTGGCTGGGGATATCTGAAATATGGATTAACCGGTAAGAAAAATAAACAGGTTAAACTAGTTAAAGACTTGCACAGCATGAAAGGCGAATCAGCTGGTGCCTATCGCGCACGTCTTGAAGCATATGATAAACAAGTAGGGAATTTAGTTGATGCTTTTGGCAATCAAAAAATTGCTAAAAAAGGAATACCTCAACTCATTGCCTATCTCAACAAAGCTGGCTATAAACAACGTTTGTTAACTAATGCTTCTACCCCAATGATGCGCACATTAATGAAAAACCGTGCAAATAAAGCATTCTTTGTAAACTTTGATGGCATGACTTCAGTTACTTACCAACCAAGTAAACCGGTTATTAAAAAACCAAATCCTGCCTATTTCCAACAACATATCAAGCGATTTAATAAATGTGACAAACAAACCATTATCTTTATTGATGATAAATTAAAAAACGTTCAAGCAGCTCAGCAGGAAGGCATGATCGGTATTTTATTTATCAATCCACAGATATTGCGTTCTAGTTTGAGTAAACTTGGCGTATTATAATTGACATTCTGAAAGGCTTGGCTCGCATATTAACGTATTGAGCAAGTCTTTCAATGTTTTATCTTTAAATAAGATGTTATATACGCCGGTGCAAATTGGCAGATTAAGATTAAGCTTTTTCTGGAGTTGATATAATGAACGCGTTGTATCAACTCCTTCAGGAATTGAATTCATATCTTCAAGTATCGCTTTAAGTTTTTCACCACGTCCTAATCGTTTACCAACTTCCAAATTTCTACTATGTTCACCCATCGCACTCAGTACTAAATCACCAAGCCCTGATAAGCCATATAATGTTTGAGCTGACCCACCTAATGCAGTTGCCACTTCAACAATCTCATGCAATCCCTGCGTCAGTACAAATGCTTTTGCGTTATCGGTATAACCAGCGCCATCAAGCATACCTATACAGAGCGTAATAACATTTTTTAAGGCACCACCAACTTGGACACCAATTATATCAAGCGAGTTATATGGTTTAAAATACGTATTGGCGAGTAATTCTTGTAATTTATATGCAGTCTGACAATTTTCAACAGCAATAGTTGCTGCAGTTAATTGTTTGTGCGCTAAATCATGCGCAAAGCTTGGTCCACTAAATACGGCTTTACAAACGGTATTACACAAAACTTCATCCAGTATTTGTGTGGGTAACATAAGGGTTTTATTTTCAATCCCTTTACTCAATATCACCCATATTTGATCAGCATCATAATACGGCGCACAATCTTCAAGTACGCTGCGTAAAAACTGTACCGGAATTGCTTCAAAAATCCATTGAGTTCCCACTATTGCTTCTTTGATATCAACGGTGGGAACAATTTTTTTATTAAGCTCAATACCCGGCAGATATTTACTATTGATATGCTTAGTTTCAATCTCTTCTGCTACTGATTCATGATAGCACCATAAACAAACGTTATAGCCATTTTCAGCAAGAAGCGTTGCAACTGCTGTTCCCCATGCACCTTCGCCTAATACTGTTACTTTCATCTGCCAAAATTCCTTTTACAGGTAATAAATTGATCAACTGCTTGCTGCAAATGTTCAGTTTTTAAATCAGGCCATAGGCAATCAAGAAAATGAAATTCACTATAAGCTGCTTGATATAATAAAAAATTACTTAATCGTTTAAAACCACCTGTGCGTATGATTAAATCAGGCTCAGGAATATTTCCCATCCATAAATACTCTTGAAATTCCTGTTCATTAAGTTGGGTTTCATCTAATTCACCAGTAGCTAATTTACGAGCAATGCGTTTTACCCCAGCCAAAATTTCTTGACGGCCCCCATAACAAAAGAGAAAATTTACCGTTAATCGCGAACAATCTTGAGTCGCTCGTTCAACTAACTCACATGAATTAATAATACTTTTAGGAAATTGGGAGCGGTCCCCTACAAATCTAATTCTAATACCATCTCGTATACATTCATCGATACGTTTTTCAGCTTCGTTGACAATAAGCTCAAAAAGTATCTGTTTTTCGGGGGTTGGTCGGTTTAAATTTTCAAGCGAAAATGTGTATAAAGAAAGATAAGAAATACTATTCATTAAACAAAATTGAATAGCACAGCGAACTGATTCTACTCCCTCCTGATGGCCATACCAAGGCACTTTATCTAATTTCTTAGCCCAGCGCCGGTTGCCATCCATGATGCAGGCAAGATGTTTAATCATAGGTTTACCTTGTAGTTACTGAGTATAATCTCAGAATAATACTAAGTGAACGCCAATTGAATGCCGATACTTTTTCAACAAGTTGATAGGCAACCCACATACCAGTTGCAAATAATAATCGTTCCACACATACCACAGGAATTAATGCATACCATGAGGCAACGCTCATGGGTACACAATAAAGCCAAATTACTGAACCTACGGCGTGGGCCGTAAACGTACTGCCAAGCATTTGCGCAAAATGGCCTTTTATTGAACGCATATACACCCCCATAGGAATAAACCAAAATACCGTATAAGGTGCTGCATAACAGCCAACTGGATGAACAATAAACAAGACTATACATAATGCTGGAAGCAATAATCGAACTAGCATACTATTAGTTGCCAAATATAATGATGCACAATAACCCGGCACGTGGTATGCTAATATCTTGAATGGAAGGATCCCACATATCCCATAGCGAATTACATAGCTTAATAGCGGTGCAGCGGTTGCTCCCAATAATCCGCCATATAATCCGGAAAGTGGAAGCACCATGTTTTTGCCTGAGAAGAAGGCTGCATAGGAACCAAAGAGGTAACTTACTTTTAAAAAGGTCAATAAATAAGCTATGCTAGAAACCAGAAAAGCAGATGTTACTGCTTTAAGGGGTTTTATATTGGTATCCATCAGGGACTTTCCTTACACTGAGCTGGTTTTACAATTATCGGTCTTTTACATTACTGACTAAAAATCCATTTATCAACTTCAGTATACCAGAGGAGATAAAACATGAAATATAAAGCAATTATATTTGATATGGATGGCACCATCATCGATACCCATCATATTTGGGAACGCGTCACCAAAGAAACCCTTAAAAAACGTGGAATCATCCTTGGACCAGAGGAAGAACATGAGCTGCATGCTCGGCTCTCTGGTATGCAAATGAGTGAATATTGCAAATTTATAAAAGAAATAACCAAAAGCAATGAGCCTCTTGAAGCTATTGCTGCTGAGAAAACTCAACGAGCACATGAGCTTTATGAGCAAGAAGTCCGTTTTATTGATGGTTTTATTCAATTTCACACTAAAGTGATCCTGCATAACTTGAAAGTAAGCATTGCCACCAATGCAAGTTCTCATACATTGGCTATAACTGATAAAGCACTTAATCTGCGCCAATATTTTGGGGAACATATGTATACGCTCTGCCATGTAAATAATGTGGGCAAACCTGATCCTAAAATATATTTGCATGCAGCAGAACAACTGGGCATCAATCCAGAAGAATGCGTCGCAATAGAAGATTCCTATCATGGTCTACAGGCTGCGCACAATGCTGGTATGTTTGTTATAGGTATCAACACCAACAAAAAGCCTGAAATTTTAGAAAATGCAAAATTTATCATCGATCATTATGATGAAATTGATTTGCCGCGTTTACTGAAAATAAAGAAATCATAACTTGCACACTCTGCACTGAACTGATACGTTAATTCTGTATAAGTTATATAACATGTGTGGAGTTTATTATGTTATACAATTCTTTTTCTCACGCTATAAACCAACATATCCACTTGTTATTTGACTGCCCTCATCATCATACTCATCATTGCTGCTAAAAGCAGCGTATATCTACCTTTCACCCACATTTAATTATTATTAATGTTACATTCTAATATATAGGATTAATGATGAGTATTACTCTTTTCCTTATTGTTTTTGGCATTCTTTCCATTGGTTATTTATTGCTTGGTTTTATTGCTTCAAAAAATATTAAAACCACTACTGATTATTTCTTGGCCGGCCGCAATCTCGGTCTCGGTGCGGTGACGTTTACTCTTATTGCAACTCAGCTGGGGGGCGGTATGTTGCTCGGTACGGCACAGGAAGCGTATCTAGTTGGTCTCTCGGGAATTTTATATACGCTCGGTATGGCAATTGGTTTTTTACTACTCGGCTCTGGTCTGGCATCCCGCATGCAGCAACTTCAAATTTCAACCACGGCAGAACTTTTTGAAAAAAGATACGCAAGCTCGACTCTCAAACAAATCGCTTCTCTTCTTTCTGTTATAACACTCTGCGGCATACTTGTGGGGCAGATCGTTGCCGCCAAAGGATTGCTCGCCGGACTTGGCATTACCAACGAATTTGTTTTTATTGGGTTTTGGCTCTTTGTGATTGCCTATACGATGCTTGGTGGATTACAAGCCGTGGTCATCACCGATATCTTTCAAGTAATATTTATTATTGCAGTATTTACTGGTATTTTTCTCTATAGCATCTGGCTCGATCCAAGTTCATTGAATGCGTTATTTGCATCAGATAATACTAATTTATTTACCACGCCTGCAATTTCAGAATCATTTTTGATTGGCACCTTATTAATGCCCATTTTATTTTCACTCATTGAACAAGATTTAGCACAGCGTTTTTTTGCGGCACGATCACAACGTATTGCAGGTGGTTCTGCATTGCTTGCTGCTGGTTTTTTATTACTATTTTCATTGATACCCATTTATTTTGGTATGCAAGCAAAACTGCTTAACCTTCCCGTTGCACCTGGTGCCAGCCCCTTAATGCCAGTTATTGAATATTTCACCAATGAATTTATGGTAATACTTGCACTGTGCGGCATTTTAGCGGCGATCACTTCTACCGCTGATTCTCTTTTGTGTGCTATCTCATCAAATATTGCCCAAGATTTTAATGTATCCTGGGTAGGTATTAAAAATGAGATTACGCTTTCGCAAACACTCACCTGCATTATTGGCATGAGTGCATTGACTGCTTCTTATTTTATGCCATCAAATGTGATTACCATATTAGTTGGCAGTTATGAGATTTCGGTATGCTGCCTTTTTGTACCACTCATCATTGCGTACTTCAAGCAAAACTTGAATAAATATGCCGCTTATGGCGCAGTTATAGGCGGTTTGAGTATGTTTATTTTAGTTCGCTTGTATTATCCGCTCGGTATACCACGAGAATTGATGAGTTTGGGTACATCGGCTGTTGGCTATTGGATCGGCAGTATGATTAAAAATTAATCATTTACCGGTAATTTACATTTATCACGCACAATACAAAATGCTTCATCCAAATCATCAGTTAAGGTAAATAGGTCAAGGTCCTCTTTAGCAATTAATCCATGCTCGAGGGCCTCTTTTTTTACCCACACCATGAAATCATCCCAATATTCTACCCCAATCAAAATAATTGGTGCACGAGATAGCTTTTTTGTTTGCATAAGTGTTAATGCTTCAGTTAACTCATCGAGCGTGCCAAACCCCCCAGGAAAAACGATAAACGCTTGTGAATAATGACTCAATAACCATTTTCTCGCAAAAAAATAATTAAGTTCAATATAGCCCTCCAGACATTTATTTTTGGGCTCTCGTAAACCACGCACACCGATACCTAAACTTTTTCCATGCCCCTTCCCATTATGCTCTGCACCACATGTTGCTGCTTCCATTATGCCCGGGCCGCCGCCAGTTAATACAGAAATGTTATTTTCTACTAACCGTTGTGCAAGCTTACTTGCCTTCTGTGCATACGGATTATCAAGAGGTACCCGTGCACTACCAAAAATAGAAACTCGGGGTTCTGGCAAACCAAATACACGCCAGGCACCATACAATAATTGAAATTGTACCCGAAAAAAACTAAAAAACAGTGTACAACAACGAATAAACCGATTAAACATAGAGCCCCTTTTCTTTTTACTTTGTTGTAGCACATACGAGGACATAAATTCAATTAATCGGCTATTTACTTAGTGTAACTCTTTGCAATCGCAATGCATTCAATACTACTGAAATACTTGAGAAAGCCATTGCTACACCGGCAAACATCGGGTTTATTATGATACCAAAAAACGGATACAAAATACCCATTGCAACGGGAATAAGCACAATATTATAGCCAAATGCCCACACTAAATTTTGTTTAATATTACGCAATGTTGCACGAGAAAGTCTGATTAATGTGATAAGTAATGCAATATCAGGCCGTAAAAATGTAACTCCTGCGGTTTCAATTGCGATATCGGTTCCTGAACCAATAGCAATTCCCACATCTGCTGCAGCTAATGCAGGAGCATCATTAATGCCATCACCTATCATAGCAACAATATCTCTCTTTTTCTGAATATCTCTTATATATTTTTCTTTATCTGCTGGAAGCACCTTGGCATAAAAATTTTTAATGCCCACTTTTTTGACAACAACTCGTGCAACTTGTTCATTATCTCCCGTAAGCATTACTGTATGAATTCCCAATTTATCCAACTCGGTAATCGTATTTTTTACATTAGGACGAATAGTATCGGCTACACAAAACAGAGCTACCAATTTTCCATCAATGGCAATATATGAAGAACTTTTTGCTTCATGCTCCCAGTCTTGTGCACATTTAATTACTTCTTTTGTAATTTCAATCTTATTTTTTTGCATTAATTGCTCAGAACCTATAACTATTTTCGATCCATCAACTATACCTTGTATTCCCAAACCAAGTAACGTCTCAGTTTGTGTTACGGGTAAGTCAGGAAGCGTATTATATTCTTTCTTCAAAAAGTTGCTTATTGCTTGAGACATTGGATGATCAGAATGTTGTTCAAGAACAGCAACTAAGGCAATAATACGTTCTTTGGGAAGTTCTTTACTATAGATAGAAAATCCCTGCACTGAAGGCTTGCCTTCAGTAATTGTTCCGGTTTTATCAAATACAACACAATTAATTGAGCTGGCAACTTCTAATGTTTGCACATCTTTAATCAAGATTCCTTCATCTGCGCCGCGCCCCATACCAACCATAATTGACGTAGGCGTTGCCAAGCCAAGTGCACAAGGGCACGCTATAATTAATACGGAAACCATCGCCACAATCGCATAAGTCAGACGTGGTTCAGGCCCCACAAATAACCAAATAAAAAAAGAAAGAATTGATATGGCAATAACAATAGGTATAAAAATCGCCGAAATTTTATCAACTAACCGTTGAACTGGTGCTTGCGAAGCTTGTGCTTGCCGAACCAATTTAATAATTCGTGCAAGCATAGTTTCGGTTCCAACTTTTGTGGCCTTCATTTCAAAAGAACCACTTTCATTTATGGTTGCCCCAACAACTGAATCACCCTTCTTTTTATGAACTGGCATACTCTCACCAGTAATCATCGCCTCATTTATTGAAGATGATCCGCTGGTAATGATCCCATCTACGGGAATCGTTTCTCCAGCTCGTATTAATATTATATCGCCAACTTGAACATCAGTGATATTCATCTGCTTCCAACTATCATCTTGTTTTACCGTTGCATATTTTGGTTGTAAACCAATCAATTTTCTAATAGCAGAAGACGTCTTACCTTTTGCTTTAATTTCTAAATAGGCCCCAAGCAAAATAAAGGTAATAATGGCAGTTGACGATTCAAAGTATACATGATCAGATTGCCCCTTAAAAAAATGGGGAAACAGTAAAATGGCAGTTGAATAAAAGTATGCAACTGATGTACCTAAGGCAATCAATACATCCATATTAAGCATGCGGTGTTTAATTGCCCACCATGAGCTCGTGTAATAACGCCACCCAACCCAAAATTGCACCGGCGTTGCAAGTAACCACATAAACCAACCATTACGCAATAAAGATGGCACACCAGAAACCATAGCACCAATCATCAAGATACTTGTAAAACAGATGCTCACAATAAGTTTTATCTTAAGTTCTTTAAGTATTTGCTTTTGCTCTAACTGCTCAAATTCTTGTTCAGAATTCATTGCATGCTTCATACTCTTCCTTTTTAAGAACAATCTTTACTTTAAACGTAAGATAACTCAATGCATGAATTCAATTATTTAAGCAATTAAAACAGTCATTTGGATTGCTATGACTCACTCCATGACAACCACAAGTTATTAAAGCAGCAACGCCTCCGAGCCCCATTGTTATAGCGCCATCTGCTATGTCTCCAGCACAGCACAGAATACCACCAGCGCAACACAGCAGAGTAGCAACAGATCACCTACCGACCCTACAATTTTAGATTGTGTTTGCAAACAATATACCGAAGATGGCCCCAGAATTTGCTGCTGATTTGATTGTGTTAAGGGTGTTCCTTCATCTGCTGTTATAAATTGATTACAAGCATTGTCGTTTAATCATCTGCAGGTATAGGAAAAAAGTACTTTTAGTGCCATATTTTTATAATTTCTATTTGAATTTTTATAGCGATTTGTGCTAGTATTATAGAGGAAGTAAAAGTAATATCGCATTCAATAGGGGCAAATGATGCGCACGCGGGGGATAGCAATTCTCAGTTTAGCTATTTTTATTGGTGTATTAAGCATGTTTGGCAGACATACTCAAAAACCATGCTTAGAACCAGCAAATAAACATCCACTCTGGATTAATGTATTTGTCCATGGCGTGGTACAGCCAAGTGTTAATCCTCGCGATATTGTGTGCTATCTCAAAGATGAAGTAGAAGGAACCTTCAATTCTCGCTTAGTTGATGAAATCAGGAATGATGAATTTTTCCATAAAACCCAACCAGTTCAATACAATGGGCTCCAAAAAATTGAGAACTTTGATACCCAAACCATGAATTCGCTCTTATCTAAGCTCTATACCATACAAACACCATTTATACATAATGAGTGTTATACCTTTGGTTGGTCTGGCTATATGAGTGTTAAATGGCGCGCCAAAGCAGGTAACGAATTATACTATGCATTGCAAAAAGAAGTTGACTGGTATCGTACCATGGGATATGAACCAAAAATCAGGTTGATTGGCTATAGCCACGGTGGAAACGTATTGCTCAATATGGGACGTGCCTATGAAGAGTCCAAAGCCAAACAAGTTCCCTTTCGGGTAGATGAATTGGTCTTAATTGGTATGCCGGTACAAAATGATACTGCATGTTATATTCATTCACCTCTATTTAAGCATGTGTATCACCTGTATTCAGGTAAAGATCGAGCACAGCAGCTTGATATTTTTTCAAAAGCAGGCGGTCTTTCTGGAAAAACATTCAAATATAATCTTGAAAAATGTCCAACTAAGCTTACACAGGTAGAAATTCGGGTTACACGTAATACACACGGCTGTATTCAACGTTGCAAAGATACTGATCCTCGGTATAATTTTGCCGATCCAAATATTTTAATAGGTAACGCATTTGGCTTGCGTGATCATTCACCAGGTCATATTGAATTATGGTTTTTAGGATGGAATACTCAATATTTTCGTAAAGATTTTCCCCTGTATCCATTGCCTATTTCTGCATTTATCCCATTCATTACTACAAGTATTAATAATGCTCATATTGCTGTACCTCCTCGCACGCCATTAGTTTTTGATATTCGCCCCGATCAAGATACCGTAATTCTGCGACCTAAAAAATCAACGGTGTGTCGCGATGTTATACCATTCTTAAATAAAACGATACGCACTGAAATGTATGAATTGGCTCAACAATATCCACTAACTGATTACACGCCATGTGCCATAGAAAAACATCTAGAAAAGCTCACTCAACAGGTTAAAAAAGAATGGAAAGCAGCTAAAAGCTAGAAGTATTAGGTAATTGCATAAATTATCTTAAAAAATTTGCATAGAGAAATATACCATGCCGCAATCCATGATATACGATATCACTTCCTGTTTCTAGTAAAAAATCTGCAACTGGTACCCCATAATCCTTTACAACCGGCACTACTTTTACTGCAAGCTGCGTAATATCTTCTTTTGCTATGGGATACAATTGTGTAGCAATAAGTCCTGCACCAAATATATACATGCCGTATTCACTCATATCTTCAAGCGTAGCTAAGGTTTCTTCAATATAATCAGCATCAAGCCCCTCACCTAAAGCTTCTTCATAGCGAGTACTATTTAGATCACCCCTAAATATATCAAACATACATTCAGTGGTTGAAACCACAAACAATAAACATGCAACTATATACTTCATAGTACATCCTATTTTTTAAGATGATCCCATACCATTAGAAAATCATCCATATTCATTTCTTGGGCACGCATATCCAAATATTGTTCTGCAACATCTTCAATTGCAAAATGTGTTTGCACAAGATTATTCCGTAATGTGCGTCGCGGTTGAACAAAACACACTTTTACAAATTTCCAGAACTGCTTCTCATCGGGAATTTGTGGCACTAATTTTTTAGTCTTGAAATATAATAATCGAGAATATACTTTTGGCGGGGGATAAAAAGCAGTTGGGGGAATTTTATCTAATTTTTTCCATTCAAAATAATATTGGAACAATAATGATTTCTGACCGTAGCCGCGCCCACTCTTTTTAAGAATCTTCTGCGCAACTTCTTCTTGCACCATGATCACCCCTTCTTTAAATAGATCACGATGTTCAAAAAGCTTATATAAAATAGGAAAGGTAATTTGATATGGTAAATTTGCAAGCAACGTCCATGGAGCATATTCTTTAAACCGATTAAAATCGGTATCTAAAATATTTTCATGAAAAATTGAAAGTCGTGCATCATCTGTTGTTTTTTTAAGATGCGCAACCCATTCTTCAT
>Ga0210096_1000174_pt1 | contig 25221 bp, 24 predicted proteins | sample China_Galinas_PW_4_FD_184864 | JGI IMG/M metagenome (GOLD analysis project Ga0210096, IMG submission 184864) | Wetland microbial communities from San Francisco Bay, California, USA, that impact long-term carbon sequestration - China_Galinas_PWA_D2... | ecosystem: Environmental > Aquatic > Marine...
TGCGCAACGCCTACGCATCGTGGTGCCGGTAACCCTGCTGATCATATTCATGCTGTTGTACTTTAATTTCCGCAATGTCACCGAACCATTGGTGGTCATGTTGTCCATTCCGTTAGGGATGATCGGTGGCTTGTGGCTGATCTATTGGCTGGGGTTCAATCTGTCCGTGGCCGTTGTGGTGGGGTTCATTGCGCTCGCCGGCGTAGCTGCCGAGATTGGTGTACTGGTGCTGACGTTCATCGACCATGAGATCGGGCGGTGCCGTCATGAGAAGGCGGAAGCTCTGGATGCCAGCGACATCATGCGGGCCGTTCATTCGGGCACCTCGGAGCGTTTGCGCCCGATCGCGATGACGGCAACGGCCATCATCGGTGGCCTGCTGCCCATCATGTGGGGCAGCGGTACCGGTTCGGAGGTCATGCAGCGTATCGCCGCGCCGATGGTTGGCGGCATGGTGACTGTAACCCTACTCAGCCTCGTGGTATTACCGGTGATTTACGGGCTTGTGCTGCAGTGGCAGGAACGGCGCCGACAGAAATAGTTGTCCTTCCCGATAAATCCAGGATTCCTATATACGACAAATGAACGTAGTAGCAACCTGGAACAATCGTTCCACATCGACAATCTGACGTTTGTCAGAAAGAAGTAAAACGATATGATCTTCTGATTCAATAATGGTGTCTCGGTGCGAAAATAGAAGTTCTTATTTTCGTGCGATGGCGCCGACCGTTGTCCCTTCAGGCAATGGTAATTCTTCAATGCGGCGTCCCACGACCCTTGATGTATCGCGATCACCATGCGCGATGATCTCGATGGCTTCTGTGGCCCCCCTGCGCAAAGAGTGGACCGCCACGACGTCACACCGACGAATATAAGTATAGAAGCATAAAAGCCCTCCCGGGCAATGCGCGCAGCCAATTTGCAGGTCACTCCATGAGCATTCCGCGAATCGGTGATTCGGTGTCCGCTTGTCGTCTCGTAGAGTACGCGGTCATATTTCAACAACGTAGTAGGGGCGCATACGTACTTGAACTTCGGAATCGCTTTCGGCTTTAATTCGTTCATGGCGCGAGACGTCCTCCACAGACTGGTACATGCATTCGTACTGGTGTCGTTCCTGATGGGATCGCTTGCCAATGCCGTTCCGTTCGTCGACCTGTCCGAGCCGGCAGGTTGTCACGAACAGGCTTCCGTGGGCGCTTCCTGTCAGATCCAGGATCAATCGGTCTACAAGGACGTCCCGCTGGATAACCGCGGTCACTCGCCTGTTTCCGGTCAATCCTCCGACGATAATTGTTGTGGAGGTTGCCGACATTGACCAGAGAAGCCGCGGCAAACGTTAGGGGTCAAGTGGAGAGGGGTGTCGATATGCATGGAGAAGGAGGCGTTATGGGGTTTGGAGGTGGTTTCATGTGGCTCTTCTGGATTCTCCTCATCGTGCTTGTTGTCTGGGTGGTCAGGGCGATGACCTCAAACACGAACCAGACCGATCAGCGCGGAACGGCTTTGGAAATCCTGGAGGAGCGCTACGCCCGGGGTGAGATCGATAAGGAGGAATACGAAGAAAAGCGGCGTGACCTGAGTAATGACTAATTCCATCGGCTCAACCCCGGCGAAGATTCGATCACTAACTGAAGAGGAAGGTCCCAGGTATTGATTCAAAACGACGCGTCGAAGACGCGGTTGGCTGCTTCATCGGGGTGTCGAAGCAGCCGGGATTCGGCGCACTGCCCCGATATCGACGCATAGGCCGATCTCAAGTTGAGGCTTGACCTGTACCTTACGCACAGGTCGTAAACTTAAAAGGAAAGCCCCAATTCAACCTTGCGGGGTGAGATCGATGAATGCACACAGCGGAATCGGTGTCTGGCCCGTGGACCAGGATCCGACAGTCAATCCGAAGAGACGGCGTGTGCTGGTGGCTACTGCAACGGTGGTGGGGGGGGCAGGCATCGTGGCCTCCGCATATCCGTTCATCGCATCCATGAGGCCCATTGCCCGATCCCGGGCGGCGGACGCACCGGTCAACGTGGATCTCGACAAGATCGAGCCAGCCCAGCAGATTGTTGTGAAATGGCGGGGCAAACTGGTATGGATCCTGCGGCGTACGGAATCCATGATAGAGAATCTGGGAAAGGCCAACTTGCTCGGGCAACTGCGCGATCCCGATTCGAATGTGACATCGCAGCAACCGAGCTATGCGAAGAACCGGTACCGTGCGATCGAACCGGAGTACTTTGTGGCCGTGGCGATCTGCACACACCTCGGATGTTCGCCGACGTTCAGACCCGAGGTAGTACCGTCTGATCTTGGGTCTGATTGGTTGGGCGGGTACTTCTGCCCATGCCACGGATCACGTTTCGATTTGGCCGGGCGGGTATACCGGGGTGTTCCTGCGCCCACCAATCTCGTGGTGCCGTCCTACCAATTTCTCAGTGAATCCGTTATCTGGATTGGAGGGTAAGCGGGAATACGAAGTCGGTGAGGTACGACGTTTGATGCAGTTCCGGGATGCCGGCCGCTGACGCTAGTTCCGAGGGTGTTGCGGATTATGTACCTGTGTATTGCTCACAGGTGCTGCATTTGAATCGTCAGTCGAGCTGCACCCGTCAGTTTCAATTATTACGTTTCTATCAATATGAGGAACATGACTGTGAAGAAACAACTCGCAATAGCAATCCTGGGCATGATTCTGGGTGCGCCGGTCGCGTTCGCCATGGAGCAGGACAGTGAGCATGAGGCGCACCATCCCGAGGGTCAGGAGACTACCGAAGGCAGTGCGGAGGCCGCCGGTGGGGGAATGATGCAGGGCGGCGGAATGATGGGCAAAGGAATGACGCACGGCGGCCAGGGTGGCGGAATGATGGGCAAGGGAATGGGTCACGGTGGCAAGGGTGGCGGAATGATGGGCAAGGGAATGATGCACGGTCATCACCAGGATGTTCTTGACCGCCTGGATAGGATTGAAAAACGCCAAATCCTCATGGAAACCATGTTGCGGGAGTTATTGCTCGGTCGGTAAATAACTCGTTCGATAGAGATGCTTCTATTTATCCCATTGCGGTGTGCACGGGTAGATCCCGCAATTATCAGTAACCTGATTGTATCGAAACGATACCCGATGGAACTCCCGAGGTGCATGTGGCGTGGCTCTGGAGCCAATGGCAGCCACGATCGAGGATGAAGCGGGGGTATGACGATGCCCGTAACGTACGGGTTTCAGTGAAGTTACGGGATGTAAATCGACTGCAGCAGTGAGAGGGTTCGGACGCACTTGACCTGTGTGTAGCTCACGGGTTTTACACTCGAGTTGTCGATTGAAAAATCGGTATTCGGTTTTGTTTCAAGTTACCAATTCAACGAGGACTAGAGTCGTGAGGAAACAACTGGCAATCGCAACCCTGAGCATGATCTTGAGTGTACCTGTTACCTTCGCTGCGGAGCAGGGCAGTAAAGCAAAACAGGTCAGTGAGCAGGAAGCCCATCATCCCGAGGGTCAGGAATCCGTGGAAGGTGGTTTGGGCACGGCTGGTGGGGGAATGATGGGCGGCATGCCGATGCATCAGCAGATGCAAGCGATGCGTGAACAGATGCAAAAGATTCACGCCACGGAGGATCCGCAGGAGCGCCACAAACTGATGCAGGAACATCGTCAGAGTATGCATGACATGATGAAGATGATGCACGGTATGATGGCCGGCCAGTCCATGATGGGTGATTGTCCCATGATGGGTCCGGGAATGATGGGCGGTGGACAACCCGGCATGATGATGGGCGGTCAACTCGGAATGATGATGGGCGGTCAACCCGGAATGATGGGTGGTGGCCAGCAGGGGACGATGTCCGATCGGCAGGCCATGATGGATCGTCGCATGAATATGATGGCCGAGCGAATGAACATGATGCAGATGATGATGGAGCATCAGGATGCAGCCACCGAATCCCTCAACGTGATGAAAAGACCCATGGGTAAAGGCCCAATGAGTCAGGTACCTACGGGAAAAGGAAAGTAGGTTCCTTGATGAAGCCGCTGCCCGCACCGTGCGGGCGGCCCGCTCTTCACACATACTGTGTGGTCAATGAAGATGATCGTCAACGAACTCGCAAGAATGTCTGGCGTGCCGCCTCACGTGGTTCGATATTACGCGCGGATCGGGCTGCTCGAGCCGGTCCGTGATGCGCACAACGGTTACAAGCTGTTCAATCAGCAGGACGTTGCGCGTATACGGTTTGTTCGTCAGGCGAAGCGTCTCGGTTGTACATTGAACGAGATTCGTCAGATCCTTTGTGATGCGAATCGAGGTCGATCCCCCTGTCCGCGGGTGCGGCAGATCATTCAACGGCATATCGAGGCTAACCGCTGCAGGATCGAGGAAGCGATTGCACTCCAGAAGCGCATGGAATCGGCGGTCAAGCGCTGGGAAACGATGCCCGATCGTGTACCCGACGGGCACACCGTTTGTCACCTGATCGAGAGTTTTTCCAGTGATATTGAGAATCAGGACACACACTCAGATGCATAACGGAGGCTAGCCATGCCGGTTCATCCCCCTCAGGCGCATTGCTGTTCCGGACCGGTCAACACAACCGAGTTTACGGACCCCGTATGCGGCATGAAGGTCTCGGCGACCACACCATTTACGATGGAGTTGGCCGGGCACCCATACTATTTCTGCAGCGAGGGTTGTCTCCATCACTTCAATCAGTCCATTGGATCGGCCAGTGTGAAGCATCCGGGACAGGGACATGTCGTCTCGCAACCCGCAGAGGCGGGCAACGCCGGCGAATACACCTGCCCCATGCATCCGGAGGTCCGCGGGGACGGCCCGGGGGCCTGCCCCGAGTGCGGTATGGCACTCGAGCCCGTCAGGACCGCGACCCCGGCGACCGCGACGAAATACACTTGTCCCATGCACCCCGAGATCGTTCGCGACGAATCGGGGGAGTGCCCGATCTGTGGCATGGCGCTGGAGCCGATGGCGGTCGAGATCGAGGAGGAGAACCCCGAGCTTGCCGACATGACAAGGCGCTTCCGTGTAAGCGTTTTGCTCACCATTGCTCTGGTGATTATCGCGATGGGCGATGTGATCGGACTTTCATTTGATTGGCTGGCCTCTCCGCGGATGCTGGGCTGGACCGAGCTGGTTCTGGCGACACCCGTGGTGCTGTGGGGCGGTCGGCCGTTCTTCGTGCGAGGCTGGCAATCGATTGTGAATCGCAGTCTCAACATGTTCACGCTGATCGGGCTGGGGACGGGGGTGGCGTATGCCTACAGTCTGGTGGCGACAGTGGCGCCCGGTATTTTCCCAGTCGCGTTCCGTGACGCCCACGGCGAGGTTGCCGTCTACTTCGAGGCGGCGGCGGTGATCGTAACTCTCGTGCTGTTCGGACAGGTACTCGAGCTGCGCGCGCGTCACCGAACGGGTGCCGCGATTCGGGCGCTGCTGGGGCTCGCGCCGACAACGGCGCGACGGATCAGTGAAGACGGCAGCGAGGAAGAGGTCGCGCTGGACCAGGTCAGGGCCGGTGATCGGCTGCGCGTACGGCCGGGGGAGAAGGTGCCCGTCGACGGTGTCGTGCTCGAGGGTTCGAGCTCCATCGACGAATCCATGATCACCGGTGAACCGATCCCCGTTACCAAGGAATCCGGCGATCCGGTCACCGGTGCGACGGTGAACGGAACGGGAAGTCTCGTGATGGAAGCCCAACGGGTTGGCGCTGACACGCTGCTCGCGCAGATCGTACAAATGGTGGCCGCCGCGCAGCGCAGCCGCGCACCCATCCAGAAGCTCGCCGATGTCGTCGCCGGCTGGTTTGTGCCTACCGTTGTGGTGACAGCGATCCTGACCTTCGTGGTCTGGTCGCTGTTCGGGCCCGCGCCGGCCATGGCGTATGCCCTGATCAACGCCGTCGCGGTACTGATCATCGCCTGTCCCTGTGCACTGGGTCTTGCCACGCCCATGTCCATCATGACGGCGACCGGCAAGGGGGCGACGGTGGGTGTGTTGTTCAAGGACGCCGAGGCCATCGAGGTCATGCGCACGGTCGATACCCTGGTTGTCGACAAGACGGGTACGCTCACCGAAGGCAGGCCGAAGCTGGTTCACGTCGAGACGGCAGACGACGTGGATGAAGCCACCCTGCTTCGGATGGCGGCTGCGCTGGAACGCGGCAGCGAGCATCCGCTCGCGACGGCGATCGTCGCAGGGGCAGAGGAGCGCGGCGTCGAACCCGGGCAGGCACAGGCCTTCGATTCACTGACCGGCAGGGGCGTTACCGGGAAGGTGGACCAACAGCGCGTTGCGCTGGGGAATGCATCGCTGCTCGAGTCGCTGGGCGTGTCGCCGGGTCCGCTGGCGGAACGGGCCGAGGTCCTGCGAAGCGAGGGGCAGACGGTCATGTTCGTCGTCGTGGGGGATCGGGCCGTCGGCCTCCTCGGCGTGGCGGATCCCGTCAAGGAGAGCACACCCGGGGCGATCGAGGCCCTGCACAAGGAGGGGTTTCGAATCGTCATGCTGACCGGTGACAACGTAACCACAGCGAACGCCGTCGCCGCCACACTCGGCCTGGACGAGGTCATCGCGGGCGTGTTGCCGGACCAGAAGGCGGACATCGTGAAACGGCTGCAGTCCGATGATCACATCGTAGCCATGGCCGGGGACGGCATCAACGACGCACCGGCACTTGCCCAGGCCCATGTGGGAATTGCCATGGGAACCGGCACCGATGTCGCGATGGAGAGCGCGGGTGTCACGCTCGTCAAGGGTGACCTGAACGGTATCGTGCGGGCCAGAAGACTGAGCCGGGCGACCATGCGCAACATCAGGCAGAACCTGTTCTTCGCGTTTCTCTACAACTCCCTGGGCATACCTATCGCAGCGGGCGTGTTGTACCCCTTCTTTGGAATACTGCTGTCGCCGATCATCGCTGCCGCGGCCATGAGCCTGAGTTCGGTATCGGTTGTGGGTAATGCGCTGAGGCTCAATCAGGCGAAGCTATGATACAAAAGGAAAATCGTAAGACGCATTGACGGGAAAGAATAACGATTTACCACGAAAAAATGACGAGTCGACGATGCAGAATTTCTCATGTGTTCGGTTGCTCGATATAGGTGTACCGGCATGAAATATGACTACGCAAAGTGCCCTGTCTGCGGAATGGAAGTGGACCGCCACCTGCTCGAGCTTGAGTATCGTGGAATGCACTTTGCATTCTGTTCCGAGCAGTGCAGGGAACGCTTTGAGACCGATCCCCATCTTTACGTGGGCTACCCCGGTCACAGGGCACCGACGGCCGAAGGGCGAGAGAGCCTCAAGCGCCGCAGCTTGCATTTGGCCGAGCCGTTGTCGGATGAGATGGCAGCGAGGATCCGGGGCGTCCTGATGAAGATGATGGGGGTCAAGGACATCAGCGTCCACGAAGATCACGTGGAAAATACCTATGATCTGCTCCAGGCGACTGCAACCCAGATCGAGCGTGAGATGGAAAAGCTGGGAGTAGCGCTTGGCGAGGCATGGACGGACCGGCTGCGCCGGGCATTCGTGAGATTCTCTGAAGAAACCGAAGCGGAGAGTCTGAACGACTATTCCAGATCAGACGGTCGGCATCATGGAAGTTGTCATTGAGCCCGATGGTCGACAAGCAGATGCAATGCCGATGAAGGATTTACGACACTATCGACAAACGCTGGATAGCTGATCAATGTGAGGTAGCGGAGTGTGCGTGGCGTTCTTTTCCTTGCGTTGCTGGCTTCTTCATCGTTGTTGATTGCTGCCGGTGATCGACCGGACCCGGAACAACTGCGAGAGCGGCTTCATCTACCGCAGAAAGATTTCGTTCCGGATTCGAAGATTGGTGAGGAGACGTTCGTGTTGAACTGCGCCAAGTGTCACGGTCGGTACGCGGACGGAAACCGACCGGGGGCCACACCTCGTTCACAAGACTTACGAGTCGATACATCACCCGGATGTCTCTTTTCACATGGCCGTGAGAGACGGAGTCAGGCAGCACCACTGGCATTTTGGCGACATGCCGGCCATCCCTGAACTAAGCCCGGAGGACGTGGGTCACATAATCTTCTACGTACGCGTTCAGCAGAGGAAAGCGGGTATTCAGTAACCATGAATGATATGCGTCACTACCTAATCTGAACGAAGGCATCGGATGCGCCAAGATGTCTACATTCGCTGGGTTTACGATTACCGCCCCTGATCGAATGCGCGAAGTAGTGCCACTCGAGGTGACATTGCCGTCCGACATGGTTTTTTTCGATTCGGTCGGAGAGACGGAGATCGACCTTATCTGCAGGCATGACAGGAATCTGGTTGGCAATAGGTGTCGTAGCTGTATAAATGGAGCTCTTGACAGGGAAAGCCGGGGCTTCTGACATCGATTTGCACTGGTTGTGGGACAACCGTTGTGCTGATTGTCATGGTCACGCCGGTGGATTTTCCCGGCAGTTTCTGAACGTCGATGGTGACGAGCTGAAGGGGCGGCACCACGTCCATGATCTAGGCCGCTTCATTTAACCAGACGCAAAAACTGGCACGACTTTAACTTTTTGCAAACGGAGATATCGAGAATCAAGCCATAAAAATCAAATAGATAGGCGCCGAATCATAAGTCCTTGACTCGAGAGTCACTGACAAGTTTTAAACTGTTAATGAATGCGCTACAGTGGTGACTTTAATTCTTTCGCGAGCTGAAGGACTTCTAGTTTCGAGAGACCGCCATGTTCGAGTTTATTGCCGCGCTGGTAGTTTTCGGAGCAGCAGTATTTGCCTTGTCCTTGGGGCTGATTTTTAGAAATCGACCCTTGAAAGGTTCATGTGGCGGGTTGAATAATTTGAAAAAACTGCTCGGTATTACTCCTTGCGAAGGATGTACCGACGACGGTACAGACTGCCCACTCCGAAAACTGAAAGAACTCCAGAAGGAGAAGGCGAAGGAAGCCAGAAATCCTCAAGCTTAGGTGAATTTGCTACAGGTTAAGATTTGCTAGAAATAGGCTGTTACGATCATGTGCCATTTAGTGCTATTGATGCCGTTTATCGGGCCGACAGTTTTTTGGATTTCACCTATGTCCATCGCAGTACCTATCTATCTCGTGATCCTTGCATCGCCCCTCTGGCTATATTGGTACGTTATTAAGTCGATGCGCTGGCCAGTACAAACAGGGAAAGAGAAAATCTGTCGCGGAATTGCGACAGTCATTTCTGTAGAGGGCTCTCGTTTGACCGAGTCTATGAACGGAGAAATCTGGAATGCAGAATCACGGGACCGCCTTGAGCTAAATGACAAAGTTGGGGTTTTCGACATCCGAGGACTGCTACTCAAAGTAAGGCGTATACGGAACACGACCTGACCCGGCAGTCTGGAACAAGGCTTTCTGCGGGTGCGCTGCGACACCTGCCACGCCGAGCATCTTCCGACGTTCAGCTGCAAGCGCCGTGGACTACTCCGGGCTTCCTGATCAAAGGTTGCAAATGTTTCGGTCGGCGGCGCACCCAGTGCCCCGGTTTTTTCGCGCATGGCGAGATCCGCCGGAAATGGCGCAACCCGGTCCTATAGTCCTTCCAGCGCCTCGACGTATTCGTCGGGCAACAGATCGCGCCGCAGGCCGAGTCCCGGGCCGAGCTTGACGAAGGTCGTCTCCAGTCGTTCGAGCATCCGGCACTGGCGTTGCGCAAGATGCCGCGCGGGGCGCAGCAGGTGCAGGCGCACCAGGACCAGCCAGCCTGCATAGCCCCACAGGGCGCTATTGATCTGTATGAATTTGTAAATTCCCATGCTTCCTCGCGAGTTTCCGGTTACCGCCAGAGTATATCGCGCGGCGATACCAAGAGAACGCTTTGGCCGCGGCCTGCTTGACCTGTGCTCGGGTAATAGGGGTAGAGTTTTTTGAGACTGAGTTGGGTCTATTGAGTAGTACCGCGGGTGAACTCTCGAACCCTCGTGCCTGGGCCGTGACGCGCGTCGCCAGTCAGGTATGGTGGTAAGAAGCCTGGACTGGCTAATACCGAAAATACCCAGCCGCTTTTCGTTGCAATCATGACCTATGCCCTCGCATTAATACTGGTGACGACCGTAACGATCTCCGGGTTTCTGCTGGCAGTGCACATCGGGTTCCGCGCTCCGAGACGTGTTGAACGGGGAACTCCCGGTGATCTCGGCTTGGAGTATCGCGAGATCAGTATTCGCATAGCAGAAAGTAAGCGGCTTTTTGCCTGGTGGCTACCTGTAACGTCCGATGCGCCGACGATCATTGTCTTGCATGGCTGGGGCGGCAACGCGGAGATGATGCTGCCTGTAGCAATACCCTTGCATAGTGCCGGACTGAATGTGCTTCTTCTGGATGCGCGGAATCACGGTCGCAGCGATACGGCCAGCTTCTCGTCTCTGCCCCGGTTTGCAGAGGACGCCGGTGCGGCGATCGACTGGGTGAAGACACATCGCGGAGCCCCACAGCCAAAGATCGCATTGCTGGGGCACTCCGTCGGTGCCGGTGCGGTACTGCTGGAGGCTTCACGGCGACATGACATTACCGCAGTGATCAGCGTATCGGCCTTTGCACATCCGGAATGGATGATGCGTCGCTATCTTGACCGGATCTGGATTCCGGGAATCCTTGCGTCGTGGATTGTTTTTTATGTGGAATGGATCATTGGATACCATTATGAAGAGATCGCGCCCATGAACACGGCATGCCGTGTGAAGTGCCCGATTCTACTGGTGCACGGCAAGGCGGACACGCGAGTACCTGTATCGGATGCTCTGGCAATTCGGAACAACTGCGGCAACGAGTCCCTTGAGCTACTTTTGATTGAAGATGCAGATCACGAGTCGGTTGACAAGGTAGAGGAACACGGACATCAACTGACCATGTTTCTAAAGCGTGCCGGTATTATCGGACAGGCTCCAACAGGTTACGGTAACGGCTGAGGTCAAACAGCCCGGAGCGTACCGGCTGCTCTTTGTTAAACCGGTCCTGAAACCAGTCGGCGATGTGGTTCTGGAGGATCGTGCAGCGTGCGTTCATCTCTACGGCAAGGGCCGCAAGCAGCGCAGCGTTCCGCTGTGGCGCTCGACCGTCAAGGCGATCCGAGCCTGGTTGAAGCAGAATCCTCAGTTCGAGACAACGTCACCGTTGCTGCCCAATCGGAACGGGCACATGATGACGCGCACCAACGTCTCCCTCCGATTGGCCTTGGCAGTGCAGGTCGCGACCAGTGCCTACCCAGATTTGGCCAAGCGCCATGTCTCGCCACACGTGAGTCGCCACACCACGGCGACGCACCTGTTGCAGGCCGGCGTCGACATCGGCGTAATCGCGCTTTGGCTTGGGCACGAGAGTCCGGTGACGACTCACCAATACGTCGAGGCCGATCTCGCCATGAAGGAAAGGGCTCTGGCCAGACTCCACGAACCGGACGCCAAGATCCAGCGCTACCGGGCTCCTGACACTCTGATCGAGTTCCTGAAGACGCTGTGATTATGAAAATGCCGCAGCGCACGCCGACCGCTACTCACCGGCGGTCGGTGCGCGCCGCAATCCGAAAATTTCCATAATCGACAACTTTGCATAACGACCCTTGGGGGTCTTCACTTTAGTGGACCTATAAACACCTATCCTGCTGAATCTTAACGAACTCTATGCTGATTGGTCATGGCGTCCTGATTCCTCGTAAGTGCGCGAGAAATAGGCTGTTTTTGAGTTTTAGTCCGGTTAAGTGGAGACCCCAAAACGACCCTTATGGAAATATTTCCATAAGGGTCGTTTCCCGCCTTTTAGCAACTTGTAATAGTAGCGCTGGCTGAACTTCCCGATTTGGCTAGAGTCGGCCAGGAGCGGTCGTTCGCCTCGTGTCTGTCTACCGGCAGGAGAATGCTGATAGCGGAAATCCAGCCTCCGCCGGGGGACAACCAATATGCGCTATTGGCGGCGTTCCTGTTCCCAGCGGCTAAATACCGGAAAGCGGACAATGCTAAATGGAGCCTCGTCGGAGATTTTTTTCTTCGTCGCTCCTTTTCCGAGACAACACAAGACGTGCCCGGTATGTGGCTAATGACCGTCTATAAATCCCGGGGCGCGAACAACGCGTCAAGCCTGACGAGTTATCGCGTATCCAGTGACCTGATACGGAGAAAAAGCCGTTCGCCCGTGAAGATCAGGATCAAGCCTGCCAGCGACGCCCAGACCACCAGCATGTCCGTCCTTGCCTTGACCACCAGCAACGCGACCAGCACTAACACGTCGAGAGCGATGGCGACAACCAGAATGACGGGGTTGGCTCCGATGTCCTTGCGCAGGTACCGTAGGATGCCCCAATGGATCTGAATATCCATGAAGATGTAGAAGATCGCGCCCAGTGCCGCGATGCGGCTCAGGTCGAAGAACACCGTCAGCATCATGGCGATGACGACGGTGTAGACCAAGGTGTGTTTCTGGATGTTGCCGGGCATGCCGAAGTGACTGTGCGGCACCAGCTTCATGTCGGTCAGCATGGACATCATGCGGGAGACCGCGAACATGCTGGCGATCAGGCCCGAGACCGTGGCGACAATGGCAAAGAGCACAGTGAACCAGAGACCGTAATCGCCGAATGCAGGCCGGGCGGCCTGGGCCAGCGAGTAGTCGCGGGCAGCGACGATTTCCTCGACCGACAGGTTACTGCTGATGGCCAGCGTCACCAGGAGGTATAGCAACAGACAAAGACCAATGGCGATGGCGATGGCGCGGCCCACGTTACGATGCGGGTCGACGATCTCAGCGCCGCTGTTGGTGATGGTGGTAAAGCCCTTGTATGCCAGCATCGCGAGCGCGGTGGCTGCGAGAAAGCCGCCCGTCGACACCTCTGTAGGCGCGACCGATACACGCTCGAAGGACAGACCCGAGACCCACAGCCCGCCCAGCGCAAACACCGCGATACCGCCAATCTTGATGAAAGCCATGAAAAAGGAGAAGGCTTGGATAAAGCGGTTGGAAAGGATGTTTACCAAGAAAGCGAATCCCAGGAGGCCGACACCGAGCGCCGGCACCAGCCAGGTATCGGGCCCGACGTCGAAAAGCTGCAGGGAGTAGGTCCCGAAGGTGCGCGCGACCAGGCTTTCGTTCATCACCATGGAGAAATACATCAGCAAGGCACCCGACGCGCTCACGGTGGTCTTGCCATAGGCCTTGACCAGGTACATGCCGATGCCGCCTGCCGATGGATAGGCATTGGACATCTTCACGTAGGAATAGGCACTGATACCGGCCACTGCGGCGCCAGAGACAAAGGCCAGCCAGAACCCTTCGCCGGCCAGCTCGGCGATCTGGCCGGTGAGCGCGAAGATTCCGGCGCCGATCATCACCCCCGTGCCCATCGCTACAGCGCCGGGCAGCGAGAGGCTGTTCTTTTCGTATTGGGGGACTCGCTTATTTGAGCTCTTCATGTAAGCGTCATTACCTCCGACTCACCACCCTGGCTTCGTCGCACGAGACCGCCTTGAGCTGACCGCAAAAGCGAGTTCGGCGTTTCCAGTCTGATCGACTGCCGCTCTGACGAGCACTCGTGTACCAACCGTGTACTTCCGGGTATCCGGCTATTCATACGTGTCGTCTCTCACGGGCCAGACGCAAAAATGCCGGCCGGCCTTTTGGCCCACCCCGATAGCGTCGTGTTCGATATAGAGTGCCCAGGTCCAGTGCGGCTCGAAGATACTGGTCGTTGACGACCAGTAGCCCGGCACTGAGTGCTGCAAGGGATATTCGCCAGACAATGCCGGTGCAGAACGGTCGTAGTCGACAATGCTGTCGAGTTCGTTGACGTTGGGCAACCGACATCCTTCGCCGAACGACGCCACGATTACGAGCGCCTCCGGCCAGCTTACGGGATCCCTTGCCAGTTCCGGCTCCAGATGCCAGATCAGACCGGTGAGCCGGTCCTCGAGCCCATGCGCTGATACGACCAGTCTGGACGCCGGCCAGGGCTGACCGGCCTGCAGCTCTCCGTCCTCGCCGGTACCCACGCAATCACGGACACTGGCGTCGGTGGAGTGGCATTTCATCTGACCGGTTCTACGCAGGACGATGTTCTCTCCGCATACAGGTCGAGAAAGGACTGGTCCGCACCTCCGAAGAAAGTCCGGGCGCCGTCCATGTTCACATACCATGCGTGGTCAGACGTTCCGGCGGCGGTTGTCGACGTCCAGTACCAGTGCGGGAATATGGTGAGAAAGGGGTGTTCTGCCGGGCGGGCCTGGCGCCGCGTCTGATAGCTGACCAGGCTGCGCAGCTCATGGCGGTTCGGCAATCGCCAGTCTGCGCGGCCGAGCCATCTTTCACAACCGAGGCGGGCCACGAAATCCAGAACCTCATGCCAGTACATCGGGAACTCGGCCGGATATGCATTTCGGCTCCAAAGCAGCCCGGTCAGGTGGTTTCGAACAAGCGCGCCGTGCACGATGAACCGCGGCATCGGCCATGGTATCGCCTTGCGGTACTCCGCGTCCTGCCCGGTGCATTGGCAGGGGCCTGACGGAGGCTGCGTCGAATCGCGGCATGCTACCCGGGTTTGAGCCAGCTCCAATCGAGTTCTTCGGGATGCTCGACGAAGTGATCGGCATGGGCTGCGACCTCCTCGAGAAAATGTCGATGAAGCGTGAAACGGCTGTCGGGATACTGCTCGCCCACCTGCACGGGCGTGAACTGGCCGTCGACAAAGCGCGTTGTGTAATAGCCGATCGGCGCAGGAGTGTCGTCGATGACCTGCAGCGTGATGGTGTCTCCCGACACGAAACGATTGATTGACGCCAGTACCGTGCCGAAAACGGCCTTTTCCCGGTGTGTCGCCAGCGCCGCGTTGCAGATGTTGAGGTACTGCTTTACGAGGTTTAGGCTTTCCGAAGGTGCGCCCATGGTCACAGTGGCTAACGTAATGCAGGTTTCAGTCGAAGGGCCGAATCGTGCGGGCCGGCCATCGGCGCGGCCTCGTCACTCACTAATCAATCATATACCGGGGATGACGCAACTCTGCAATACCCTCGCGCGTAACGAATATTGCCGTCGGCGCGGCAGTCAGCGGCATCGATGTTAGATGTTTTCGGGCCGGATCCGGTTTTTCCCGAAAAGGAGGAAATACAGCAGAAACCTTATCCCCGCCGCGGGCGTTGCATCCAAGCTGACTGTTGACGTGCAAATCACCGAACTTCCGGTTAAGAGCGAAAGTACGCTCCCCTGAGGATACAGCTCTTTTCTTGTTTGCCTGAAATGACCGTGAACGCGGCACAGCGGACCATCGGTGAGATTGGTTCGAACGGCAGCAATGGGTCGAGAACAGCCCTTCGACCCTTGTTGGTCTTCCGAGCGGCAGTTAAGGGCAGTAACGGCCAGTTCCGGCCCTGCGGAGAACTGCGTGTGAACGACTACTCCGTCTGCAATCGGCAAATATAGCACCACCATGCGGGAACACGATGGCGACTGATTTCAGCGCGTTCCGGCTGAAACTGGACATCGAAGGCCACTCGGCGGCGGAGGTGCCCCTCGACGGATTGCATTTCGCCGTCAAGGACGTGATCATGGAGCTGGCGGATCCGGTGTCCCGTCCGCCACTCGATGCGGCGGTGAACCGCATGTACGGTCTTTGGGACATGGTCAGCGGCACGACACTGAGCAATGATCTCTACGCCGACTGGCTGGGGAATTTCAACCGCATCCGCCCGCCCGAGATCTGGGATGTCTTCGGCGACTGGATTACCCGCACCCGGCCTCGCTTCGGTCCGCAGGTGGCCAGCCGATTCGATGCCATCCGGGGGACCGCGGGTGCGGATACCGGGAGTGCGCAGGCATTTCGGCGCAAAGCCTGGTCGCGGATCACGGAACTCCTGCGGGACGATACCGTCCTCCTCCTGCCGACCACCCCGGGTCCGCACCGCGCAAGGGCCTCGACGACCGCGAGGCGGACCGGATCCGCGTGGCGACCCTGCGCCTGACGTGCATCGCGCCGATGTGCGGCCTGCCGCAGGTTTCGCTGCCGCTGGCCTCGGTCGACGGCAGACCGCTTGGACTCTCCCTGATCGGTCCGCCGCATGCCGACCTCGAACTGCTTCAACGGGTGCGGGAGGTTTCGGGAGGACCGTCGGCGAGTCGCTGAAACGCTTGCCGCGCCTGCGAGACGAACCGCGCGACCTTTGCCGGGTCCTTGCGCCCCGAGGCGTCCTCGCCCCCCGTGTGGGTGTCCACCCCGGCCGCAAGCGTTTCAGTCGTATCGGTTCGTCCCAGGAAATGTAACCGTGGAGTTGCACGATCCCCGCGTCCAGGGTGTCTGCAACTCAAGTGTCCGTATCGTCGGGTACGGCAACCCACCTGGCCGCGTAGAAGCAGAGCGCCATTGCCGCGTAGGCGGTCGCCCAGGGCCAGGCGGGCGCGAGGTCCAGCACGGTGTCCGAGGCGGTCCAGCGATATCCATGCATCAGGCCGGTGGAAGACAGCGCCGCGGCGAGCAGGCAAACGAACGCGGCCTTGGCAAAGTGACGCTCGATGACGAAGACCGTGGTTGCGGCCAGGATCATGGCGGTGAGGATGAATCCCTGTTCCAGCGCGAACGCGCCGTCGGCCCATACGCCGGCTTTCTGGAACACGGGGATCAGATTGGCGGAGAACGCCGGCCCGTCGGGCGCGCCATAACCGGCGGCGCGAAGGCCGTCCTTGATCATCAGCGCACCCCAGGCGCCGATGCCCGGCAGAAGGCCGAGCACCACGGCGGGGGCATGTGTGCGGGGAACGGCCTGGAAGGCCTGGGCGGAGATGACGATCCCGATCCACAGCACGATCGCCATGCCGGCATCGACCGGGATACTCCAGACGAGCCACGACAGGGTGCCGGTGAAGATCAGCGTGCTGAGAATGGCGCCGTTCAGGATCGAGTATCCCGCCCTCGCACCCATCGCCTTCCAGCCCGGGTGTCCGATGTAGAGCGTGGTGGGGAAACACGACCCGAAAAGGCTGGCGAGCAAGGTGCCGGTCCCGTTGACCGCCAGTGAGGGCGCGGTCGGGTAGCGGTCTCCGGCGGCCTCCGCCGATTCGATATTCTGCAGCGAGCCGATGACGTTGAACAGCCCCATCGGAACGATGACCGACAGATAGGTCAGCACCTGTGGCGACTGTAGGGCCTCAAGCAGGTCGCTGGCCACCGGAACGGGCAGGGCCAGGGACGGACCGGGCGGTTGCGCTCCGGTCGGGGCGATCCCCAGCAGCCAGCTCAGTCCGGTTCCCAGGGCCACCGCGACCAGTCCGCCCGGCAGGCCGCCGCGAAAATGGACGCGACCGAAGTAGGTCGCCAGGATGACGGCAAGTGTGCTGAGCCCCACCACCGGGTGGGCGTAGGTTCGATACAGAAACCCGAGAGCAATGAACCCCAGGGCGATGCCGGCCAGTGTCGACAGCAGGGCCGCCCGGGGTGTGATGCGGCGGATCCGTTCCGCGACCAGGGAACCGCCCAGTTCGATCAGGCCGGACCCGAAGCAGGCCAGCAGCCCTGTCTGCCATGCGACCCGCGCCGGGTCCGCTGCGCCCGCTGCCTCGGCCATCGCCTTTGCCGGCAGCATGACCAGAAACACGTAGGCGAACAGGGACACCGTATTGATACCGTAGGGCAGGGCACAGACATCGGTTCTCCGGTCACGTGCCGCCAGCCTTCTGGCCTGCCAGGCGTAGAACAGGTTTCCGACCAGGAGCGACACCGCCGCACCAGGCAGTACATGGCCGTAGACCAGCGCGTCCGGAAACCCCAGGACCGACTTGCATAGGCTGACGATGACCAGCAGTTGGACCAGGTTGTCGAGCGCCAGGCCGAAGAACCCGTCGATGTCACCGCGTACGAACCAGGGCAGCCGGGAAGCGGTCATCTCGTCGGTGGGATCCGAGTCGGTGTAGGCGTGAGGATGCCTCCTGTGTTCGCATCCCTAGTGCTCGTACGGTCCGCTTCCGGGAGCGCGCCCAGTGGCGCGGATTCCGGGACGGTTTCGTTTTCCTGTAACTTCGGTGGCGCGCAGAGTGGTTCCCCGAGGGCCAACCCGGGTCGCCTCAGTGCACCGCACTCGATGGGAATGGCGGCCTTGGCCATCGCCGTGAACAGCATCAGTCCGGCGGCCCATATCCCCAGGCTGATCGCGATCTCGTTCCCGTTCGGCAGATACTCGTAGACCTCACCCAGGGGTGTGGGCACGTATCCGGGGATGACCAGCCCCATGCCCTTCTCGATCCAGATGCCGGTGACCGTGAGCACGCAGGCGATGTTGAGAAAGTGAGTGTTCAGCCGCAGTGGATGGATCATCAGGATAACGACGGCGATGCCGAGCATGCACAGCGCCGACCAGATCCAGGGTTGCAACGCGTAATGACCGTCCAGGCCCAGAAACAGATAGCGGATCGAGGCGGCGTGCTCGCCCTCGTTGTAGAAGTCGGTGAACAGCTCGGCGCCGATAAAGAAAATCGTGATCTGCAGCGCCACGCCCATGACCAGGGCCAGGAGGTTGATCACGCTCTGCGCGACGGGGTAGTTGCTGATCTTGCGGATGATCTGGAAACCGATGATCATCAGGGCGGGGCCGGAGGCGAAGGCCGAGGCGATGAAGCGGGGAGCCAGCATCGGGTTGCTCCAGAACGCACGGCCGCTGTTCGAGGAATAGAGAAAGGCGGTGACCGTGTGGATCGAGATCGCCCAGAAGATCGCGATGATGACGAAGGGGAAGTAGATCCGCAGCTTGGGGATATAGCCCCGGTAGTGACTGAACAGGATATAGAAGGAGATGCCGAGGTTCAGGATCAGGTAACCACTCAGGACGACCACGTCCCAGGCCAACATGGATTCCGGAAAATGAAACCGGCCGATGCCCGGAATCAGGTGCCAGATTCTGTCCGGGCGGCCCAGATCCACCACGATGAAGCCCATGGCCATCAGTACCGCGGTCACCGCCATCGTGTCGCCCATCAGCACGACGTCCTTGATGTCCTGGCGATCGAAGATATAGGCGGGGATGACCAGCATCACGGCCGCCGCCGCGACACCGACGAGAAAGGTGAAGTTCGAGATATAGAACCCCCACGACACCTGATTGCTCATGTTGGTGACGATTAGTCCCTCATCGAGCTGGTGCAGATAACGCCAGCCGCCGAACAGGACGATCAGCGCCAGCGCACCCATCCACAGCCAGTACAGGGGCGGCCCGCTCGACATGCTGTGCAGCCCGTCGCGCAGAAAGGCGAAGAAGGTCACTGGTGCGCTATCCCGGTGATCATTGCGAGTGACTAAATGTCCCGGTAGTACCAGAACTTGGGCTCGGTCCCCAGGTCCTCCTTGAGACGGAAGACGGCCTTGTTCTCCAGCACGTAGCGGATCTCGCTATCCGGATCGAGCAGGTTGCCGAACACCCGCGCACCCGACGGGCAGGCCTCCTGACAGGCGGGCTGGCGATTCTCCCGCGTACGCTGTACGCAGAAATGACATTTCTCGACCACACCCTTGGGGCGCGGTCGATTGCCCAGATAGTGGGTGTCCGGATTGATCTCTGCGCCGCTCAGCTTGGGGCCGCCCCAGTTAAAATGGCGTGCCTCGTAGGGGCAGGCCGTCATGCAGTAGCGACAGCCGATGCACCAGTCGTAGTCGACGACCACGATTCCGTCGGGTTCCATCCAGGTCGCCTCGACCGGACAGGCCTTGACACACGGTGGCTCGTCACAGTGCATGCACTGGATCGGCAGGTAGTACTTGCCTTGTGCCGGGACCCGCTTCCGATCGTAGTAGCGGTCGGCCGTACGCAGGTTCTGACCACCCTGATCCATCTCCAGCACGTGGATGTAGCGCATGTCCCGGCCGAGGTTGTTCTCCTCGACGCAGGCGTCCACGCAGTCCCTGTATCCTTTGCATTTCGAGATGTTGATGGCGTAACCGAACACGACGTTCTCCTGCGGTGGCGTGTTCTTGCACTGGATTTCGACGCCGTAGCGTCGTTTCGCCTTGCGTTCGATACGACGCAGCGTCTCCTGGATCTCCTCGGGCGTCATGCGTTGGTAGTGATCCTGAAAGAAGTCCGCGAAGACGTCTCCCAGGGTGCTGCCGCCCCAGGCCGGTACCGGGGCGGCGGCATTGGTCGCCGCGGCTGCGGCTGCGCCCTGCAGGAAGCGGCGCCGGTAACGGTTCACCTGGGCGGAGTCTTTCGCGCGTTCACGGTCCATGGCTGGCCTCCGCCGATTTCTTTCTGGCATACCGCTCCCAGATCCGTTCCACTCGCAGTGGCGCGTGGTTGTGTTCTCGGTGGTTGAGCGAGGGGACGGGGCGCGGCGGTTTCGGCGCGCGGGCGCCGATGTTCGGCCGGTGCTGGTAGTGACACACCGTGCAGTTGAGGATGGTGCGTTCACCCGACCAGTTATTGACGCGCTTGCCGTGGGCGCCGAAGGACCAGTCACGGGTCTCCTGGGAGTGACACTGGGCGCAGACCATGTAGGCGTCGTCGAATCCGAGCGGCACGCCCTCCAGGGTTTTCAGACCCCCGTCGCCTTCCAGGCTATGGCAGGTGAAGCACCAGAATTTGCCTTTGCCGTGCAGCCCGTGATCGAGGGTGAAATTGTCATGGGGATCCTGCAGTGATCGGGGCGTGGGATCACTCTCGGCCCATTCATGGCAATCACTGCAGGGGTGCATGTCCGTGTCCTTCTGGCTCGGGACGACCAGATAGGCGGGCGCGTCGGCGAACACGGGTTGCCCGGGAAGTGGCTCACGCTCGAAATCGGGCTTGGCAGTCGAGCCAACCCGCGGTCCCTCGCGTTTGTTGTCCTTGTGTCTCCGAGTCACCGTGACGGCGGGCGGTTCGCTCGCCTCCTGGATTTCCCCCCAGTCCCAGTCACTGAGGTCGGTTTCACCGCCGCCGGCCGTCCCGCTCGCTTCTGTGGTGGTTGCAAGCGAGCCAGCACGCTCGGATTTGTTGCCACCGGTCTCCGCTCCCTGTCCCGATTCGACGGGGGCACTGCGGGGTGTGTTGCCCGCCGTGGGCACCGTGTCGGGGAGGGAGGTCTGGTCGGTATCCGAATCGGCGACATCGACCTCGGGTGATTCAGGTGACGGGACCGCGTTTTCGCGGATACGAGACTCGGCAGTGGAGGGCGCTGCGGATCCCTCGGTCACCCCGGTATCACTGGGAGCGTCGGCAGAGACCGGGTCCCCCCAGTCCCAGTAGTTTTCGGATTCCTGAGCCTGCGTTCCCGGATTGTCGCTATCGGGCGCAGCCGCGACGTGCAGGTGTATGGCCAACAACAGGAAAGTGGCGGCAATGCCCTTGTTGAGATACCGAATGGTCATCCTGAAACAGGGGACGCGGGGCGCGCCCGGTTTCCCCCAGGCGCGCCCGTTACCTCCCGACTAGGCTCAGTTGACATTTATCTGGGCGAGTGGATTTTCGAGGGATTTTTAGTCCAGACGAGGCGGATTCGATGCGCAATGCCGCCCCATTGCAAGTCGAATCCAACGCCGTCAGGGCGGAAAAGATCCGCAAAGCCGCCGTTCACGATGAATGTCAACAGAGCCTAGATCCGGACTTCCGCGGAGGCTGCCAGCTTGGGCTGCAGCAACTCGTCAGGCAGCTTGCCCTTGTTCTTGGCCTTGATCGGCGGAAGCAGCAGATCGTACAGGGCCTCGGCACGGATAATCGCGATCTGATCGTCCGCGGGGATCTCGTAGCTCAGCTCGCGGGTCTCGTTCGGCGCCAGGCGGGTGTCCTTCAGCACGCCGGTCGCATACGGCGGGGAGGTGGGCTTGCGCTTCTCCACGTCGCCGATGGTGTACCAGAACGCCGATTTCGGATCGTCCTTGATGGGATGGATCTCGTAGTTCTTCCATAGCTCCTTACCGTCCTTGTCGTAGGCCGCCACCTTGATATAGAAGTTGCGGAACGGCGCGCCGGTCGGATAGCTGTGGGGCAGGCGGTTGCGGACCGTGAGGTTGGCATGGATCACGTCGCCGACCTTCTTGGTATCCATGGTCATGGCGATCCCGCGAGTGACCATCTTTCCGTCGTGTCCGCCGGCCATGCTGTGATCGGCAATGGTGACCGTCTCACCCTCGACGATCTCGCCGTCGTCGAGTTTGGGTACCGTCACGATCGGCATGTGACAGGCCTGGCAGTTGATGAAGGTCTGGCCCTTGGCGTACTCGGCGCCCGTGAGGCACAGCGGTGTGCCGTGAAAGTTCTTGCGCTTGTCGTGGCAGCCCATGCAGGCGTCGTTGCTCTTGAAAAGCGCGGCCTTGTTGCCCTTCATGGGTTGCGGATGGTGCACCGGTGTGGGCCATTCGGCGTCCTCGGCTACGCGCTCGGTGGTGTAGCTGATGCCGGAGGGGCCATAGAGGGTCTCGGTGTCATATTCGTAGGCGTCGATGCCGTACTGGGGCTTACCTGAGGGCGCGTCGACTCCCTTGAAGGCGGTGAACGAATGGCAGGTCACACAGCTCACACCGTCCCCGTAGGCCTTCTTGGCGTCCAGCTTCGTCTTCTTGTCGATGGCCGCGACCGGGGCGTGGCACTTCAGGCAGACCGGATACTTGTCCTTCTTGACGGGGATCTGCGGACCGCGCACGCCCTCCTGGGTCGGATCGCCCATCACATTCTTGTAGAAGGCACCGTGAATCGGATCTTTCAGGGCGCTGCTGTTGGCGTGCATGGAGTCGCTCCATTGCAGGTAGATCTCCTCGTGGCACTTCTTGCAGGCCTCCGGCTTGATGTGATGGACGGTCTTGGGTTTCTCGTCGTCATCAGCTGTCGCGGCTGCGGCCTCCTCGGAGAAACCGGTGGCCGGGAACAGCCACGCCGTGATGACCAGACCGATGAGCATGCGGGACAGTGTTTTCATGGTGGTTCCCTTCCTCCTGACGGGATCGCGAATCAAGGGCGAATTCTGTCAAATGACATTCCAGCTTGCTTGTCTTTGTCCTCGGTCCTCTGTGTTACGACAACCGTTCCATCGTTCGACGACGCGCCTGTTGTCGCGCCTTGATGATGAACGAAAATCCGGCGCGATCCGGTATGCCATCTTCCGGCAATCGCCTGAGACGATTTCTATGTCTTATCGCAGGGGTATTTTATGCGTGCCCGAATCGGCGTGGAAAGTGATAAATGCACCGGCAGCCTCGCGAAAAGTGCCAGAATCGAATGCTCGCGGCCTCCCGTATTCCTTCCGTGCCAGAGTGTATGCTGGCGGTTCACTGTCGGTACAGGATCCAGGGAAGAGACGTCTCGAAGCAATCCCGTTTCTCAATGTTATTCTTGAACGATTAATCATCCCTGTCTGTATTCGAAAAGCGACCCGTCAGATGACCGTCCGATTCCTCCATACCAGCGACCTCCAGTTGGGCATGACCCGCTGGTATCTCGGCGAGGATGCCCAGCACCGGTTCACCCAGGACCGGATCGATGCGATTCGGCGCCTGGGGACCCTGGCGTCCGAGCACGGGGTGCAGTTCATGGTCGTGGCGGGAGACATCTTCGAATCGAACCAGGTCGCCGCGCAGACGGTGATCAGGGCGCTGAAGGCGTTCGAGGCCGTGCCGGTCCCCGTGTTTCTGCTGCCCGGCAATCACGACCCCCTGGATGCCGGGACGGTTTTCGACCACAGGACATTCGTGGAGCATTGTCCCGGTCACGTATACCTTATCCGGGATTCCCGACCCATGCAGGTTCCCGGCCTCGAGCAGGTCGAGGTCGTGGGCGCCCCCTGGTTCGGGAAACATCCGCTCAGTGATCTCGTCGCGGACATGTCACGCGAGATTGCCCCGGCACCGGGATCCCGCGTGGCGGTCGCACACGGTGCCGTTTCCACGTTGTCTGCGGATGCGTTGAATCCCGCCGTCATAGACCTGGAGTCGGTTGGAACCGCGATATCGGCAGACAAGTTTCAATACCTCGCGCTCGGTGACCGGCATAGCGTCACCGAGGTGGATCCGCGAGTCTGGTATTCGGGCGCGCCGGTCGCGACGGACTTCGACGAAGTGGACTCGGGCAAGGGTCTGATCGTTGAACTGGAACACCACGCCGACCCGAAAGTGACGCCCGTCTCCGTTTCGGACTGGCAATTCGTGAACCGGGACTGGGATATCAACGGAGCGGAAGACGTTGCCGTATTCCGGGATTGGATCGACGGATTCGAGACGCCGGAGCGAACGGTTCTGCAGTTTGGATTCACCGGTACCGTCCCGGTTGCCGCCCACGCGGCCCTGGTAGCAGTTAGAGACCACGCGGAATCGCTGTTCGCCGGCGTGCGCTATCACGAACGCACCTCGGACCTCGCCGTCATGCCCGAGGAGGCCGATGCGGATTCGATCGGTTTGTCAGGGTATGAGCGTGCGGCCTGGCAACAGCTTTCAGACCAGGTCGGGAAGGGCGACACAGCGGCGCGGGACGCCCTGTCCCTTTTCTACCGCCTGGCGGGCACAGGAAGCTAGCACCATGCGGATTCGGCGCATGAAGCTGGTCAATTTCCGGGGCGTGCAGGAGCGGGAGATCCTACTCGGCGACGGCGTCACGATCGTCGAGGGTCCCAACGAGACCGGAAAGAGCACATTCCAGGACGCCCTCGATCTGTTGTTCCGCCGCAAGGACAACGCATCGGCCGCCGAGGTGCTCGATGCGATACCGCACGGCCGGGATGTCGGGCCGCAGATCGAGGCCGAGATCGAGACTGGCCGCTATGCCTTCGTGTTCCGCAAGCGGTTTCGCAGGCGCCCGGAAACCGTTCTGCAGGTCACTCGCCCGGCCCCCGAGTCGCTTGTCGGCGATCAGGCGCATGACCGGGCCAATGCGATCCTGGAAGAGACGCTCGACAAGGACCTGTGGGAGAGGCTGCGGGTGAGGCAGGCCGACAAGCTGAGCCCGGCAGCCGTGGGCAACGCCCCCACGTTGATGACCGCCCTCGACGGGCTTTCGGGGGTGGGCGGTGAGGCACTGGCCGACAGCGGGTTGGTCCCGAGAGTCGAAGGCATCTACAAGCGATATTTCACATTGAACAAAGGGTCGGAGACCGGGGAACTGCAGAAGGCCCGGGTGGAGGCCGAAAAGGCGAAGGCAGATGACCAGGAGACGCGGGCGCGACTCGGCGAGTTGGAGCAGCAGATCGAAGAGTACGAGCGCCTGCAACAGGAAGTCACGAAACTGGAAGAGCAGGTTGTGGAGGCCAGGGTCGAGGAATCGAGGCGCGCC
>Ga0210096_1000175_pt1 | contig 25193 bp, 23 predicted proteins | sample China_Galinas_PW_4_FD_184864 | JGI IMG/M metagenome (GOLD analysis project Ga0210096, IMG submission 184864) | Wetland microbial communities from San Francisco Bay, California, USA, that impact long-term carbon sequestration - China_Galinas_PWA_D2... | ecosystem: Environmental > Aquatic > Marine...
GATCTGGACCCGCCGGTCGAGATCAGGGCCTGCCCCGAGAACGTGGGCGATACCCGCCTGTCGACGGCTCTGGTGCATAACGGCGCCAAGATCTCTACCGTCGAGCACCTGCTTTCGGCCTTCGCGGGCCTGGGCATAGACAACGCTTTCGTGGATGTGAGCGCACCCGAGGTACCGATCATGGATGGGAGTGCCGGGCCCTTCGTTTTCCTGATCCAGTCCGCTGGGGTGGAGGAGCAGAACGCGGCCAAGAAATTTATCCGTATCAAGCGCAAGGTGGTGGTGCAGGAGGGGGACAAGAGGGCCTCGTTTGAGCCCTTCGAGGGCTTCAAGGTGTCCTTTGCCATCGACTTCGACCACCCGGCCTTCACCGATAGGACCCAGTACGCGTCCATCGATTTCTCCTCCACGTCGTTCGTCAAGGAGGTCAGTCGGGCTCGCACCTTCGGCTTCCTGCGCGATCTCGAGATGCTGCGCGAGCGTCAATTGGCGCTGGGGGGAAGTCTGGACAATGCAATTGTGGTCGACGATTACCGCGTGCTCAACGAGGACGGGCTGCGCTACGAGGACGAGTTCGTGAAGCACAAGATCCTGGATGCCATCGGCGACCTCTACTTGCTCGGACACAGCCTGGTCGGCGCCTTCCACGGACTCAAGTCGGGCCATGCCTTGAACAATCGGCTTCTCAAGCAGCTGCTGGCGGACAAGACCGCCTGGGAGGAAGTGACCTTCCGGGAAGGGGAGACGGCGCCCATTTCCTACATGAAGCCGGTGCAGGCGGTCTGACCGTCGGGTCAGCCGGTCGGTCCCCGACCCCGGAGCGACAGGCGTTTCAGGGCTCGGCTCAGCTCGGGATCAAGGATATCTTGGGCCAGCTGGCGGAGTAGTCCGGCGTTGCGGGCAGAGAGTTGGAGCTTGCGGTCGTCGCGCGGCCGTTTAGGGAGGCCTTCGGTCGGCAACACCTTTACGTGCACGGGGGTCTTGGCAGGCAGACCTGGAAGCGACTCGGCGACGCGCGGGACCAGAAAGCGCAGCCGGGTGGCCCATACGGGTGCATCGGCGACCAGTACCAGCCCATTCTCCGTCAGGTCTGCGCAGACACAGTGGCTGTCCACGGGCGGGGGTAGCAGGCTGCGCACCTTTTCGAGTAGCCGCGCTTGCTCATCAGCCCTTCTCTGGAGCCGCCGAATAGCGGTACAATGGGTAAGGATATTGGTCAGGGGGCGTGGAGAGGATGTCATGATGGGACGGCTCGAGCGGCAGTGGCCGCTACCGAGATAAGTACGATATCAGCGATGAAGCTACTGCTGCTGACCAAATTCTGCAACCGCTGGAGCAGTCCGGAGCTGTGCCTATCGAAGCTGCTCGCGGCGATGGCCCTGCTCCTGGCGCTGGCCGTCGGGTTGGGGAGCTGGGGAGGCTACATCCTGGGTGCCGGGGCCATTAAGGGCTCACAGCCCGAGTCCGACTTCATCTTTTCTAAGCTGGAGCAGCAGCGCCACGAGCTGCGCGAGGCTCGTGCAAAGACCCAGGCTCATCTGGATGCACTGGCCTTGCGTCTGGGGGAGATGCAGGCCCGGGTGATGCGGCTGGATGCCCTGGGGGAGGAGCTTACCCAGATGGGCAAGCTGGATGCAGGCGAGTTCAATTTCGACCAGCCCCCCGCCATGGGCGGGCTGGCTGGCGAGGAGACGGCCGAGCCCGCGTCCGCCAACGAGCTGATCGGGGAGATGGACGATCTCGCGCGCCTGCTCGACGATCGCGAACGACAGCTGCAGCTGCTCCAAGAGCTGCTGATGGCGCGCAATCTCAGTGAAGAAGTTCGTCCGGACGGGCGCCCGATCGAGAAGGGCTGGCTGTCGTCAGGGTACGGGACTCGCAAGGATCCCTTCACCGGAAAGAAATCGTTTCACCATGGGTTGGATTTCGCCGGAAAGCTGAACTCCGGCGTGGTTGCGGTGGCTGCGGGCGTGGTCACCTGGGCAGGCAAGGACGGGGGCTACGGACGGATGGTGGAAATAGATCACGGGGACGGCTATGCCAGCCGTTATGGTCACAATTCATCAATCCTCGTCAAGCCGGGGGATACCGTATCCAAGGGGCAGGTGATAGCACGCATGGGCACTTCCGGGCACTCGACCGGGCCGCATGTGCACTTAGAGCTGCTTCACAACGGTAGGAAGGTGAATCCCTCCAGGTATCTAGCCGTCAATTGACGGCCGCTCGCCCGACGGGCGGCAGCGCCGCCCTTGAAATCCCCGAGACCAGGCCGGATTTTGCGGTATCATCCCGGACTTTTTTGAGCCTACCCCCCATGAATTCTCCCGATGGTCAATAATCTCCTGAGGAAGGTCTTCGGCAGCCGCAACGAGCGTCTGGTCAAGCGCATGGGCAAGGCGGTTGCCGAGATCAATGCCCTGGAGCCCCAGACCGCGGCGCTATCCGACGAGCAGCTGCGGAGCAAGACCGGCGAGCTGAGGGAGAGGATCGAGACCGGCGCCTCCCTGGACGATCTGCTTCCGGAGGCCTTCGCCACGGTGCGCGAGGCAGGGCGTCGTGCCCTGGGCATGCGTCACTTCGATGTGCAGCTGATCGGCGGCATGGTCCTGCACCGTGGCAAGATCGCCGAGATGCGCACGGGCGAGGGCAAGACCCTGGTGGCTACCCTGGCGGTCTACCTCAATGCATTGCCGGCCGAGGGCGTGCACCTGGTCACCGTCAATGACTACTTGGCCCGTCGCGATGCCGCCTGGATGGGGAGGCTCTACCACTTTCTCGGCCTCAGCGTCGGGGTCATCAACTCCTCCGGGGGCATGGGGCCCGACAGCGCGTCCTATGCCTACGAGCCGGGTCACCGCGAGAGCGAGGTTGGCTACCGGGACCTGCGCCCCTGCACGCGTCGCGAGGCCTATGCCTGCGATGTCACCTACGGCACCAACAACGAGTTCGGATTCGACTACCTGCGCGACAACATGGCCTTCAGCCCGGACCAGAGGTCCCAGCGCGAAAAGCATTTCGCCATCGTCGACGAGGTCGATTCAATTCTGATCGACGAGGCGCGCACCCCGTTGATCATCTCAGGCCCGGCGGAGGACAGCTCGGATCTGTACCGCCGGATCGACGAGATCATTCCCAGCCTGACGCGCCAGGACCCGATTACCAACGACGAGGGAAAGCCCGATTTCGGTCCCGGCGACTACTCGGTGGACGAGAAGGCTCGCCAGGTCTTTCTGAGCGAAGAGGGGCACGAGAAGGTCGAGGACATGCTGGCCGAGGCAGGCCTGCTCGATGAGGGCAGCAGTCTGTATGACACCCAGAACATCGGCCTGATGCACCATGTGATGGCAGCCCTGCGGGCCCATGCACTGTTTCAGCGCGATGTGGACTACATCGTGCGGGATGGTGAGGTGGTAATCGTCGATGAGTTTACCGGCCGCACCATGCCAGGTCGCCGATGGTCGGACGGCTTGCACCAAGCGGTCGAGGCCAAGGAGCGGGCGTCCATCCAGGCGGAGAACCAGACCCTGGCGTCGATCACCTTCCAGAACTACTTCCGCCTCTATACAAAGCTGGCAGGCATGACCGGCACTGCCGATACCGAGGCCTACGAGTTTCAGCAGATCTACGGTCTAGAGGTGGTGGTGATCCCCACCAACCGGCCGATGATCCGAAAGGACATGGGGGATCTGGTCTACCTGGGCCCGGACGAGAAGTATCAGGCGATCATCGACGACATCAAGGACTGCGTAGACCGTGGGCAACCGGTCCTGGTGGGTACAGCTTCGATCGAGACCTCGGAGCTGATCTCCAACCTGTTGCGCAAGCACAAGGTCTCTCACGAGGTGCTCAACGCCAAGAACCACGCCCGAGAGGCGGGCATAGTGGCTCAGGCGGGGCGCCCGGGCGCGGTGACCATCGCCACCAACATGGCCGGCCGCGGCACCGACATCGTACTGGGGGGCAACCCGGAGTCGGAGATCGACGAGCTGGGCGACGGGGTGGATGCCCGGCAGATCGAGGCCGCGCGCGCCCAATGGCAGGCGAGGCATCAGGCGGTGCTCGATGCAGGGGGGCTCCACGTGGTCGGGACCGAGCGCCACGAATCGCGGCGTATCGACAACCAGCTGAGGGGGCGCTCCGGGCGGCAGGGCGACCCGGGCTCGACGCGCTTCTATCTGTCGTTGCAAGACAATCTGATGCGCATCTTTGCCTCGGAGCGGGTCTCCACCATCATGCAGAAGCTGGGCATGCAGGAGGGGGAGGCGATCGAGCACCCCTGGGTGACCAAAGCCATAGAGAATGCGCAACGCAAGGTCGAGGGCCGAAACTTCGACATCCGCAAGCAGCTCCTGGAATACGACGATGTCGCCAACGACCAGCGCAAAGTGGTCTATCAACAGCGAAGCGACCTCATGGAGGTGGAGGATATCTCCGATAGCATCAAAGGACTGAGGCGAGAGGTGGTCAATGCCGCCATCGACCAGTACATCCCGCCCGGCAGCCTGGACGAGCAATGGGACGTGGATGGTCTGGCCCGGGCCCTTGCGGAGGACTTCGGTGCCGGCTTTCCGATCCGCCAGTGGCTGGATGAAGATGACTCGCTCCACGAAGAGACCCTCCGAGCGCGCATCCAGGAGCAAATGGAGGCCGCCTATGCCGAGAAGGAGACCAAGGTCGGCAGCGAGATCATGCGCTACTACGAAAAGGACATCATGCTGCGGGTGCTCGACAGCGACTGGAAGGAGCACCTGGCCGCCATGGACTATCTGCGCCAGGGTATACACCTGCGCGGCTACGCTCAGAAGAACCCAAAGCAGGAGTACAAGCGTGAGGCCTTCGAGATGTTCTCGGCCATGCTCGACAACATCAAGCGCGAGGTGATCATGATCCTCTCCAAGGTGCAGGTGCGGGAAGAGGCCCCGCCTCCGCCGCGTGAGGCCCCTTCAGCCCGGGAGTTCGAGTTCAAGCACGAGGAGCTCACAGGACTGGATGGCGAGCAGGACGAATCCGAGCCACGGTCCGTGACCGAGGCCTCCCGTACTCCCTTCGTGCGTAGCGAGCGCAAGGTGGGGCGAAACGAGCCCTGTCCCTGCGGGTCCGGCAAGAAGTACAAGCACTGCCACGGGCGCATTCAGTAACCCGTCCGAGGCGGAGACCGCGCCCATGCCGAGCGATCGATCCGACGTCCTGCCGGTCCCCGGCGTTCGCCTTGGCGCGGCGGCGGCCGGCATCCGCTATCGTGGACGTGACGACCTGGCGGCCATCGAGCTGCCCGAGGGCTGCAGCTGCACCGCGGTGTTCACCCGAAACGCCTTTTGCGCCGCGCCCGTGCTGGTGGCGCGTGAGCATCTGCGCGCCGCACGTCCCCGCTATCTGCTGATCAACTCGGGAAACGCCAATGCCGGCACTGGGCCGACCGGGCTGGAAGCTGCCCGCGAGACCTGCCGCGTCCTGGCAGCGCTGGCCGGCTGCAAACCGCGGCAGGTACTGCCCTTCTCCACGGGAGTGATCGGTGAGCCCTTGCCCACGGACAAGCTGGGGAGTGCGCTGCCGAGTCTGCTGAGCGGGCTCGATGAGGCGGGATGGGATCGGGCTGCGCGAGCGATCATGACCACCGATACCCTGCCGAAGCTGGCCAGCCACCGTTTACAGCTTCCCGGTGGTCCCGCGACCGTGACCGGCATGGCCAAGGGCTCGGGCATGATTCGACCGGACATGGCGACCATGCTGGCATTCGTTGCCACGGATGCCAGCCTCGCCCCCGACCTGCTCCAGCTCTGCCTGGACCGAGCGGTCGCCCCCTCGTTCAATTCCATTACCGTGGACGGGGACACCTCGACCAATGATGCCTGTGTGCTGATCGCCACCGGCCGCAGCAGGGCCAATCCTGTGGCCTCTTCGGAGGAAGGGGCCTTCGAGACCCTGACCGGAGCGGTGACCCGAGTCTGCAAGGAGCTGGCCCGCGCTGTAGTGCGCGATGGGGAGGGCGCGACCAAGCTGGCGGAGATCCGAGTCGAAGAGGCCGTGGACGAGCGGGAGGCCCGTCGTGTGGCCTACACCATTGCGCACTCCCCGCTGGTCAAGACCGCGCTGTTCGCGTCGGATCCCAACTGGGGGCGGATACTGGCCGCGGTCGGTCGGGCGGGATTGGACAACCCGGACATAGACGCGGTCAGGATCTGGCTTGGGGACGCCTGCATTGTGCGCGACGGCGGGCGGGCGGAGGACTATACCGAAGAGGCAGGCAGGGCGGCCATGGTCGGCGCCGAGATCACCATCCGGGTAGCGCTCGGGCGCGGCCGCGCGCAGACCCAGGTGCTCACCTGCGACCTTTCCTATGACTACGTCAAGATCAATGCCGAGTATCGGACCTGAAGAGGGCGGCAGACGGATCCAGGTGGCTGTCGGGGTGATCAGGGATGTCGGGGGACGGCTTCTGCTTAGCAGGCGAGCGGAGCATGCTCACCAGGGAGGGCTCTGGGAGTTTCCAGGGGGCAAGACCGAGCCGGGAGAGGAGGTCGAACAGGCGTTGGCGAGGGAGTTGCGCGAAGAGCTGGGCATAGAGGTGATCGGCTGCAGGCCACTTATACGGGTCTCTCACCGCTACGGGGATCGGTCTGTCCGGCTCGACGTGCGACTGGTTACCGAATATCGCGGTATACCGCAGGGCTGCGAAGGACAGCCCCTCGCCTGGGTCGCGCCCGACCAGCTCCCTTTCTATGCTTTGCCCGAGGCCGACCATCCCATACTCATGGCGCTGAGCCTCCCGGATCGCTATCTGATCACGCCGGATCTGCCTGCCGATCGCTTGTTGGAAGGCATCGACCGGGCAACCGAATCGGGGGTCGAGCTGGTCCAGCTCAGGGTGAGCTCTCTCGGCGAAGACCGGCTTGCGCGGCTGGCGACCGATGTTGCCGCCCTGTGCCGCGCCCGCGGGGCCAGGCTGCTCGTCAACGGCCCCCCATCGCTGGTTGCGCGGGTGGGCGCCCACGGCGTCCACCTGTCCAGTCGGGGGCTAATGGCCTCTGCCAGGCGCCCTCTAGTGGCGGATCGGCTGGTGGCTGCCTCCTGCCATAATGCCGAGGAGTTGGGCCAAGCCCAGCGCCTCGGCCTGGATTTTGCCGTAGTGTCGCCGGTGTTGCGCACAGCCACCCATCCCGAGGCCCTCTCCCTGGGCTGGGCGCACTTAGCGCGGCTCATTGACGGTGTCAGTCTTCCAGTCTATGCCCTCGGTGGCATGACGCCGGACGTGCTGGGCCAGGCCTGGGCGGCGGGCGCCCAGGGGATTGCGGGGATTCGAGGGCTTTGGCCGGGCTGACGGTGACCGGCCATGAGGATGGGGTTGGTCAGAGCCCCGCGTCGGGTCCGGATGGCGCCCCCGCGTCGTCCTCTTCCTGGCTTATCCGATGCTCTTCGGCGAGCCATTGCCCCAGGTCGATCAGGCGACAGCGCTCTGAGCAAAAAGGGCGCCAGGGAGAATCTGGGCCCCAGACGATGATCCTTCCGCAGGTGGGACAGGGGGTCTGCAGGGGTGCCTTGTCGTTCATGGCTTTAATCAGATGCTGCAAGCGGTGAGAGCGAAGGGCACGTCGTCGTCGGTCTGGGAGGGTCGCTCCGGCTCCCTCGGCTCCATGAATCGCACGCTGATTCGGTGCTTGCCGCCGCTGATCTCAGCAAAAATGGGCAGATCGGCGTCCACGACCACACGCACCATGTGAATCGGTGCTTGGGAGTCCAAGCTCGTCTGGAAGAAGCCCCGGACTGCCCGCTCTTTGACGCTGTTGGCGCTTCCTCGAATGACCACCAGCAGCACCCGAACGGTCTGCTCGATCGGAGCCAGCTCGCTCATCCAGACGTCGAGTTCGCTCCTCCGGCTCTCCTGGGATCGACAGAGCCAATAGTGAAACTGAGGCAGATCGAAGGCGCAGCTGCCACCGGGGATGGGGCTGCGCTGCTGGATAGCCTTCAGGAAGTCGTTCCTGCGCAGTCCCTGGCCGAAGGTCCCGGGATGCAGGTCGAGCTCTTCCCGGCATTCCGAAAGCTTTCCCAGGATCTGGCCCAGTCGGGTCAGGTCCACCCCGGGCGCTGCACTGATTCTCTCCAGAGTCTGCAGATAGCGGTCCGTCTCTTTGATCAATTCCGACTTGAGATCGGCACGATTGAGCAGGCTCAGAATGTTCAGCAGGCCATACACGGCCACCCGGCTGTGCCACGGCTCGGCCCGGGGCAGATGAAAGCCTACTTGGTCGAACAGGTGCTCGAGGCGCAGCAGGGTCCGCGTCTTCTCGCTCAGTGGGTGCTCGTAGACAATCTTCTCGGACACAGGGGCTCCTTTGGGAGGTCGGCGGCGAAGCGAGACGCTCCGGGACCTCTAGCGTCAGTATTCTCTGATACCTCGCCAAGAGTCGCAAACGTCGGGAAGGGGTGGTGCGTACACCGCACGGTTGGGGGAGCAGTCCGCCCTTTCCGAAGGGTCGGTGTAAGTTGTCGTGTATTCGGCCAGGCTCCTATGTTGATGGACCGCGCTAAGCTGAGGTGTGCGGTGACTCGCTGGCTGGTGTCGTCGATGCCCAGGTGTGTCAGGTGTCACTGGCGAGCGCCCGGTACCGCCTGTCGAGCCTGTCTACCTGAATGGCCAGCCGATCGGGGTCCAGGCTATTGTCGATGACATCGTCGGCGGCGCGAAGCCGGTCTTCGCGCCGGCACTGGACATCGAGGATGTGCCGAATCGCTGCCGCGTCCAAGCCATCGCGCGCCGCGGCGCGCTCGATTTGGCGTGACTCGGGGAGGTCGACGACGAGCACCCGGTCCACCAACTGCTGTTGGGCAGCCTCCAGCAGCAAGGGGATGACGAGGATCGCATAATCCGCCTCCAGGCCTTCCAACCCCTCCACCATAGCTTGCCGCACCCGGGGATGGATGATGGCCTCGAGTCGCTTGCGGGCCGCGGAATCCGAAAAGACCCGCTCGCGCAGGCGGCGCCTATCCAAGGCACTGTCCGCATCTAGAATGCCGTCGCCGAAGGCGGCAAGGAGCTCCCCGAGTGCTGGCGTCCCCGGTGCGACCATCTCCCTGGCCAGCTGGTCGGCGTCCAAGATGGGAACCCCGTGGGCAGCGAAGAGCCTGGCGACGGTGGACTTGCCGCTACCTATCCCCCCGGTCAACCCGATCCGAAGCACCGCCATCCAAGGGTCAGCCGAGACCGCTCCAGCGCAGATAGGCCTGGTTGATCTGGTCTCCCCACATCAGGGCCACCCAGCCGGCCGCCGCCAAATAGGGGCCGAAAGGGATCGGCTGACGGCGGTCACGCTTGAAGGTGACGATCATGGCGATGCCGACAACTGCTCCAACGAGGGTGGACAGCACCAGGATCTGCGGCAGGTATTGCCACCCCAGCCAGGCGCCAAAGGCGGCCAGCAGCTTGAAATCGCCGTGCCCCATGCCCTCCTTGCCGGTCAGCAGCTTGAACAGGTGAAAAATGCTCCAGGGGACCAGATAGCCGAACGCCGCCCCGATCACCGCGGACTCGGTCCCTGTGAAGACCCCGGCCAGGCTCAGGCAGAGGCCACCCCATAGCAGGGAAAGGGTGATGACGTCGGGGAGCAGCTGACGGTCCAGGTCGACAAGGGTCAGGGCGATCAGGGCCCAGGTCAGGGCGAGGGCGCAGAGTCCCGCCCAGCTGGCACCCAGCTGGGCGATGACCGCGACCGACAGAATGGCTGTCAAGGTCTCCACCAAGGGGTAGCGCAACGAGATTCGCTCTTTGCAGGCAGAGCAACGTCCCTTGAGGAGCAGGTAGCTGAGGATTGGAATGTTCTCGGATGGCTTGATGCGATGCCCGCAATGAGGGCAGCGTGAGGGCGGATAGACCAAGTCGAGTCGCTCGCTGTCTTCGCCAGTGGTGTCCTCGGCTCCCAGCAATTCCCTGCATTGCTCTCTCCACTCGCTCTCGAGCATCCGCGGTAGCCGATGGGCGACGACGTTGAGAAAGCTGCCCATCGCGAGACCGACGACCGCCGCGGCGATAAAAGTAATCGTCAGGTCCTGGGTCAGCAGCGCAAGGGGGGACATTCGGGGCGGTCTCATGCCAGTGACACGCATGAACCCGATCTGCCCATGTGGGCAGATCGGGCCATACGGCCGATTCCGGGATCAGTGGGTGTCGCCGAGCACAGCGGCGCCGAGCTGGAAGATGGGCAGATACATGGCAATGACCAGGCTGCCGATCAATGTTCCCAAGATTACCATGATCAGCGGCTCGAGCAGGCTGGTCATGGCGTCGACGGCATTGTCGACCTCTTCCTCATAGAAATCGGCAACCTTTGAGAGCAGGGAATCAAGGGCCCCGGATTCTTCACCGATGGACACCATCTGGATGACCATGTGTGGAAAGAGGGCTTGTTGTTGCATGGATAGCTGCAGGGATTGGCCGGTGGCCACGTTCTCGCGCATCTTGAGGACGGCGTCTCCGTACACCACGTTGCCAGTGGCCCCCGAGACCGACTCCAAGGCCTCGACGAGCGGCACCCCGGCGGCGAACATGGTCGACAGGGTTCGGCAGAACCGTGCGATGGCCGCCTTGTGCAGAATCACCCCGATGATCGGTGTCTTGAGCAGACCCTTGTCCACCGTGTGCCGGAATTTCCTCGAACGTTTCCAGAGGGCCATGAACCCGTAGACTGCCCCGGCGAAGGCGAGCAGTATGGCCCACCACCAGCCCTGGACAAACTTCGACATGTTTAGTACCACTCGGGTGAAGGCCGGCAGGTCGGAGCCAAAGCTGCTGAACAGCTCCTCGAACTGCGGGATGACGAAGATCATGATGATGGCCGTCACCAGAATCGCCACGATGATGACGGCGGCTGGATAAAAAAGGGCCTTCTTGATCTTGCCCTTGAGAGACTCAGTCTTCTCTTTATAGGTTGCGATCTTGTGCAGCAAGGACTCGAGCACGCCCGCCTGCTCCCCCGCTTCCACCAGATTGACAAACAGGTCGTCGAAATAGAGCGGGTGTTTGGCGAGGGCTTGGGTGAGAGACGAGCCTCCTTCGATGTCAGCTCGGATGGTGAGCAGCAGCTGCTGCACGGAGGGGTTCTCATGGCCACGCCCGACGATCTCGAAGGCCTGGACCAGCGGGATGCCGGCCGTCAGCATGGTGGCCAGCTGGCGGCTGAAGACGGCGATGTCCTTGGGCTTGATCCTCCTTTTGCGGCTCGCGAGCCCGAAGCTGGATCTTCTCTTGACCTTGAGTACATTGATTCCCTGGCGGCGCAGATCGGCGCGCACCAGGGTGTCGCTGGCGGACCGGCTCTCGCCTTTAACGCGCCTGCCACCCTTGTCGGTGCCCTCCCAGACGAATAGCTGGGTCTTCTGTACTTGCTGTGCCGTGGCCGCCATTGCTTAGTCCTTGGTGACTCGGTTGATCTCTTCCAGACTTGTGATGCCCGTACGCACCTTGTTCAGGCCCGATTGCCGCAGCTCGCCCACGCCCTCTTTCCGGGCCTGATCGGCCAGCTGCAAGGAGTTGCCCCCCTCCATGATCAGCCGTCCCATCGCCTCGGAGACGGGCATGACCTGAAAGATACCAACTCTGCCCTTGTAGCCTTTGGTACATTTGTCACATCCCACGGCTCTATACAGGGTCATGCCGGGGATCTGGGCTTCGGAGAAACCCTCTTCAATCAGGGTCTCTCTGGGGATGTCGTCGGGGGTCTTGCAGTGCTGGCACAGACGGCGGGCCAGTCGCTGGGCCATGATCAGCAGCACCGACGAGGCGATGTTGAAGGGCGGGACGCCCATGTTCGCCAGGCGGGTCAAGGTCTGGGGCGCATCGTTGGTGTGCAGGGTGGACAAGACCAAATGCCCGGTCTGGGCCGCCTTGACCGCGATCTCGGCAGTCTCCAGGTCGCGGATCTCGCCCACCATGATGATGTCGGGGTCCTGGCGAAGGAAGGCACGCAGGGCCTCGGCAAAGGTGAGGCCGGTCTTGGGATTCATGTTGACCTGGTTGATGCCGGGGACCTGGATCTCCACAGGATCTTCGACTGTGGAGATGTTGACGTCCTCCTTGTTCAGCATGTTCAACGCTGTGTAAAGGCTCACCGTCTTGCCGCTCCCGGTCGGTCCCGTGACCAGCACCATGCCGTAGGGCTTGCCGATCGCCCGAAGGAAGTCCATTTTCTGGTGCTCCTCGAAGCCCAGGGCGTCGACGCCCACCTTGGCACTGCCGGGGTCGAGGATTCGCATGACCACCTTTTCGCCGTACAGGGTCGGACAGGTGTTGACCCGGAAATCGATGTTGCGAGTCTTGGAGAGCATCATCTTGATGCGCCCGTCCTGGGGAACCCGGCGCTCGGCAATGTTCAGCCGCGCCATGACCTTGATGCGGGCGGCCACGCGCGGGGAGATATTGACCGGGGGCGAGGCGATCTCCCGCAGCAGTCCATCCTGGCGGAATCGGATGCGGTACTGGTACTCATAGGGCTCGAAGTGGATGTCTGAGGAGCCCCCGGTGATGGCATCCACGAGCACCTTGTTGACGAAGCGGACGATGGGGGCTTCGTCCACGTCCAGCTCGTTCTCTGCGGGACCGGCATCGTCGCCCGCGGACTCGATGTCCAGGGCGTCGAGATCCGTATCCATCAGGTCGGCCATGGAGGTGTCCTGGGCGGCCAACGACTTGTCGATGGCCTGTTCCAGCTTCTGCTGCTCGACCAGGATCGCCTCGGTGGTCAACCCTGTTTGGAACTTGATCTCGTCGAGGCCCTGGTGGTTGGTCGGGTCCGAGACCCCCAGGAAAAGGCGGTTCCCGCGACGGAACAGGGGCAAGGCGCGGTGCTTTCTGATGAGCTTTTCCTGGACCAGCTTCACCGGCGCCTGCGGCAGGTCCAGGGCGTCCAGGTCGAACACCGGGGTGCCGAATTCTTGCGAGGCGGACTCCGCAATCTCCCGGCTGGTCAGGATCTTGTTCTCTACGAGATAAAGTACCAGCCCCAGGCGTTTCTTGCGTGCCTGCTCCATTGCCTGCACAGTCGCCTCTTCGGTCAGTAGACCGTCCAGTACGAAGCGACGTGCCAAGCCGCTGAGATTCAGGTTGGGGTTGGTGATTGCCATGACATAGCCGCAGGTGGTCCTCGTTGCTCGCGGTGTGTCCGGCTGTGCGAGTCCGGAGTTGCGATACTGCTAAAGCTATCTCATTCCTGCGGCCGTGCCAAGCTGAGACCGCGAAGGTGCGAAGCGATCAATCGCGGGTCAGGTTGATGGGCTCGCCGGGCAGGTCCACGTGGGTCACAGTGATCGTATAGGAGTTCACAGACGAAGAGACCTCGTAGATGATCTTGTCCTCTGCACCCGAAGGCGACCAGCCGAGACTCCCCGCTTCCAATGTCTTGTCACCGCCGGGGTCCCACTTGTCGCCGTCGATATCTGCAAAGGTCCCGTTGTCCAGCCAGTAGTCCTCAAGGGCAATCTTTAGGGGTGCTGCGCTCGATTGGGCGACGCCCAGCTTGGCCTCTTTCGTGTAGCCGGAATAGAGCGGAATGGCGATAGAGGCCACGATCGCGAGAATGGCCACCACGATCATGAGTTCGACCAGGGTAAATCCTTTGCTGACACTTGGGCTATGCATGGGAGATTCGGGCACCGAAAGGGAAAAGACCAAGGCCGGGGTTACCCGGCCTTGGCTCTGGCCAACTGCCGTTAGATCTCGTTGACCGTGATCGTAAGGGTCTTTTCGTTAAGCTCGCTGAAATCAGGACGGTTGATGTAAACCGTTTGGAGGTCTCCGGTTTGATCGTAGTTGATGGCGATTTGCCCGTTGGCGTTGTCAGCCGCCCTGCCTGCGACGTAGCCAGAACCGCCACCAATCGGGGCGATCGCCTTGTCATCCGGGTCGATCACGTCGAGCCAGAGGGCTGTGGTGTTCGGGAGGGTGAGCTGGTTGCTGCCTTCGCGGGCCTGGGACGCAGCCACCTTGGCGGAGTGGGCGCGGACCACGCGGATGGCCTCGTCGTAATGATCTGTTACCTTGGCCATGCGCGCCTCCTTGATGTACTGGTTGTAGGCGGGGATGGCGATGGCGGCCAGGATGGCGATGATCGCCACCACGATCATCAGCTCGATCAGGGTGAAGCCGGATTGGATCTTCTTCATGTCGTGCTCCTCATTGGTCTGTTCGGAGTGATCTTGGAATTCTCGGTCTGTCAACATAACGGGTCCCTCGACGACGCCCGATCCTGGGCATTCCTGGCAACGGCTCAAACCGTAGCACTCTATCTAGTTCATCAACGTATAAGCAGGCTGCGTGCCAGTCACGCAACGTTTCTCTTTAGTAGACACCGATGCTGGCTTACCGCCCACTATTTCGGTGGAGTGACTCCCGTGCCGACGCGGCATCGGGTCCGGGATACCGACTGGTCCGATCGCCCTCGCGTGACCTGCTATGTCACTTGGTGACGTCCTGTGTCACTCCCCACCATCAATGCCCAGCTTCTCGAGCCGGTATCTCAATGCTCGAAAGCTGATTCCCAGCTGCCTGGCAGCAGCGGTGCGATTCCAGCGCGTTGCCTCCAGGGCTTCAAGAATAGCCTGGCGCTCCACCTCGACCAGGTAGTCCTCCAGGGGGCGCTTCGTCCGCTCCGCCGCGACTGGGGAGGATTGGGACGGTAGCCTCAGGTCGCTCGCACGGATGTGCGTACCCTCGCACAGGGTAGTGGCACGCTCCAGGATATTCTCCAGCTCGCGGATGTTGCCGGGGAAGCCATAGCCGCGCAGCTGCGCCATAGCGGCAGGCTCGATCCGGGGCTTCGAGGTCCCGCCCTGGGCCGCAATGCGCCCGAGTACATGGTCGACCAGGGGCCCTATGTCTTGCGGGCGGTCCCGCAGGGCCGGCATGTGCAGCTCGATCACATTGAGACGGTAGTAGAGGTCCTGGCGAAAATTGCCCGACTGCGCCAGGGTGCCCAGGTCCTGGTGGGTGGCGCTGATGATACGAACGTCGACCCGCAGCTCCTGTTGGCCGCCGACCGGCCTGACTGAGCGCTCCTGGATGGCCCTGAGCAGCTTGACCTGCATGGACAGGGGCAGGTCCGCCACCTCGTCCAGGAAGAGGGTACCTCCGTCGGCGCACTGGAACAGTCCCTCTTTATCGGCTACAGCGCCGGTGAAGCTGCCCTTCTTGTGGCCGAAGAACTCGCTCTCCATCAGCTCCTGGGGGATGGCACCGCAGTTGACCGGCACGAAACGGGCGCTGGCTCTCGGGCCGGAGCTGTGGATCATCCGGGCCGCCAGCTCCTTGCCCGTGCCCGATTCCCCGCTGATGTACACCGGGGCCTGGCTTCGGGCCAGCCGAACAATCATACCGCGGATCAGATCCATCTGGGGGGAGTCGCCGAGCAGACTCGGTCGATCGCTCGAGCGAGCCGGTTTGGCAACCTGAGTGGAGGTCGGAGCCACCTCACGCAGCCTGAGGGCGGTCTGGACCAGTCCACGCAGCACCTGCAGGTCTACGGGCTTGGAGACGAAGTCGAAGGCGCCGGCCTTCAGCGCCTGGACGGCTGCCTCCATGTTTCCGTGGGCGGTGATCACCGCGACCGGAAGCTCGGGTCGGTCTCGATTGATCTGCTCGACCAGCTCCAAACCGTCGCCGTCAGGCAGGCGCATGTCGGTCAGGCACAGATGAAAACGGTCACGCTCCAGCCATTCGCGGGCCTGGTGCAGGCTTGCGGCACAGTGTGTGGCTACCCCCATCCGGCCAAGGGTGATCTCGATCAGCTCCCGGATGTCGGCCTCGTCGTCGACCACCAGTGCCAGAGGCTCACTCATGGGACGGATCTCGCATGAACTGGGCGAACGGGCAGCAGCATACGAAAACAGGTTCCTCCCAGCGGTTTCGGTATATATTCCAGTCTTACGCCATTGGCTTCGCTGAGCTCCCTGGCGATGTACAGGCCGAGCCCTGACCCCGAGGAACGGGTGGTGAAGAAGGGCTCGAAGATCTGCCGGGCGGACTCCGGCGGGATACCAGGCCCATTGTCGCAGATATCGAGCACCGGCCCGCCAGCCTCACGCACCGTCCCGCCGACCAGCTGAAGGCGAAGCTCTTCGACCGGAAGTTGGAAATGGTCGACCGCATTCTCGCACAGGTTGACCAGGACCTGCCTGAGCTGGGAGGGGTCCACCAGGATCTGCGCTCCCGGCGGCTGCACGTCCACGTGGACGCACTCTCTGGGGAGTTCTCGTCGCTGAGAGATGTCCGCGGCCACCTCCTCGAGCAGCTCCCGTAGCAGGGTCTCTCGCGGGCGAGCGTGATCACGGCGCGAGAGCTGGAGCACGTTGTCGATGATGAGGTTCACGCGGCGCGTGTTGGTGGTGATGATCTCGATCAGCCGATGATCTCCAGGTGGGATGGCTTCGGATTCATCGAGCAGCTGGCCGGCGTGGCCGATGGCACCGAGAGGATTGCGGATCTCGTGGGCGATGCTGGCGGCCAGCCGGCCGAGCGAGCCTAGCTTGAGGCGCTGAGCCTGCTCGTTGAGCCGAGCAGTGTCTTCCAGAAAGACCAGCAGGGCCTTGGATTCCGGTCCGCCGAGGGGTGCGAAAGAGGCTCCCAGGTCCTTGCCCTGAGGGAGTACGCGAAAACGCCGTTGATGACGCTCGTCATGGGCCCGCCACCGCGAGACCTGGTGGGCGAGCCCCGGAGCAACGACTGCGAGCGGCTGATCCCGGCAGCTGTCTGGCATACCGAGTAGGTGCCAGGCGGCCCCGTTGATCAGACGGATGCGCTGATCGGCATCGAGCGCCAGCACCCCGGTCTCCATCTGCTGGATGATGTACTCGTTGAGCTCGGCCAGGTTGGCCAGGTCGACCTCGCGCCGGCTGGCGATCTGCTCGGTGCGCCGCAGTCGCTCGCCCAACACCCGGGCAAGCGCCGCTATGGCGAAATAGGCGGCTCCCAGCACCCCCGCATGGGTGTAGGCGGTGGTGGGAAAGATTTGATACAAGTGGGCAAGGCCTTGAGCGACCATCACGACGAGTGTGGCGATTGCGGCCAGAAACAGCGCCGTCCTGCCGGGCGAGAGGCCGCCGCCCGCCGCGATGGATACGGCCAGCAGCATCCCCAGGCCGCTCTCCACACCCCCGCTGGTGAACATGATCAGGGTGAGCAATAAGATGTCGGTGAGCACCGTCGCCAAGGCCTGGGTCCGAGCGGCGGCGACAGGGGTGTAGCTCAGCATTCCTTGGGCGATGCTGGCTGCCAGGTAGACCAGGGCGGTCGTCTGAAACACAGTGGGCAGCGCCCAGCCGAGCAGGGCGGGGCCGGCGCTCGTCACAGCGAAGAAGGCGAGCAGACTGGACAAGAGGATGCGGTAGACCAAAAAGGCGCGCAGGGTCTCCGCGTCGTGCGGCGCGGCTCCCGGTCGCAGACGGCTCAGGACCTGGTCCCGAGGGTCCGAATCCTCAGATGGCAACGACAAGCTCAGGGGCGCCTCCCGCCTTCCAAGTGCTCGCGGCAGCAGAAGAGCCGGTCGCCGTCGGCAATCGCTTGCGAGCGTGGTACGTGCAGGCCGCAGCGCTCGCAGCGCACCATGTCCTCGACCGGGCGTGTCTGGCGGTGCGGGGGGGCCTTCGTTCTCTGTGAGAGCTGGCGGCGCAGGATCAGGACGATCACTGTCACGGCGGCCAAGAGGAGTAGATAGCGCAATCCCATGGCGTGGATGGACTCGGGGGTTTTGACAGGGTTGAAGCGGGTCGGCTGGGATACTTTACCAATCCCTTCCAGTTCGCCCAGAATACCACCGTTTTCCGGCATGGGGCGGCGCCAGTGAAGCTACACGAATATCAAGCGAAGCAGCTGCTTCGCGAGCGGGCTATTTCCGTGCCCGAGAGTCAAGTGGTCTCCTCGGTCAACGAGGCCGTGGCCGCGGCTCAGGTTTTGGGGGGTGGTCGCTGGGTGATCAAGGCTCAGGTCCATGCCGGGGGTCGGGGCAAGGCCGGGGGTGTGGCGCTGGTCGACAGCGCCGAGGCGGTCGGCGAGGTGGCCGATCGGCTGCTGGGATCGCGTCTGCAGACGATACAGACCGGGAGCTCGGGCCTGCCGGTCCATCACCTGCTGATCGAGCGCCCGACGGCAATTGGGCGCGAGCTCTACCTCAGTCTGCTGGTGGACCGGGCGGCCGAGCGTGTCCTGTTCATGGCCTCCGATGCTGGGGGAATGGATATCGAGGAGGTAGCGCGGTCCACGCCCGGGCGCATCCACCGCGCCCACCTGGATCCGGCGGCGGGTCTGCAGCCCTATCAAGCTCGACGTATCGGATTCGCCCTCGGACTGGGCGGCGCCCAGATCCGCAGCCTTCAGGGGATCATGTTCGCCTTGTTCCGGCTCTTCAACGAATGTGACGCCAGTCTCATCGAGATCAATCCCCTGGTGGTAACCGACGAAGGCGCGCTGGTCGCCCTGGACGCCAAGATTAATCTGGACGATAATGCATTGTTTCGCCACCCCAACCTGGCGGCGCTGAGGGACGAGAGCCAGGAGGACCCGCAAGAGGCGGCCGCCCGAGTTCACGATCTCAATTACATCACCCTGGATGGCGACATCGGCTGCATGGTCAACGGCGCAGGCCTGGCCATGGCGACCATGGATCTCGTGAAGCTGCGCGGAGGTCAGCCGGCCAACTTTCTCGACGTGGGCGGTGGTACCACCGCCGAGCGGGTGGCCGAGGCCTTCAAGCTGCTGCTCGCCGACGTCAAAGTGCGGGCGGTGCTGGTGAACATCTTCGGCGGGATCGTGCGCTGCGATCTGATTGCCGAGGGCATCATTCGAGCAATCGAGGACGTCAAGGTTGGAGTACCGGTGGTGGCGCGCCTTGAAGGCACCAACGCAGCCCAGGGTCTTGCTAGGCTGGCAGACAGCGGCCTGGCCGTCATCACCGCCTCGGGCCTGGACGAGGCGGCACGGCGGGTGGTTGAGGTCGCACAGGAGGGTCGAAGATGAGCGTTCTGGTCGATCGCGATACCCAGGTGATCTGCCAGGGGTTCACGGGCAAGCAGGGCACCTTTCATTCGGAGCAGGCCATCGCCTACGGAACTCGCCTGGTAGGCGGTGTGACGCCGGGCAAGGGCGGCCAGACGCATCTGGGTCGGCCCGTGTTCGATACCGTCCATGACGCGGTGGGCGCGACGGGCGCCAATGCCACCATGATCTATGTGCCTGCGGCCTTCGCGCCCGATGCCATCCTCGAGGCGGCGGACGCGGGCATAGGCGTGATCGCCTGCATCACCGAGGGCATTCCCGTGTTGGACATGCTCAAGGTCAAGGCTGCGCTGGCCGAGCGTGATTGCCGGCTGATCGGTCCGAACTGCCCGGGGGTGATCACACCCGGGCAATGCAAAATCGGCATCATGCCCGGCGCCATCCATAGCCCCGGGTGCATCGGTATCGTCTCCCGCTCGGGCACACTGACCTACGAGGCCGTGCACCAGACCACCCGCGCGGGGCTTGGCCAGAGCACCTGCGTGGGCATTGGCGGTGATCCGATCCAGGGTGTGAGCTTTGTGGACTGCCTGGAGCTGTTCGAGGTGGACCCGGCGACCGAGGGGGTCGTGCTGGTAGGCGAGATCGGCGGCAGCGCCGAAGAGGAGGCCGCCGAGTTCATCCGCAACAACCTCTCCAAGCCTGTCCTTGCCTATGTTGCGGGGGTGACGGCCCCGGCGGGCAAGCGCATGGGCCATGCCGGGGCCATCGTCAGCGGCGGTGCGGGAACCGCGGAAGGCAAGTTTGCGGCCTTGGAAGCGGCCGGTGCGACCACCCTGCGCTCGCCCGCGGAGATCGGCAGTCGCATGGCCCAGCTGCTGCGCTGAGACGATCGGGATGGCCCTGCGTATCGCGCTCGCCCAGAGGAACCTGCTGGTCGGGGACGTCGACGGCAACGCCGAGCAGGTGCGCCAAGCGGCAGTCAGGGCCAGGGACGAGCAGGGCGCCCAGGCAATAGTCTTTCCGGAGCTGGCTCTGACCGGCTATCCGCCCGAGGACCTGCTCCTGCGGCCTGAGCTGCTGCGCCGGGTGGAGAGCGCCCTGGAGCGCCTGGCCGACGAGGTGGCCGGGATCGACTTGGTGCTGGGATATCCGCGTGCCTTGCATGGCAAGCTGTACAATGCCGCTGGGGTGATCCGGGACGGGCGAGTCGTGGCCGAGTATTACAAGGCGTTGCTGCCCAACTACAGCGTCTTTGACGAGAAACGCTACTTCGAGCCCGGCGGCGAGCCGTGTGTGGTCAAGATCGGAGGGGTGCCCACCGGCATCACCATCTGTGAGGACATCTGGTTCGCGGCGCCCGCCAAGCGGGCGGCCGACGCGGGCGCGCGTCTGCTGCTTAACCTCAACGCCTCGCCGTTCCACGTGGGAAAGGCCCCGGAGCGGGAGCAGCTGGTTGGCACCCGGGCACGGGAGGCCGGCATTCCCATCGTCTATCTGAACATGGTGGGCGGGCAGGACGAGCTGGTATTCGACGGAGGCTCCTTCGTGGTCGATGTCAAGGGTGAGCTGACCCAACGCTCGGCCTTCTTCGTCCCCTGTCAGGACCTGGTTGAGGTCGAGATCGGCGAGCACCCCCGGCCGCTTCCCGGCGAGATCGTCCCCTATCCTCCCGAGCTGGAGAGCGTGCGCCAAGCCGTGGTGCTGGGCATCCGGGATTATGTCGGCAAGAATGGCTTTCCGGGGGCCGTGCTTGGGTTGTCGGGGGGTATAGACTCGGCCCTGACCCTGGCCCTGGCCGTGGAGGCCTTGGGGGCGGATCGGGTGGAGGTGGTGGTGATGCCGTCTCGATACACTCTGGACATGAGCAATCAGGACGCAGTCCTTCAGGCCCGCATCCTGGGTGTCCATCACCGGGCTATTCCCATCGAGCCGGCATTCGAGGCCTTCCTAGAAATGCTGGCCGAAGAGCTGGGCGGCATGCCGATGGACGTGACCGAGGAGAATATCCAGGCCCGGTGTCGGGGTATAGTCCTGATGGCCATCAGCAACAAGAAGGGCAAGATTCTCCTGACGACCGGCAACAAGAGCGAGATGTCAGTCGGATACGCGACCCTCTATGGGGACATGGCCGGGGGCTTTGCGCCGATCCGGGACCTGTACAAGACCTTGGTGTACCGTCTGGCCGAGCATCTCAATCGGGAGCGCGAGGTCATCCCCCGTCGCGTCATAGAGCGGCCCCCATCCGCGGAGCTGGCCCCCGATCAGTGCGACGCCGACAGCCTTCCGCCTTACGACGTCCTCGACGGTGTCCTCTTCCGCTATGTGGAGCAGGACTTGAGCCAGGCGGATATACTGGCCGACGGCTTCGATCAGGCGACGGTCAAACGGGTCATCCGCATGGTGGATCGAAACGAATACAAGCGCCGCCAGGCCCCACCCGGCATCAAGGTGACCCGCAGGGCTTTCGGTCGGGACCGGCGGTATCCGCTGACCAGCGGCTTCTAGGACGTTTCTGCTGCAACGCGGGGATTGCTAGAATCAGCGCCGTGCCACCGATAGGCTGGGGAGATCAATGCGAATGAAAAAAGTCGACGCCATCATCAAACCTTTCAAGCTGGACGACGTCCGCCAAGCGTTGTCCGCCTTGGGAATCAGCGGCATGACCGCCACCGAGGTCAAGGGCTTCGGGCGCCAGAAGGGCCATACCGAGCTGTACCGGGGGGCCGAGTATGTGGTGGATTTCCTGCCGAAGGTCAAGATAGAGATCGTTATCAACGACGATCAGCTCGACGACTGTCTGGAGGCGATCATCGGCGCGGCCAGGACCGGAAAAATCGGTGACGGCAAGATCTTCGTCTCCAGCGTGGGCAAGGCGATTCGTATTCGCACCGGCGAAGAGGACGAGGCGGCCGTCTGAGCGTCTGCGCACGGAGTACTAATTCTTGTCCAGCTCCAGGAAGTTCCAAACCCGGGTCAGCAACGATTCCTGGAGCTTGGGCGGGGCAACGAAGGTGCCCTCCTCGTCGTTCACGGCGATCACTCGCCGGGTATCTGCCGCCAGCTCCGGGAGCTCGAGGCGGTCGTAGGCCTCCGCCATGATCTCCAGTGCATCCCGCACGGCGGGCGTGCGCTGGTAGTTCTCCACCACATCTTTTGCACGGTTCACGGCGGCGATGTACGCGCCCCGCTTCATGTAGTATCGGGCCACGTGGATCTCGTGGCGTGCCAGTATATTGTTTAGGTAGGTGATGCGCTGGGCAGCATCAGCCGAGTACTCGCTGTTTGGGAAACGCCTGATCAGCTCGGCGAAATCCTTGATTGCGTCCACCGAGGCGCCGGGATCGCGCTGGGAGGTGTCGGTGGGCAAGAATCGGGAGATGAAGTCGAGGTTGCGGTTGAAGCTCACTATGCCCTTCATATAGTAGGCATAAGCGATGTAGGGGCTGCTCGGGTTGAGCTCGATGAAGCGGTCCAGAGCTGTGATGGCCGATTCGGGCTCATTGAATTTGTAATAAGCGTAAGCCACGTCGAGCTGGGCCTGTTGGGCATAGCGACCGAACGGGTACCGCGCTTCGAGCTTCTCATACAGCTCTATGGCGTTCTCGTAGTCGCCGTCGCGCATGGCCTCCGCGGCCTCCGAGTAGAACTTGCCGGCGGTCCAGTTTCGAGTCTTGTCTTCTTCCGTATCGAACAGGGCGCATCCCGACAGGTGTACCCCCAGTAGGATCACGCATAGAATTCTCAGCTTGGCCATGGCGCTCGGGCTCGAAATTGCTCATGAGCCCGCCAGTATAACCCAATCCTCAGGCTCCGCATCGAGACGATCACCGGTTTGACCACGTCATGAATCCTTCCCGGGACCCCCAGGAGTTCACTGCGCTGGTCCCCGAGCCCATGGCCGGGATCCGCCTGGATCAGGCGCTGGCCCGGCTCTTCGGGCAGTTCTCTCGGTCGCGGCTGCAGGAATGGATCCGCTCGGGGCGGGTAACCGTGGACGGGCGGGCGCTGCGTGCGAAGGACAAGGTGGCGGGTGGCGAGCGTATCCGGCTTCTGGCGGAGCTAGTCGAGCGAGTGGAGTGCCTCGCTCAGCCCATCCCTCTGGACATTCGCTACGAAGACGCCGCCCTCCTTGTGATCTGCAAGCCCCCGGGTCTTGTGACCCATCCGGCGGCGGGAAACCCCGATCACACCCTGCAAAACGCGTTGCTCCATCACGATCCCGCGCTCGCCGCTCTGCCCCGGGCCGGGATCGTCCATCGCCTGGACAAGGATACCAGCGGGCTGTTGGTCGTGGCCCGTAGACCCACCGTCCACAAATCCCTGGTCGACCAGCTTCAGGCGCGGACCGTCAAGCGCGAGTATCGCGCCCTGGTGGTGGGCGAGCCGACCGCGGGTGGAGCCGTGGAGGCCCCTATCGGGCGGCATCCCGTGCACCGCAAGCGTATGGCCGTGGTGCCGTCCGGCAAGTCGGCGGTGACCCATTACCGGGTGTTGGAGCGCTTTCGCGGCTATACGTTGCTGGGGGTACGACTCGAGACCGGACGGACCCATCAAATCCGGGTGCACATGGCGCATGTCCATCACCCCTTGGTCGGCGACCCGATCTACGGCGGACGTCCCCGCCTGCCCGTTGGGCTATCACCGAGCCTGCGTGCCGCCATCGAGGGATTCGGTCGGCAAGCCCTGCATGCGCTGGCCCTGGGTCTCGTGCACCCGGACACCCAGGATTGGGTCCAGTGGGATGCCCCGCTCCCCGACGACTTTCTCGCCTTGCTGGCACAGATGAGGGCCGACTGCCGTGCCTGAGGACGACTGGATACGGCCCCATTGGCCGGCGCCACCTCAGGTGAAGGCGGTGTTGACCACCCGCTTCGGAGGAGTGAGCGAGGCGCCCTACGACACCTTCAATCTGGCCACCCATGTCGGCGACGATAGGGATGCGGTTGTGCAGAATCGCCTGCGATTGGTGGAGCGCCTGGCATTGCCCAGCGAGCCCCTTTGGATGACCCAGGTGCATGGCTGTGCTGTCGCCGATCCGGCGCAGGATTCATCCGGCTGCCGGGCGGATGCAGCCCAGACGGAGACGCCCGGGCGGGTCTGCGTGGTGCTGACCGCTGACTGCCTGCCTCTGCTGCTGTGCAACCGGGGCGGCACTCGGGTTGCGACGGTGCATGCGGGCTGGCGTGGACTCGCCGCCGGGGTCATCGAGGCGGCAGTCGCGTGCTTTTCCGATCCGCCGGAAACGCTGGTGGCCTGGATGGGGCCCGCGATAGGCCCCTCGGCCTTCGAGGTGGGGCGGGACGTGCGCGACGCCTTCGTGAGGCCGGACCCCGGATCGGCATCGGCGTTTCTCCCCGCGGGAAAGCGCTGGCTCGCGGATATCTACCGATTGGCCCGTCGACGCCTTGCCCGCCTGGGCATAGGGTTCATCGCGGGGGGCAATTACTGTACAGTGACCGACCCTCGGCGATTCTTTTCCTACCGGCGGGACGCGGTCACTGGGCGCATGGCGACGCTGATCTGGATCGACCCGCGGGCCAAGCCCGGTCATCATGGGCGTTTCCGAACCTGATCTGGACCTGGGAGGCGACATGAACGACTGGAAGATGTTGACCCTCGTGGGGGAGGACCGCCCGGGTATAGTCGCCCGGGTCACCGATGCGCTCTACCGTCAGGGCTGGACCCTGGGCGAGGCGTCGATGATGCGATTGGGGACCAATTTCACCATCATGATGATGATCTCCGGGGAGGGCGATCCCCAGCCGCTGCTGGCGTCGATCGCCGAGGAGATGGGTCTGCGCATCCATTTGGATCCCATCACGGGAGGGCTGCATCACCATCTGGTGCCCAATATCCGCGTGCGCGTGGCCGGCGCCGACCGGGCGGGAATCGTCGCCCAGGTAACAGGCGCTTTGGCCCGCGCTGGCTTCAATATCCTGGAACTCGACTCGGACGTGGCCGGCTCGACCGAACGGCCCGTCTACATCATGAACGTCGAGGGCTACGCGCAGGCCACGGTCGAGGACCTCGAGGCGGCGGTCTCGGGTCTCAAGGAGCAGGGCGTCGACGTTGGTATCTGTGCGATCGAGACGCTCATCGGTTGATCGTCAATGGCGGTTCTCGAAATACTCACGATCCCGGATGCGCGCCTCAAGCAGGTGTCCGAGCCCGTCGAGGTCTACGACGATGCCCTGCGCGCGTTCATCGCCGATCTGGA
>Ga0210096_1000176_pt1 | contig 24976 bp, 28 predicted proteins | sample China_Galinas_PW_4_FD_184864 | JGI IMG/M metagenome (GOLD analysis project Ga0210096, IMG submission 184864) | Wetland microbial communities from San Francisco Bay, California, USA, that impact long-term carbon sequestration - China_Galinas_PWA_D2... | ecosystem: Environmental > Aquatic > Marine...
GAACAAGATCGGTACGGTGATCAAAATGAAACTGCCGATCAAAGCCCGGGTGGGGATGGTATAAATACCGCGCAAAGCCAGCCGCAAAACGATCAAGCTGGCTATCAAGATCAAGAAGAAATGAAGCATAATAATTCTCAAGAAAAAGGGTCATCACTACCTCAACAATCTATGCAGGAACAACAACAAGGGCAAGCATTGGCTTTCAAAGAGGAAGAAGAAGACCCTCTAGAAAAAGTTGATATGTGGCTTGCCAATATTTTACGAGAACGGGAAGAAGAAGATGCAAAACGGCATAAACAACTGGTTAAAAATACGGTTGGTCGTCAAGTTGCTGGTGCTCAGCACCGTAATTGTTGGTAATTATAGTGTTCCAACAGAGGTACGACTTACCGTAAAAAATATGCAGGGATATCCGTTACAAGAAGTGGCAGTTGGTCAACCATTTCAAGTAGAGGTATTGATTGAAAATCCTGACGGTTCCACCTCATATCCTCTTATTCAGCATGATGATTCAGTTTCATTGCAAAAAACGGGCTATCGTATGCATACACTCAATGGTGCTTCCAGTGCGGCATATATATATACTGCTCGTGCTGATGAAGAAGGAACTATTACGATCGGTCCTGCTCGCATTGCCAATGAAGATGTGCAATCCTCTGCCGTTTCATTGCAGGTAACTGAAGGTGAATCAAGACCAATATCATCAAACACAAAGCCCGAACCATTTTTACGCTTATTTATTGATAAAGATCATGGGATTAAAGGTGAACAGATTCCATTTCGATTGCGTTTTTATTATGCAGATCAGAATGTGCGGCTCCAACAAATTGGCAGCTCTGCTGATCATGATGATGATCGTATTATTTTTAAAAAAGAAGAAGGGCCAACTGGCGGTACTGAAATAATTAATGGAGAGCGGTATCAATATGCTGAATGGCAATGGATAGGGTATCCTACTCAAATGGGAACTATAGTAATACCTGCGTATTTTGCTGATTTCATTGTACCAGTTGTACATGAAGATCAACGCTTAATGCATTTTGCTTCATTTTTTGGTTCGCGGCATGAACGCAAACGAGTGTATTCGAATGCAACACGTGTAACGATAGAAGATGCGCCAGAAGGAATAAAAGCTATCGGTTCATTTTCAAGTTTAGAGGCTTCAACTGATCATACACAAGTTAAACAAGGTGAAGGAGTTGTATTAAAATTGGTTCTTTCAGGTGCAGGTAATCTTGATGGCATTGAGATTAATCGATTAGTTGGTATGCCATCTTCGGTCCGTTGGTATCCTTCAAAGCAATATCTTTCTCCTAATAAAACTGAAAAAACATTTGAGTTTGTTATACAGCCAATGCAAGAAGGAGTTATTAAGATACCTGTTCAATCATTTGATTTTTTTGATACAGTTCGCAGGACACAACGAACGCTGCAAACAGCGCCTCTTTCAATACGAGTGATGCCCTCAACACAACCGATTCATAAACGAGTAGACGATACAAAGCCAACCGTTCAATCATCTGAAGAACCAACAGTTCAAAATGAATTGCTTCCATTAAATAGTTCTGGTGCATGGTATGCAGTACGTGAGCATGAGTTACCATTCTGGTTATTCATATTATTATTGATTAGCCCATTTCTCCTATGGCTCACATGGATACTTTATCAGAGCCTTTATATGCATATTTCAAAGAAAGTATCAGTTCCTTTTTCTACACAGGCATTTAATTTTGCACGCAAAAAATTGCAAATCATGCATACACATAATCAAGTTGATACATTATATAAACTCTTTCGCCAAGTTATTGCAGCACGTAATGGACTTTCATTTGAAGCTTGTACTGATGAACGTATGAATAAAATAGTATTGCAAGCCGGGATCGATGGGCGAAAATGGCATGCATTTATGGATACCATTGCACATGTTTCTTTTGTTCCCTTGTCATCATCAGAAAAAAGACAACTGATTGAACAGGCACATAACTGGCTTGATATGTTGGAGGGGGTATTATGAAATTATTCAAGATAATATTTATAATATTGATAGGGACTTCAGCATGCGCACAAAATTGGCAAGAACAGTTTTTACAAGCAAATAAATTGTACCAAGAAGGTGATGTTGCTACCGCGTATAGCTTATATGATGAAATAGAGCATAAAGGGAGTGCTGTATGGTTTAATATGGGAAACTGTTTATATCATATGGGTGAATATGTGCAGGCATTAGTATGTTGGAAGCGTGCACAAATGGGAGCAACATTAGCTGAAAGATCGCATATACTAACCAACATAGGATTATTGCACGATCAGATAGCAGTGGATAAGCAAACTAATTTATGGTTTTCACTCCAAGCAGCTATTAATCGAATTCCTCTCGCATTATGGCAATTATTATTAATTTGTTTATGGATTTTGTTTCTGTTGATAGTTTTATGGCTGTATCGTATGAAGAGATATGATATAATAACTTTTTTTGTCGTTATACTCTTGATATGTGTATTTGTGATATGGACAAAATATAGTATGCGTATGAGATCTGATGGTATTATACTTCAACAGGATCTTGCATTACGATCAGGTCCATCTCATGACTGTTATCAGATGGCTGCTCTTGATTCTGGTGTGTTTGTTGCTATTACTGGTGAATGTGATGGCTGGTGTCAGGTAACAAGAGGCGCCACGATAGGGTGGATACCAGATGAAACAGTTGCACGTATCTCATAATAAACGTCGATGGAGTTCATCATTAAGTACAACACTATTATTGAAAAAATTATTATTGGCATATTGGCTTGTGTGATGGTGAGTATTTCGGGATTGCTTTTTATCGAGTATCAATTTTTTAAAAAGCAAGCTCTCAAGATGCAAATGCGTAAGCAAGAATATCGTACGTATGTACTTGCCGTAAAAAAGATCTTAAATGATTATAACACGCTTAAAGAAGCAAGCGATCAAGCAGCGAGTAACTTACCACATAAAAAAAAAAATAATGATGAGATAGAATTCTATCAAATAGAAGATGATCCTTTTGTAATACTCAATCGCGATACTGGATACCTCAAACAGGCAACGGTTGAGTATGTTAAAGAATGTAATATGGATTTTGTGCTAGATAGGATTAACTTTGATGAATGGCTTGATTACAATGAGCAGTTAGTTGCTCATACACAACGAAGAAAAAGCGCACAAAAATCAGGAAAACGATCTAAGCGAGCGCGGACTTCTAAACGATTACATTCAAAAGTTACCCCGCATAAGCAACCAGATATGTTGTTTGCGTGGCCGATTGATCAATCTAAATTTTGGTTGAGTTCTTATTTTGGTCCGCGGAGAAAACCGGGTGGCAAATGGGGATTTCATTATGGTCTTGATATGGCAGCCTTACGGGGAACGCCGGTTAAAGCTGCTGCAGGAGGAAACATAATAGAAGCTCGTTATGCACGGGGATATGGTAAAACGGTTGTAGTGCAACATAGTAGAAAATATAAGACGCGCTATGCACATTTAGATAAAATTTTGGTAAAAGTTGGTCAAAAAGTAAAACGGGGACAATTAATTGGTAAGGTGGGAGACACTGGATTTGTACGTAAAGCGGGTAAAGATGCATCACATCTTCATTTTGAAGTGTATGCGTTTGGCAAACGTACAAATCCAATGTATTTCTTGCATAGTTAATTAATCGTCGACACTTCCATTACCCCAAATATGATTACATAATTGAGAAAAAGTAAGTTCATTTGCCGAATAAGATTGAGAAAAAGTAAGTTCATTTGCCGAATAAGATTTTTCATTATTAATATCATAGAATGCGATTTTTTGGGTGAGTTTAATTACATGAGAAGCAACTAAACCAAATGGGGCGATAAAATCTTTTATTATGTCTCCTGTTTCTTCTATTGGCGTACCATAATTAAATATATTACACGTGTCACTATTATCTGAATCTAATGCTACTGGATTATCTAAATCTAATGCTATTGGTACTACTCGACATTCATAGAATGTATCTTTATTTTTACCACCTGCACAAAGGCCACATGAGCTGGTAATTAACATGATAAATAATAAGTGCTTATACGCCATAAAAACTCCTAGAAAATATAAGATTTAATTCGGGGGATAGTGTAAGAAATTGAATGCTTTTTGCAAATACATGACCCTTCCATATATTCATGATACACTACGTGAAAACGAGCTTTTTAATCAAGGAATGATTCATGGCGTATGCAAAAAAGCAAAAAAAAGGCTTTTGGGCTTCAGTGAAAGAAATAACTGTATTGTTATTGATAGTATTTTTAATTCGAACATTTGGCTTTGGATTATACCAAGTACCAACTGGCTCGATGGAAACAACAATGCTTATTGGGGAACGATTTTTTGCCGATAAACTTTCATATTCTTTTATAACAAAACCTAAGCGCGGTGATATTATTTCATTTAATGATCCTTTGTTCAATTATTCAGAAAATTCTCTTACATATTTATTTCAATATTATGTTTGGGGTCCATCCAATTGGACCAAACGGGTGATCGCATTACCAGGTGAACATGTACAAGGAAAAATTGAGGATGGTAAACCAGTTGTATATGTGAATGGCCAAAAGCTTGATGAACCATATTTAAATAAATATCCATTACTTGCATTATGGAAAATAAATCCCATTCAATTACAAAAATCAGCGCTTGAACAGGCGCAACGTATGGCGCAGACTGGTAAAATGAATGCAGCGCAAATGAATCGCTATATTAATGGTATTTTGAATAAACATTTTATGTGGCGTTCATATGATCCGTATTATTCATATTTAGATCAACCATTTTATCGAATGCAACCAAGTTTGATATTTAAAGATTCAGAAACAGGCGAACGATTACTTAAGTATCCAAATACGCCAGTTGATGATGAACATGATATTTTTGATTGGCATTTAGGAACAAATCAATATTGGGTTATGGGTGACAATCGCCAAGGAAGTCATGATTGCCGCTTTTTTGGCCCATTAAACGGTAAATTGATACATGGTAAAATTATATTCAGAATCTGGTCTATTGATAGTTATGAATCATGGTGGATCATTGATTTACTCAAACATCCAATAGACTTCTGGAAACGCGTGCGTTGGAGCAGATTTTTCCAAGTGGTTCGTTAATATGAGTGTAAGAGTCAAAATTAAGGAGAGTTAATGGCTCAATCATTGGTAATTAATGTACTTGATAAACAGTATTATGACGATTGTCATATTAAAGGATCGATAAATATCCCATTAGATCAATTAGAAAGTAGAGCAAAGGAGCTTGATAAAAATCAAACAATTATTGTTTATTGCACCAGCTATTCCTGTTCTGCAAGCCGAAAAGCTTGGCATATACTCAACAACATGGGATTTAAAGATATATATGCATATGAAGGGGGCATGGCAGAATGGTATCAGATGGGATTTCCTATTGAAGGGCCAGCCAAAAAGAAGTATCTTATGGAACCTTCCCTCAAGCCGAGCGAACCTGAAGATCCTGAGGTAAAAGATATTACCGCAGTAGGCGTTCTGAATAAAATGGGCTAAAAATAGGTAAAATACTTGTCAAATATATTCATTTTGATAGATTAAAAGGGCATTTAGAGATGAAACAACAAATGAACATGAAATACATACAAAACGTGTTGGTCTTACTCGTGACCTGCTTATTGGTACTACCAGGATGCTGGCCAGGAAAAAAGACTCAGGAAGTAGGAAAACAGTCTTTGTATGTATTAAATATCCTTGACAAACAATGGCATAATGATTGCCACATTGCTGGATCTATTAATGTTCCATTTGCAGAACTTGAAGAGTTTGTGCGGGACAAAGATAAAGATACGGAAATAGTGGTATATTGTAGCAATTATCAATGTGTTGCCAGTGAACAAGCGTACAAAATACTTACCAAGATGGGCTTTACTAATGTATGGGCCTATGAAGGAGGTATTGCACAATGGTTCCAAATGGGATATCCAGTAAGTGGTGCATGTAAAAAACCGTACCTACAAAAGGTTTTAGAAAAACCGGAGATGCCTGAGGATAAATCAGAGATGCGTACTAAAGTTCGTACTATAGAAGCAGCTGAGTTAAAAGCAAAAATGGCAGCACATACTGCATAGGAAGCAGGCGGCGGCATAGCCAAGCGGTAAGGCACGGGACTGCAAATCCCTGATTCCCCGGTTCGAATCCGGGTGCCGCCTCCATCAGTTGTCCTTCGACAAGCTCATGATGAGCGAAAGTTGCTATGACGCAAGCCCGGCATGGCTGGAAATACGTCACAATTTTAGTGAAGACGGGCAACTCAAATAGGGTGGGATGTATAGTGTAGCCGAGGTGGCGGAATAGGTAGACGCAAAGGACTTAAAATCCTTCGAGCTTTTATGCTTGTGCCGGTTCAAGTCCGGCCCTCGGTACCATCCGCCGTCGCCCAGAGGGCTATGGCGTGATATCACGTCGAAGCTTTTAGCGAAAACGGACAGTCATTTTTTTCAGAAAAATGCTTGGCAAGCCCAGACCGTCTACGCATAAAGCCATGCCATTTTGGTTGGCAAAGCCTGACATAGCCGTAGGCGACGACAGGCAGTCTGTAAAATTTCAAAATATGGTTTGAGTAGAAAATGAGCAGGTCTTCCTGAACTATCAAAATGTGATGAGATAGGGATATCCAGGAGGAAAAGCTTGACAAAAATGACACGATCAATAATGTACCAATTAAGTACTAGTTTTGTTTGTTTGGACAAAACAAACAATTAAAGGGATTTTCATGAATAAAGCGAAATTAGTTGAGCTTATGGCGAAAGCTACTAAGCTGCCAAAGGCAACCTGCAAAGACTGTTTAGAGGCTTTTGTTTCAATAGTTGGCGGTGCGCTTAAGCAAAACAAAGCTATCGTGTTGACTGGATTTGGCACCTTCACGGTTATGAAACGCAAAAGCCGTGTTGGCGTAAATCCTGCAACAGGTAAAAAAATGACTATCCCTGCGAAAAAGGTTCCGAAATTCAAACCAGGAAAAGCCCTTAAGGCAATGGTTAAGTAAGAACTTTTGCCCGCAGGCAGGAAGTTAAGGCGATCTTAGGATCGCCTTTTTTAATGCTTTTATTTGGAATATAGGGGCTAATTTTTCATGAAACTTCAAGATATTCTTGAAAATATAGGCTATAAATTACTAATCTTAGAGTAAGATAGGGATAGTTATGGAGATAATCAAAGGGGTAAGCAATGGAAAATGGACAGGTATCAATGAGCTGGCTTGATCGCATGAAATCAAGTCTTAATGTAGATACAATGGTTCAAAAGTTGCGCATGTCTAAAGGTAAGTTAATAGAAATAGCACTTTATTTTGGTGCAGGTTTTCTTACCGGTTTTCTTTTGCGTAAATATGCACAATACGTTGTAGTCGGGATTGTTTTTATAGTTGCTCTCGCAGTCTTGCAACAGTTGGATATTCTCTCTATAGTCATTAACTGGAATAAGATATACGAACTTTTTGGTATGCAACCAACCACACCAGGTACGCAAGCGCTCGGTTCATACTGGGAATGGGTAAAAAATAATTTCTTACTCATTTTTAGTTTTTCTACTGGGTTTCTGCTTGGTCTTAAAGTGGGATAAGCATAAAGGTGCCATCATGGCGATAAGCAATACGTTTGTTGATAAGTTGTGTACAATTTTCGTTGATCTTAAGATTTTTACACCCGAGCAAGTAGAAGAATTAAAAAGAGATTTTGAGCAATCTTCGCAACAACAGTTTGATTATTTCTTACTTAAGCAAGGATTAATCTCAGAAGAAGATATGTTGCGTGCGTTAAGTGAATATTATCAGGTTCCTTCATTTGATTGTTCAGGATATTTTTTTAAGCGGGATTTATTACGAAAGTTTCCGCAGGAGTTTTTACTGCGCAATCTCATTATTCCTGTTGAAGTTGATGAAAATATCATGATTATGGTTGCCAATAATCCTCAAGCATCAGATTTATTAAACAAAATTGGGCAATATGTTTCCTATGATATCCAATTTAGAGTAGATAATAGTGAAGATATTGTTGATGCTATTCAAGAATATTATGATAAATCGCCAACTCAACCAGAAATAGAAGAAGATAAAGTATTGTGGTGAACGTTCATGAAACATGTGCGAGATGAATCAGTTGTTGCACACGTAGATGCATTGTTGCATAAAGCCATAGAAATGGGTGCTTCAGATATTCATTTTGAACCCATTGATAATGGTCTGCGGATACGATTTCGTATTGATGGTATTTTATATGATCAACCAATTATTGAACAGCATTTGAAAGATCAGCTCCTCATGCGCTTAAAAGTGCTTGCGCACATTGATACGGCACAAAAACGTATTGCACAAGATGGAAAATTTTCTATTGAGTATAATAAACGGCCGATAGATTTACGTGTATCAGCATTTCCCTGTTTGCATGGCCAAAAAATGGTAGTTCGTATTTTAGATCGTGCTAAACAACCGATGCACCTCGATACACTTGGATTGAGTAAAGAGCTCCATGCACATATTACGCATCTTATCACGCGCATGAGCGGATTTTTTTTAGTTGTAGGGCCAACAGGTTCAGGAAAAACAACATCGCTCTATGCTGGTTTATCATTACTCAATTGTCCAGATAAAAACATCATGACGCTCGAAGATCCCGTGGAATATTATATGGATGGTATTACGCAAAGTCAGGTTAATCCCATTGCTGGCTTTACCTTTGAATCAGGGATGCGTTCATTAGTACGGCAAGATCCTGATATTATTATGGTTGGTGAAATTCGTGATAAAGAAACAGCTCGTATTGCAATTCAAGCAGCACTAACGGGACATATGGTATTGAGTACGGTACATACAAGTGATGCACCAAGCGTGATCATGCGATTAATGGATATGGGAATTGAACCGTATCTCCTTAATGCCTCATTAACCGGTGTACTTGCCCAACGATTAGCCCGAACTATTTGTACCGAATGCAAGCAACAAACTGAACCAACAGCTGAACAACTGTTAATACTCAAGCAGTTAGGAACAGCCGATATGCCATTGTATCAAGGTGTAGGGTGCAATGCCTGTAATCAAACAGGATTTGCCGGACGAACGGGAATTTTTCAATTATTGGAAATGAGTCATCAATTGCGTTCATTATTAATTACCCATCCACATTATGATGATCTATGCGAACAAGCATTAATCGATGGCATGTTGCCACTTCTTCATGATGGTATTCAAAAAGTGCGCCAGGGCATTATTCCGCTGAATGAATTAGTGCGCACGATTTCATAATTTTTCTGAAAAAGAACTAGATTTTTTATATATTATCCGTATCATGTAGGCATTGTTTTGCATATTGTATTAAAACAATAAAATTAAAATAAGGCTTTATATGAAGAAAAGATTGTTAATTATCGCATGTGTGTTGAGTGTTACCAACAGTTATGGAATGTTTCAACAATGGCGCCAGAAGTATGGGGGTACAGCAACAGAAGTCTGTAGTATGCATATCTGCAAAGCAGCAGCAAGTGCAGAAGGGGCTCAACGAGAAGTGCTTATGGCCGAGGCTCATAATAGATGTGCAGAATCAACTGGTTTTGAAGATGAAATAATTCACTTGAGGATGGGATTGGAGCGAGCACAGAAAGGAAATTATCCTGAAGTGATTAAAAATCTATTAGAGAAAAAAATTTTTGAACATGAATATCCAAGGGGCACATGGAAGCGGTTTATGGAAGATGGAAAACAACAATTGCTTGTTGATGGAACTATAGTATTGATTACTGGTGTTGTTGTAGGTGGTGTAGGACTAGGTTATCGTTTATATTCAGGTAATTCATCTCGTTCATAGATTGGTCAAAATTATTCATCCATGATACCTTAAAAAGATACGATAGATCTTGCTTTTAGGGTATTTATGGATTCTTTACTATCAATTAAAAACCTTTCAGTTTCAGTTGAGCAAACACGCGTTATAACTAACCTCACTTTGGAGATATATTTTGGGTGTGTACATGCCTTAATGGGGGCAAATGGCTCTGGTAAAAGTAGTTTAGCTTCTGTGCTTATGGGGCATCCAAGCTATGCTATCGAATCAGGTTCAATTTATTTTAATAACAAAGACATTACTCATCAATCGCCTGATAAACGAGCACGTTTAGGATTATTTTTAGCAGCACAAAATCCCTGTGTAATACCAGGTGTTTCAGTTATTTCCTTATTGACTGAAGCCTATCGTGCCGTGCATGGAACTGACGTATCAACGCAGGAATTGCATAAAAAAATTATTGAATCGCTTGAACAAGTTGGTCTTGATGCATCATATGCACAACGTATGGTACATGAAGGATTTTCAGGTGGTGAGAAAAAACGGCTTGAGATAGTTCAGTTGCTCGTATTGCAACCGCGATTAGCAATCCTTGATGAGATAGATTCAGGCCTTGATATAGAAGGGCGTGCACATATTGCGCAGTTACTCAATACACTTAAAAAAGAACGGCCACATTTAACTTTACTTGTTATTACTCACTATCAAGAATTACTTGATCAACTAAAACCCGATTATCTCCATAATATGGTGCAAGGAAAAATTGTACCGTCGCATACTGCACCTGAATCGCGAGGTTCATATGAAATTGGTATTTAAAACCGGTAAAGGAATTAATAGTGATATTGTTCGCCAAATATCGGCACAAAAAAATGAACCGGATTGGATGCTTCAGTTTCGCTTGCGTGCTTTAGCTATTTTTGAGCTAAAACCGATGCCTGAATGGGGCGCAGATCTTTCTGAACTTGATCCCAATGATATCTATTACTATCTCAAGCCATTGGATGAACAACATACCAGTTGGGATAAAGTGCCTGATACAATTAAAGCAACCTTTGATAGTCTTGGTATTCCTCAAGCAGAACAAAAGTTTTTAGCGGGTGTTGGTGCACAATATGAATCAGAGGTGATTTATAAGCGGCTCAAAAAAAAATGGGCTGATCAAGGCGTGATATTTACTGATATGAGTACCGGATTGAGTGACTACCCTGAATTGATACAAAAATATTTTGCGACGATAATACCACCGCATGATAATAAATTTGCGGCACTCAATTCGGCTGTATGGTCGGGTGGCAGTTTTGTGTATGTTCCCAAGGGGGTGCATATCGATATGCCATTGCAAGCATATTTTAGAATTAATGCGCCAAGTATGGGACAGTTTGAGCGCACTTTAATTATTGCTGAGCCAGGAAGTTCAGTTCATTATGTTGAAGGTTGCAGCGCTCCCATTTATAGAAAAAATTCATTACATAGCGCCGTGGTTGAACTGATTGCGTTGCCTGGATCACATATTCGCTATACTACCATTCAAAATTGGTCGAATAACGTATATAACTTGGTAACCAAGCGGGCAATGGCCTATAAAAATTCAAAAGTTGAATGGATTGATGGTAATTTTGGCAGTAAAAAAACAATGAAATATCCATGTGTAATTTTAAAAGAGCCGGGTGCTCAGGCACAAATTATTTCTATTGCAGTTGCTGGAAAAGATCAACATCAAGATGCTGGGGCAAAAGTAATTCATTTAGCGCCACGCACCAAATCCAACATTGTTTCAAAATCAATTAGTAAAGATGGTGGACGCTCAAGTTATCGTGGATTACTCAAAATAATAAAAGGGGCAAAAGAAAGCGTTTCTCGGGTGCAATGTGACGCATTATTACTTGATCCCCATTCACGATCTGATACGTATCCTACCGTGCAGGTGAGTGAACAACAAGTTGATGTTGGGCATGAAGCATCAGTGAGTAAAGTAAGTGATGAACAATTATTTTATCTGATGAGCCGTGGTATCACCGAAGGAGCTGCACGAGCATTGATGGTAAATGGTTTTATTGATGCCTTTGTTAAAGAATTGCCGATGGAATATGCAGTTGAGATCAACCGATTAATTGCGCATGAAATGGAAGGATCAATTGGATGAAATTGCTCACTACTGCGCAAAATTATACGTATACCATTCAGGCATATCAGTCACAGATTATTTGCTATCAACCAAAAAAATCGGGCAAAGGTCAATTGCATATTGAACTTGAAGAAGCAGCGAGCTGTGATATTCAATTGCTCTTACAGGATGGCAATCATGAACTGGAATTAAGAATTATTCTTAAAGGGAAAAATGCTCAAGCGCGAATTCGCGGCCTCTATCGGCTTGATAATAAAGAAACAGTAAGAATCAGTACCCATCAGATACATGATGCGGCACATACGCAGAGCGATTTACTTATTAAAGGGGTGCTTGATGGAAGTTCACACGCGCATTATCATGGCAAAATATATGTAGGATCCGATGCTCATAATACACAAGCTAATCAGCAAAATAAAAATCTGTTAGTGTCGTCCCATGCGCACGCAGAATCGGTTCCTTCTCTTGAAGTATTAACTGACGAAGTACAATGTGCTCATGGAAGTGCAATTGGATATCTTGATTGTGAGCAACTGTATTATGTACAATCGCGTGGTATTGAGTTAAACCAAGCAGAACAGATGTTAATAGAAGCTTTTTGTGCGGAAGTAGTATGAAAAATTTGAGAAACAAGGTGCCTATCTTGGCACAGAAAATAGATGGCAAACCATTAATCTATCTTGATAGTGCATCAACTGCCCAAAAACCACAAGCAGTTTTGGATGCGATGAATTATTTTTATACCCATAAAAATGCCAATATTGGTCGTGGAATTTATACGCTTGCAGAGCAGGCAACTGCTGCCTATGAAGAAGCGCGCGATGTAGTTGCACATTATATCGGTACGGGATCAAAAGAAATTATATTTACCAGTGGAGCAACTGAAGGAATTAATTTGGTTGCTTATTCATGGGCCATGCATCATATACAAGCAGGCGATGAAATTGCTATTACGGCACTTGAGCATCATGCAAACTTACTGCCGTGGCAACGTGTAGCACACGAGCGGAATGCAACATTAAAAATTATCCCAATTACTAATGATGGGCGCATTGAATATGAAAAATTGAATGAGAGCATCACTGAAAAAACGAAACTGGTTGCTTTTTTAGATATTTCAAACGCAATTGGTACGCATATTGATATCCAAAAATTGGTGATTCGTGCCCAAGAAGTTGGCGCCCGTACCTTGCTTGATGCTTCTCAATCAGCACCTCATATGCAATTAAATGTACAAGATGCAGATGTTGATTTTGCCGTATTTTCTGCCCATAAAATGGGTGGCCCAACGGGTGTTGGGGCCTTATATATTAAATATGCTTTGCATGAACAGATGAAACCCTATCAGCTTGGTGGCGGCATGGTATCTGAAGTTTCGTATCAGTCAGCGACATGGCTTTCAGTACCTGCAATGCTTGAAGCAGGAACACCACCAATTGCGCAAGCAATCGGTTTTGCTCAAGCAATTAAATTTTTAGAAGATAATATTTCCTCTGAGGCACTTCAACTTCATGAAGTATGTCTTACGGCACAACTTATTGATGGGCTCCAATCAATACCTAAAATAAAAATTTTAGGTCCAGTTGATCAATTGCGCCAACGCGGACATTTAGTTAGTTTTGTAGTTGATGGTATGCATGCGCATGATGTAGCTGCTTATTTAAATAAAGAAGGTATTTGTGTGCGAGCTGGACATTTTTGTACACAACCGTTGATGAAACGGCTTGGTGTTGATGCTGCTGTACGAGCAAGTTTTTATTGGTATACTACCGCCCAAGAAATAGAACTGTTTTTAGGAGCATTACATAAACTATAAAATTATATAAAGAGAGTAGTATGCCTAGGGTTCATGAAATTCAGCAAATGGTACATGAGTTAGATAAATTAGCGCGCACTAATTTTGCTGTTCAGGAAGTTAATCAACTATTTAAATCACATCCATTGAGTGTTCAAGCATACCAACCCTATCGTCTTTTTTCAGATCATTCGTATACGCGTAATTTAATTCACCGCACGCCAGATTTTGAATTGGTGTTATTATGCTGGAATCCAGGTCAATCAGCGCCCATTCATGGTCATGAAGGGCAAAAATGTTGGATGCAGGTTTATGAAGGTACCTTGCATTTTGAAAATTATATGGATCAATCAAAGTCTTCAGCGCTCAAACTTGTTTCAGAAAAAATAGGAACGCCTGGTTTTTTAGATGGCCCAGCCTACATTCACAGTGTAACTAATAAAAGTAATGAACCAGCAGTTTCATTGCATCTCTATGCACACCCAATTGATGTGTGTGATGTGTATGATAATACATATCATAAATGTCGTAAAAATCTTTCTTACTATTCTCGGGAGGGTAAAATACTTTAATTTTTTTGACCGCTTGATAATAACTTTTTTTTATGTTAGTTATTCACGGTGAAGTTGTAATTTTTAAAAACAGGAGCGTAATTATGAAACGCCTTTCTCTTGCACTTTTAATGTTAGCTACTATTCAAGTTAATGCGAGTGATATAAAAGATTTCTTACGAAGTAAACCGGTAGAATTCAAAATTAATGGAACAAGTACCCGCTTTATTGCTACTGCTGGCGGTATGTTAAAAGTTACTCGTTCTAAAGCAGATACCGTAACACGAGTTGTAGAAAATGGGGTAAACGCTGCAGTGCCAGAAGCTGGCGATATTCTTAAGGAAGCTGTAAAAAAATTAGTAAAAATGGGTATTAATATTCAATATCCTGATAAACTTGAAGAAACAATTTCAAAGCTTCAGGTTAAAGGTCATCAAGTACTAACTGGCGAAGATATTGTCGATTGTGTGGTAGAAGCAGTCTATCAATTTGTAATGGATCCTCAAGATGGCTTAGAAGGCATCGTAAAAGCTGTTACGAGAGAATTTACTAATGCTAACGTACATAGAGGTGTTAAAAAACTTGCAGACGATCAAGGATTAACTTCAGATAGACTTGTTGGTGATGGCACACCTGCACAACGAGTAGTTAATACTGTTGCAAAACAAGTAGTATATACAGCTACTGGTGTAGTACATGATACGGTAGTTGATAAAACACTAGAAGTATTAAAAGGCCATGATTCAGTTGAAGGCGATCTTAACGATCTCGCTGCCTAATTATATTTAATAAGCTATATTTCGATGGGGAACATTATGTTCCCCATTTTTACTGCGCATATTTTAAACGTGATACAATGCCAAGTATCATGACGCTCAGTAATGCGGCAAAAAAACACCAGACCGAAGTAAAAGCTACGCGATAAAAGAACCATGAAATAATCAAACTTATAACGAGCATGAGCCCTAATAGTTTGAGTAGATCACTGCTGATAAAAAATGGAAGCATAGTACAAAAAATATAAAATACCATACCAATTAGAAAAGCAGTTGCAGGATAATGCATAGTATATGCAATGTGATTTTCTACAATTTGTGCTGTTGGAGGTGCAGCAAGAAGCAAATATGTTATCAATCCCGCAAATGCTATACCAGTTGCTTGCGTATAGCCAAGTAACTTCTTATGTAGAGTGGGAGTTTTAAACTTTTGTATTGCATAAGGAATATAGAGGGGCCACCATATCAGGGCAAAGAACAAAAAACTGTAGATCCCCCACATCATATAGAGTTGATTACTCGTTTGTAAACCAATCCAAACAAATCCTTCGCATGCTTGTTGTATACCAAAAAATAGGGGAATTGCGGCAAAAGGGTATACATTTTTTTTATTCACATTCTTGATACTCAAGAGCCCTATTAGTGAAAGAATTGCCCCAGCACTAAAGCTTGCCGTTGTTGAAAAACACATAAAATCTCCTTTTTTAATTTGCAAACTACCTTAAAAAAACCTACAATCAGCACGCAAATATGTATAGAGTTATAAAGTATCAAGGGGGATTTATGAATAGACGATTAATTTCACTCGTGTTAGCTGGTTTCTTATTTCTTAATCCAACAAAATCAGAAACATTTTTTGATGGAGGATTAAGTTTTCTTGCTGGTTCAGTTGTACTCAAATCAATACCAGTTTTGATGGGTATGGGAGCTGGCATGTATGGATTGCGCTGGCTTGATAATCAACAGATTGAACGGCTAAGGAATGAGATGAATACCCGATTTGATACTGTTAATGATAAACTTAACGATATTGAAAATACAATAAAAAATAATAAGAAAGATATAAACAAGTTATCTTCAAATGTTGATGTTTATCATCATGAAACGACTACAGGGCTTAATGATCTTAAAGAAGAAGGAAAAAAGCTCGCTAGCAAACAAGAAGAATTGTTAACACAATTGCAAAAAGAAAAAAGTTCTTTAAGTGAGCTCATAACTGCTAAATTTGATAATCTTAAAGAAGATGAATTGAAAGATCTTTCAGATAAATATGATGGGATTGATAGTAAAATTGATGAGTTAGCTGAGCAAATAAATACGACAAAGACTCAAGTTAAAATAGTAGAAACTAATATTACTAAAAAAATATCCAGTTTGGAGGCTGAGTTTAGAAATGAGACTCAAGAAACAAGAACTATGATTGGTGATGTTTCTTCTAATGTTTTTGGGATTTCAGAAGAACAAGCTCGACAAAGCAGGACTTTAAATCTTCTTGAGGCAATGACTCGAGAAAATCTAGAAACTTCTAAAAAAAATGAAGAAAATCTCAAACAAATTAGAACTGTAATGTTAACTATTGCATCAGGGACACCTCTTACTAAAGAAGTTGATCAGTTTTATGATGCAGGCTCTAGCAGTGATCTAACTAATTCTTCTTTAACCAAAGCTTTTTGTGGAGGATTAGCTGCAGCAAGTATATCACGTTCATCAAAATCATCCAGTAATATGATTGAGTAGAGAGAATAAAAAAAGTGAGAGAGTAATGCGATATGATCTTTTAGTTGTTGGCGGTGGAGCTGGGGGATTAACTGCTGCAAAAACAGCGGTTGGTTTTGGTAAGAAAGTTCTCATTCTTGAAAAAAATAAACTTGGTGGGGAATGCACCTGGACGGGCTGTGTACCGAGTAAAGCATTAATCAAAGCAGCACAGGTTGCCCATGATATTAAATATGCTGGCCAAGTTGGTATAAAATTCGATCCTGTATTTAAAACTGATGGGGTTATGAACTATGTACGCAGCATTGTTCAAGATATTTATAACACACAGACGCCTGAAAAACTTAAGCAAATAGGAATTGATGTTCTAATTGGCAATGGCCAGTTTATTGATGCCCATCGCATACAAGTTGCTAATCAAACTATTTCTTTTGACAAATGTATTATTGCAACCGGTTCTCGGCCATTTGTACCGCCCATTGAAAGACTTAAAGAATGTTCATACCTAACGAATGAAACATTGTTCGATCTCAAAGAAATTCCTCAATCAATGCTTATTTTGGGTGGTGGTGCTATTGGCGCAGAAATGGCAAGTGCACTCAATCGTTTGGGATGTGAGGTGACTATTGTTGAAATGCAGCCGCGCATTTTAGCAAAAGAAGATGAAGAGCTGGTTAAAATACTTAGTGATTATATGGAAAAAGAAGGGGTGCGTATCAAAACTGGTATGCGGGCAACACGCGCTGAATCACATAATGGTAAAATTAGACTTACAACGGTTGATTCTCAAGATCAGACCCATGAATTTGAAGCACAGTATTTGCTTGTTGCCGTCGGCCGTTCTCCCAACATTAAAGGATTAGGATTAGATCAAATTGGGGTACAAACTCACAAGAAGGGTATTGTAGTCAATAATTATATGCGTACCTCAGTTTCAAATATATATGCAATTGGGGATGTAGTGGGCCCCTATTTATTTAGTCATATTGCATGGCATCAAGCAGTTACTGCGGTGAGAAATGCCTTTATTCCGATTTTCAAAAAAAGAATGTCATACAAAAATATCATGTGGGTTACGTTTACTGCACCAGAATTGGCTTCAGTTGGCTTAACTGAACAAGAAGCGCGTAAGCAATATGGCAATAAGATTACCGTTTATCGGCAAGATTATACTTCGCTTGATCGTGCGCATACTGATCATGCATTGATAGGGCGTGGTAAATTCATTTGTGATGCGCATGGGAGATTGATAGGGGCTCAAGTTTTGGGTAAGAGAGCAGGAGAAGTTATTCATGAATTACAATTGTTGAAAGTGGTGGGTAAACCATTTGCTTCGCTTATGAATGTAATTCACGCATATCCAACCTATAGTGAGTTGCCATGGTATGCCTCAAAACAGGCATTTAAAGATCGCCTAGAAAAAAATTGGTTGATACAATTGGCGCGCAGATTCATTTCGCGGTAAACTAAAAGCGAAAACAAAAGGAGTGCATCATGACCAACTTCGGTAAAAAATCGCTGATTATTCTCATTGGCGCCGCGATTCTTATTTTCTTGTTGTATCATTTTGGTGCGGGTAAATATTTTACCTTGGAACGATTCCGTGAATATGGACATTTTATTGATGAAATGGTTGTTCATAATTATGTAGGCGCAGTAACCACTTATATCAGTATTTATATTTTATTTATTGCTTCCTCATTGCCAGTAGTGCCGCCCTTTACCTTACTTGGGGGCTATATATTCGGTATGTGGTTTGGTTTTATATATGCGTTGATTAGTTCGGTGGTTGGTTCTACTATTTCATATCTTCTTTTTAGATTTGTATTAAAGAGCTTCTTGAAAGGGCGTCATAAAAAGCAATTAGTACGCTTTAAGAAACAAATAAAAACACACGGATATAGCTATTTATTAACGATGCATTTTATGATGATACCTTTTTTTATCGTAAATATGTTGGCAGCAATTGCTGAAGTTTCATTTATTACCTTTTTATGGACAACAATTGTAGGAAGTATGCCAATTGTAGCAGTATACGCATTTGCAGGTTCTCAATTTAAATGCGTGGAAGGAAGTTCTGGCATTTTTAATCCCTACATTATTCTTTTATTTCTTTTACTTATAATACTTGCATTACTCCCTTTAATTATTAAACGAGTGAAAGGATCTGATACTATCGTATGAAACGGCCAAACAACAAAATAATCATCGGTATTATTCTTATTTTATTATTAATTGGTATACGTTTTATTGGCATTGATAAGATAATTAATCTTGAGCGTATCCAACAAGATAGATTTTTATTACAAGAATGGGTTAAACATCATTATGCATTATCGGTAGGCATTTTCATTGGTATTTATTTTTTAGTTACTGCAGTATCGCTGCCACTGGCTGCGCTTTTAACTATTACCGGCGGGTTTTTGTTTGGCGTAATTTATGGCACGCTGTATAGCAACATTGGGGCCACCGCAGGTGCAACGATTTCCTTTCTTTCATTTCGCTATTTTTTACGTGATTGGGCACAAAAGAGATATGCCAATCGGTTTAAACGTATTAATCAAGCTATTGAACGGCGTGGTGGGTGGTATTTAGTTTCTTTGCGGTTAGTAGCCGTGATGCCGCTCGTTGTGGTGAATGCTTTAGCAAGTGTTACTCATATACCTGTCACTACCTTTATATGGGCAACAGCGCTTGGCATTATTCCTGGTTCGCTCGTGTATGCATTTGCCGGACGCCAATTGGCAACCATTGAATCTCTACATGATATTTTTTCATTTCCTATCTTAATGGCATTTATATTACTTGCATTACTTGCATTGGTTCCTGCCTTAGTTAAATCAGGTAGAAAAATGAAAAAAAGATTCAAATGATAATGATCAGTTCACTATTTTTTGAGTTGTTCTCTATCATGGTGCATAAGAGAAACTTTAGGATGAGTTTTATTCATCGTAGATTGATTCAGATGGGTGTTTAGGCTTTGCCGAACTTTATTAAAGTTCGGCGTTTTACCAAAAATCCCTTTTCGTTTTTTATCGCAGAGAATGCCGTGAATGTTAAATTCTCGAGCAGCTGAAATATTAAGTATCTGATCGTCAATAAATACGCATGTTTCTTGATGAGGGTCGATATTGAAGGTGTCAAGGAAATGTTTATAGATGCCTGCTTCTGGTTTGATAAAGCCAGTTGTATCAGAAATCATGATACGATCACCAAATTTGGCAAAAAAGTTGGTATAGCGCTTTTTTAAGATCTCAATAGTTTGTTGATCAAGATTGGAAAGGATATAGACCGTATGCCCTTGTGTAATACATTCATTTACTAGATTTTCTGCTCCGGGACTGAGATGAAGAAGGTGCCCGAGTTTGAGCGGATCAAATATGAGGTTAATTAAGGATTTCACGAGACGAATTTCTGCGGTATTTCGGAAAAATTCTCGATTGAGCTCAACTGCTGCATGGGCAATCGTATGAGCTTCAGACGCTGAAATTTTCCCCCTGAACCATTCACACATAAGTTCTGGGAGCATCATCCCCGATCCATCACTGCTATGAGTAGATACTTGATGGTCACTCAGGGCATGCATAAAGTCAAATAGAGATTCCTTTACGGCGCTTGGGCGCTGAAAACGAACAAGATTACCCATGATATTACGAAAGCCAATCGAGCGAAAAGCCTTCATCTTATGGGTAGTAACGAGCACATCACCAAGATCAAAAACAATATGAGCTGCCCGGGTGGACAGTGATAATCCAGAAATCATAAGTATGAATAATGTCCCTAATAGCATCAATTTAGATGGATTCTTCATACCGCTCTACCTTTTTTCTTGTTTTCTGTATGAAAATTTTACCCTTCTATATTAATAATAGTATAATTTCTACTACAAAACTTCAAGTGTTAGTCGAATTTGTGTGATCAAAATATCTATTCAGTAAAGCTGTTTATAAAATTAAAAATAATAAAATTAGTAACAATATTACTTGACTTAGTAGCGCATTAATCTATAATTTTTCCTTGTTTTAGGTTTTTATTCCTTAAAAAATTCTATGCAATAATTTTGTACAGATATGTTTAACCGCCTTAATGTTGAGGTTTTTATATGGCACACATAAAAAAAGATTATACATTCGCAGCGCTTGCGATAACACTATTGTTATCAATTGCGCCATCAATGCGTGCGATGGAAGATCTAGCTAATGTAGAAAATACTGAAGAAACAACGATAATAATTGAGGAAGTAGAAAGCACAACAGCTGCCGAAGAAACGACTACAGAAGAAAATGATATTTCATTGGAAGGTGTAGCTTCAACTGAAGCATACACAGCTGCTACAAGCGAAGAATCAGTTGCCGCATTGAATGGTTCAGTGGAAGAAGATTCAATAACTATTGAAGAACCAACAACTACTGAAGAATCAGCTTCAAATGAAACTCAGTCTGATAACACTGAAAATACTGATTCTGAGCAACCACAAGAACCTACAGAACCAACTGAAGAAGAATTAGCTGCACAAAAACATGAGCAACAAGTAAGAGCTGCAATTAAAACTGATTCAGGTAATGTAATTTCTAAATTATATAATCGGGTAAAAGTGCTTTCATATAAAGCAGTTGATCCACGTGTTGTAACTGCTGATGTGGTTTCTTATGAAGAAAGAACAAATCTTATATCTCAACGATTAGAGGTAATCGCTTCTGAAGAACAGTTAGATCAAGATCTTCTCAAAGTATATATAACTGCTACCACAGATAAGGAATTTCTAATGAAATTAGCGAACTCTGATGAGTTCAAAAATGCTCTTGATGTATTACAAGATAGACCAACAGTTCTTAAAGAGCTCAATGCATTCCGTGCAACTATACGCAACTCTGAAGAAAAACAAGATACTCTTAATAACAACGCCAAAAACATTGGTATTACTATCAATAAAGGGGTTGAGAATATTGATACTTTTGTGGCTGCTATAGCTTTATTAGCAAACAGCGATTTTGCTGACAATGCAAAAGCAGCACTTACAGAGCAAGATAACGAAAATCTTTGTCTTGCAAATAAGGCTCTTGATTGTATTGAGTGTCATACAAAAGGGGCACGTAAGGATTTGAACGGTAAGTTCTACTTTGTTACTAAAAATGTTGCGAGAGCACAAAAAGTAGCTTCTCGTTTATGGGGTGCAGTTGAAGATGATTATACGTTGAATGAGATCTATGAACGCGCAGGAATTATCGAATCAGATCTTATAGTAGAAGCTACAGAAGAAATAACAGAAGCTGATACATTTGAAGGTGATACTTTTGAATTACCTGCATAATTTGAAAATTAGATAAGCTTAGACTTATTTAGAATTATCCGGATGGGCTGCTGCTCATCCGGATTTTTTTTGCTATACTGAAATACTATGAAGAATGGCATTGAACAATTATATCAACAAGCATTACTTGATCATTATAAAAATCCACGCAACTATGGTGAACTTAAAAACCCTGATTTTGTCTCAGGGAAATATAATCCATCATGTGGCGATCGAGTTGATATTCAAGCAAAAGTCCAAGATGGTATTTTAATTGATGTTGCCTTTACAGGAACTGGCTGTGTGATCAGTTTAGCAGCTGCTTCATTGTTGCTCGAATTGGTAAAAGGAAAGCTACTTACTGAAATTCAAGCACTGACTGCAGATGATATCAAAAAATTAATTGGTATTTCACTTGGGCCAGTGCGCTTGAAATGTGCTTTATTACCTTTATATGCATTGCAAGAAGGGATTACTTCTTATCTTGCAGGAGATGCATAATGCTCAATCGCGCAAAATTATTGCGTGAATTGAATGCCAATTCTCATAAACTTTTTAATCATAATACCGCTGAATATGAACAGGCTCACACGATTTGGCGTGAGCTATGTGGTAGTGGTGTTTTATATGAAAAAATAGCTTCTCGATGGTTTCCAGTGCCAATTCCGCTATGGTATGGTGAGCTTGGGGAGAAAAAATTAATTGATCGCTATCAACAGGCCTATCGAGTTCTTGCTATTGATGGTTCACAAATTTATCCCGACCGCCATTTTGGAAATAGTTGTTATTTGATTAATGTGGGTTCCGTATTATTTAATTATCATATTAAAGAATTGCCGGGCGTTGTACTTAATTCAGAGCCACATTTATTTTTTGGTTCTGAAGATAAGGGTATTGGCGGTAATTCGATTGAGATAGTTAATTTGCGCCGTGAGGAACTTGAACTTGGGGCATTATTTGAGGTTGCTAACAAGATTCATATGCAGGCAAAAGCACCATTATTGAGTCTAACTGATGGAACCTTAATTTTTTGGTATCTCGAATCAAAAGACCCCGATTTAAAAGAGCTTTTTTTTAATCGCTATATGGCAGCACTTGAACAATTATATCAACAACAAATTTTGTATGCAGGCTATATAAGTATGCCAAGAGCAAAGGAAGTTTCGCATCTTATTCGTGCCCATTATGCGCAATATTCAAGTGATAAACAATTATATCAAACGTTTGATAGCCTTACTGATAGTAGTGTGATGAACTGGCATTTATCACCAGGCGAACGTTCAGCAGTTTTTAAAAGTAAAATTCCTATATGCAGTGAATATCCATCTCATTTGGAGCCTCATTTTTGTTATATGCATGTGGGTACTGAGATTGGCCGCATAGAAATACCGAGTTGGATTGCGCAAGATGAACAGTTAGTCAATTTAGTATGTGCATTACTCTTAGATCAATGCCATAAAGGAGGGAGTTATCCTATCTCATTAGCAGAAGCGCATGAACAGGCGGTAGTAAAAGGCCCTGATCGCGAGTTTTTTTATCACATGTTCACTAAGTTGAGTGTGGCACATCATACGAGTATACAACATTCAAGCAAACAACAAAAAAAGAATCGAATGCGTTTTTAAATTATCCCAAAAACTTTTTGAAGAAACTGGCAATTACGCCTTCACCATCAGATGGTTTTGTGCCGATAATATCAGAATATTCCTTCAATAATTTTTTGGCTTTCGGATCAAGTTTTTTTGGAATATGACATTTTGTAATGACCACTAATGAGCCACGGCGATTGCTGCGCACCGCTGCAAATCCTTTACCAGGAATAGTAATGCGGTGTCCTACCGGACATCCTTTTGGAATTTTGATGGTTTCTTTTGTATCATCTATGCTTTCAATTTCTACCTGACTGCCAAGCACTAATTGAGGATAAGTTAATAATACTGAGCATATTAAATCATCACCAACTCTTCTAAATCGCTTATCGGGTTTTATATTAATTCGTAAAAATAAATCGCCTGGAGGGCCGCCATACACGCCCGCGTCACCTTTGCCTGGTATGCGTAGCTCAGCGCCATCATAAATACCTTCAGGAATTTTAACCGTAAATTTATCGAATACCTGTTTGCGTGATTGCCCCTTACATTCTGGGCATGGCGATGGAATGGTATAGCCTTGTCCACCACAAGCTGAGCAGGCTTGTGCATACATGAAGAACCCTTGGCGATGCTGAATTTGCCCCATACCATTACAGGTTTGGCATATCTCGATGGTGGTTCCTGGTTGGGTTCCTTTATTTTTACATGCATCACAGGAAACAAAGTGATAATATTTGATTTCGGCCTGTGTGCCTAAAAATGATTCTTTAAGTGATATAGTTATGTCTTTATAAAGATCATGTCCTTTTTTGGGTTCAAGACCAGCTCGTCGGCGTTGGCGACCGGCATCACCACCAAAAATGTCACCAAAAATATCACCGAATGAAGCAAAGATATCGTCCATGTTCATGCCATGGCCGCCAAATCCACCAGCGCCATCCATCCCGGCATGGCCAAATTGATCGTACTGCTGGCGTTTTTTATCATCTGAGAGAACTTCATATGCTTGTGCTGCTTCTTTAAACTTTTCTTCAGCCTCTTTATTATCCGGATTTCTATCGGGATGATATTTGAGGGCAAGTTTACGGTAGGCAGCCTTGATATCAGCAGCTGAAGCAGTTTTATCAACGCCTAAAATTTCATAATAGTCTCGTTTGCTCATATTCTCTTTTTGGCTCTATTTGAGGGTTCATATTCCCTTTTAGTATAGCCAAAAATTAACCATTTGTCCCAACAGATAGTATTGAAGTTCGGATAGTAGGGATTGATTTTCCTAATACGAGG
>Ga0210096_1000177_pt1 | contig 24890 bp, 28 predicted proteins | sample China_Galinas_PW_4_FD_184864 | JGI IMG/M metagenome (GOLD analysis project Ga0210096, IMG submission 184864) | Wetland microbial communities from San Francisco Bay, California, USA, that impact long-term carbon sequestration - China_Galinas_PWA_D2... | ecosystem: Environmental > Aquatic > Marine...
GTGCCCGCCGTGGTTGAAGATCGCGAGAGATGCGACGACGCCCAGCATGCCGCCAAGCGCGGCGAGCATCGCGCGCCGTCGCGGCCAGTCGGCACCAGCCACGGACCAGAGCACCAGACCTGCCATGAACGTGATTCCCCAGACGGCGAAGATGACGCCGATCTGCGTTCCGCTGAATCCGCCGACGAGCATCTGGTCCGGAGAACGGCCCGGCAGTTTGAACAGATAGGGCGCCTGCTGAAGCCAGACTCCGACAACCGCATTGACGGCGAGCCAGGCGACACCGAATCCGATCGTTCCAGGCTGTGCCGCAAGCCTGCGGAGCGTCACCGAGACTGCGCCGGTGTTCGTCGCATCGGCCGCCTGCGGGGCGTCTTCCCGCGTCAAAGCCCATGCGGCGCCGTAGAGCGGGGCGAGGATCAGGAACGCAGCAGTGCCAAACGCATCCCAGACCAGACCCGAGATTGCGAACCCCGCGACCATACCCACCAGGGATGTGATCTCGAAGCTCGCCATGACGCGCGTTCGCCTGCGCGCATCGCCTTCGGTAGGCCTCGAAAGCAGAACGAGCGTGTTGGGAACCGCACATGCCGCGCTCGCTCCTTCGTTCAGTCGGGCGACCAGAAGGACGGTGACGAGGAGTGCGAGGCTGGATATGGCGAGCGAGGCCGTCGCTGCCACGAGCGCCGACACGATGCCGAAGAGCGGACCCCAGCCGAGCACCCGCCGATGCCCGACTCGATCCGCGACATGTCCGGCGAGCGGTGCACCGAGCAACTCGGTCACGAAGAACGCCGCAGCGAGAAGTCCCACAACGAGCGAGCCAGCGCCGGTCCGGCTGACCATCCGTTCCGCAACCAGGAACGCGAAGAGCTGACCCGACGCGGAGGCCGCAACGCGGATCAGAGCGTTGATCGCAAGCAGGCGGGCGACACGCATCCGCTTTCCGCCGTTGCCCGCTCGTCGAGCCGCCGTCAGGGTCCGGTCAGTTACCGGCCGGCAGCGACTTCAGACCTTCGAGAATCGCATCGTTCGAAGGTCGAATCGTGTAATCGGTTTCGACATCACGCCATCTGACGACGCCCGCACGATCGATGACATAGGTGGCTGGGTGCGGAATCCCGCGCCGGCTCGCCTCGACGTTCAGGATGCCGTAGCGATCAATGACGGAATGGTCAGGGTCGGAGAGAAACGTGAAGTCGGGCTGGACGCCATCCTTCGAGATGTTGCTGATCGTCCGCCTCGTTCCGGTCTCGTCGTCGATCGAGACGACGATCAGCTCGGTCTGCTTCCTCAACTCGCTGTCGAGCAGCTTCCGCAGGTCGGCCAGCTGACGCATGCAGTACGGACACCAGAAGCCGCGGTAGAAGACGAGTACCACGTTCCTGCTCCCCCGGAAGGAGGACAGCGTCACCGTGCCGCCGCCGTACTTCGCCAGCGTGAAATCCGGTGCGGCTGTTCCGACTGCCACACGGTCGACTTCCGTCGGTGACAGGTCGTGCCCGTCTGCGGGGCCGAGACGGACTCCGTTCTGTGCTGCCGCCGCGCTGGCGGAGAGCAGCGGCACGAGCAGAGCCAGCGTGGTGAAGTTCCTTCGCACGAAGCCTCTCTTTCGGTCGATCCGGATCGAATTGCCGGGACACCAACCGGATACGCCTGCCGCAGGTTCCCGGTCCGGGGAACTCGATTGGATCGAAACCGGTTGGCTTCGCCGAACCGGCTCATTGCGCAGAAAGCCGGACAAATGCACCTCGATTCGAAGAACCGGAGAGCGCGGTGACGGACTTTCTGACGGCGCTGCAGAGGGTATGGACGGGCGGACATCGGACGCGCTGGATGCATCCGGTGCTGATGGTAGGCCTCACTCTGGCGAGCGCGCTGCCAGCGGCCGGCCAGCGGGACGTCGATCCAAGTCCCCACAGCGATCTGGCACTCGTTTCAGACCGCGCGTCCATCGCGGCTGGCCAGCCGTTCACCGTGGCGCTCAGGATGACGCTCGATACCGGCTGGCACACCTACTGGCTGAACGCGGGGGATGCGGGCTTGCCGCTCCAGATCCAGTGGGACCTGCCGGAGGGGTTCCGGGCGGGACCGCTGGACTGGCCGGTGCCCGAGTTGATTCCCACGCCGCCCTTCATGAGCTACGGCTACGAGGACGAGGTGCTCGCCCTCGCGACGATCACACCGCCGGCATCGCTTCCGCAGGGCCGGCCGATCACGATCGGCGGGCGCGCGGACTGGCTCGTTTGCGCGGATGTCTGCATCCCGGCGGCCGGCGAGGTATCGCTCTCGCTGCGTGTGAGTGCAGGCACGGCCGAAGTGGAAGCGCGCTGGACATCAGCCGTCGCCACCACACGAGATCGCCTGCCGCGGGCCGCGGACGGCTGGCGCACACGCGCCTGGGCTGTGGATTCGGCGTACGTCCTGGAAGTGGAGCCGCCAACGGGTACGCGCTTCGTGGCGCCCTACCTTTTCGCGGACAGCGGCGGCGTGGTCGAGCACGCGCTTCCGCAGCGTGTCGCCCGAGCAGGCGCGGGGGTCTGGCGGATCCGGCTGGCGATGCCGGACTACGCAGAGGAAGCGGCCTCGCGGATCGGGGGGCTTCTCGTCGCCGATGTCGGTGCCGGCCGGACGAGTCCCGGTTGGATGATCGAGGCTGCGGTCGAACCGGCTCCCTCGGATGATGCAGCCGAGCGATCGACTGTGTTCCTGACCGGCGACGTGCAGGAGACGGGCGGCTTCACTTCCTCCGGTCCTGAGTTCCAGCCCGAGGCGGCCAGAGTCGCTTCGAGCGTTCCGGGCTTTCTCATCGCGCTCGCGTTCGCGTTCCTCGGCGGGCTCATCCTCAACCTGATGCCGTGCGTCTTTCCCGTTCTGTCCGTGAAGGTCATGACGCTGGTTCATGACGCAGGTGCCTCCCGGGTCGGACGGATGCGGCACGGCCTGTTGTTCGCTGCCGGCGTCGTCGTCTCGTTCTGGGCACTCGCCGGCCTGCTCTTCGGGCTCCGCGCCGCCGGCAGCAGCCTCGGTTGGGGTTTTCATCTCCAGTCTCCTGCGGTGGTCGCCATCCTCACACTCATGTTCTTCGCGCTGGCTCTCGGCATGAGTGGAGTCATCGAGGTCGGTTCTGCGCTGACCCGGCTCGGCGGCACTCGATCGAGCCGCTCCGATGTCGATGCTCTGCTGACCGGCGGACTGACGGTACTGGTGGCCGCGCCCTGCACGGCGCCGTTCATGGGTGCGGCCCTCGGTTATGCGCTGGTGCAGCCGCCGGCACTCGGTCTTGCCGTCTTCACCGCTCTCGGAGTCGGACTGGCCGCGCCGTATTCGGTTCTCGCAGCGACGCCCGCGCTGCTCAGCCGCCTGCCTCGCCCGGGTGCCTGGATGGAGACCCTCAAAGAGGCGCTCGCCTTTCCACTCTATGCGACCGTGGTCTGGCTCGTGTGGGTGTTCGGCCGGCAGGTCGGGATGAACGCGGCCGCGGTTCTGCTGCTCGCCATCACGACAACTGGATTCGCCGCGTGGCTCGCGGGCCGCGCGGCCGGCGCATCACGTCGCGGCCTGCGCGTCGCCACAACCGCGGTTGGGTCGCTGGCCGTCATCCTTTCGTTGTGGGCTTCGCGGTCGGCGACTCCCTCACCTTCGGCCACGTCGGGGAACGGACGATCCAGCCTGGAGACGCCTGCGTGGGAGCCATTCTCGACGGAGCGCGTATCCGAGCTGCGCGGCGAGGGCCGAACGGTGTTCGTGAACTTCACGGCGGCCTGGTGCCTGTCCTGTCAGGTGAACGATCGTGTCGCTCTTCACACGCGTTCTGTCACGCGAGCGTTCGAGGAAGCGGACGTCGCCTTGCTCAAGGCCGACTGGACGTCGCGCGATCCCGTCATCGCTGATGCGCTCCAGTCATTCGGCAGGAGCGGCGTGCCACTGTACGTCGTCTATCCGCCGGATCCGTCGTCGCAGCCCGAAATGCTACCGGCTCTGCTAACGCCCGGCATCGTCATCGAAGCGATCGGGCGAGCCGAGGCGCTCCGCACCGCGCGACGTTGATACTTCCGTTCGATACCGGAACCGTCTCGACGAGCGCTCGATGGCTCCTCGAGGCACGAGATTTCGAAGGAGTGATCTCGAACACGTTCGACGTGATCGTCACTGGTTCCGGCCAGGCGGGCAGCCCGCTCGCGGCCCGCCTGGCTGAAGCCGGAATGCGGACCCTGCTGGTCGAGCGCGACCACCTCGGAGGCACGTGCGTGAACGTCGGCTGTACGCCGACGAAGGCGATGATCGCGAGTGCGCGTGCTGCGCATGTTGCGCGAACCGCGGGAAGACTCGGCGTCCACGCACAGGCGAGAGTCGACTGGCCGGCGATCGTCGCACGGAAGAACCGGATCGTCCAGCAATGGCGAACAAGCACGGCCCGGCGCCTCGAGCGTGCCGGCGACCATCGATGGCTCCCACCTGCCCGTCGCGGTCGGACGGCGGCCGAACACCGATGACCTCGGTTGCGCGGAGGGCGGAATCGCGCTGGACGATCGGGGCTTCATCCGGGTCGATGCCGACTATTCCACCGCAGCCGATGGCGTCCATGCCGTTGGAGACGTGACGGGTGGCCCGCAGTTCACGCATCCGTCATGGGATGACCATCGAATACTGTTCGACCATCTTGTCGGCCTGCAGACCGCCGTGATGAAACCGCCGCGCTTCACGCTGTCCCGGCCTCCGGCAGGAATCGCGGGGTGATGCAGCCGACGACAGGACATGCCGACGCACGAACGAGCGCGGATCGTGACGGGCAGGTAGAAACGCGGGGGCCAACAGCCCCGCAGGCCAGACTACCTCGCGCTTTCGGTTCGGCCGCGATTCGGACGGCCGTCGTCGTCGGGACCGCGCTGACGTTCATCAATCATCCGACGATTCTCTGGACCCCACCCACCCGCGACATCGTCGTCAAGACCTTGCTCAACTTCCTCGTGCCGTTCCTGGTTGCCGGCTACTCCAGGCATGCACTTCTCCGCGGGCTTCGCACCCGAAACCGACGTCGATGATATGACGAAGATCGCGGGGCACGGTTGCCGCACAGGCGGCCCACGTGCCCCGCGATCTTCCCGGTCAGGCGGGAGAGAGGACATGCAGTCTCGGTTTCAGTGCGCGGCTGCTGACTGACGCGTTTCCGTACGAGCCTGAGCCGCCGCGACCGGCGCACCATACACCGCTCCGACGACGGCACCGTAGATCAGGTGTCCGATCAGGCTGCCCATCGCCATTGTGGCTGAACCCGAGAACACGGGCATTCCCATCATCGGCATGACCATGATCTGGGCGACGAGAAACGGTGCGATGCCGTACAGGCCGCCGCGAAGTGCCGGTGGACCCGGGATCCTCGACGCAACGGCTGCGTAGATGACGGCAAGGATGACGCCGATCATGAAGTGAGCCATCCAGCCCAGAGCCATCAGACCTCCCATGGCACCTGCGAGCATTTCCGCCGGATTCATTCGCGGGATGCCCATGATGGGCGCCACCCAGAGGCCGACGGCCGTCATGACGACTGTCCCGGCGATCCCCGCGAGCACCGCGCGACCAATGTTGATTCTCATTCCAACCCCCTCACTCTCCATGTCCATTGCGTTCGAATCGCCTCACCACCCGGTGAGTGTCGCGCGGACACCCAACCGGATGATGAGGCGATCGGTTCCAGCCAGGTGGTTCGTCCGCGACGAGCCACTGACGCACTCAGAAGGTGATGACCTCGAAACCGTCCGCAACCCGCTTGCGGAGGCTCGGGTGCTGGCGGTATTCGTCGAGAAGCGCGATGCCCGACGATTCCACCGCCGCGCGAACGCCGAACGCCTTCGCGCAGTAGTCGCAGGCGCCGGCGATATGGTCACGAACGGCGTCGAACGCAGGCGTCAGCTTGTGATCGCTGCCGGCAAGCTCGGCGATCCATTTCGTGCCGGCGCCATCGAACAGGACTTCGAACTCATCGCCCGCCTCCAGGAATTCCTGTGCAGTTGTCAGTGCATTCGCTATGCGACCCAGGTCGCCGCGTGTTTCCGTATCCGCGAGTACCACGATGGACAGTTTCGCCATATTCCGGTTTTCCCCAGTCATTTGATTGTGTGTGGATCGTATTGTGGAAAGAGTGAATCGAGCTGCGCTTCGAGGAGGACACGCAGCTCGTCGTACTTCAGGGCCCCCTCGATCTTCCCGCCACGGATCAGGAACGTCGGTGTTGCGCGGACACCCAGGTCGCGTGCGACTTCCGTGTTGCTCTCGAGCAGCTTCTGGCCGGGATTGCGCTCCCAGCATTTGCGGAAGGCCGCGACATCGAGCCCCAGCTCGCCCGCCCATGCCTCGAAGCGCTCCCTGTTGCCGCCACGCGAGAGCCATGCTGCCTGCCGCTCGTAGATCAGGTCGTGCATCGCGGCGAACGCATCCTGCTCCGCGGCGCACTCTGCCGCGCGGCCACCGTCGCGGCCCTGTTTGTAGTACGTGTTATGGAAGCCGATGAAGCGGAGCGTCGCCCGGCCCGTCTCCAGCCATTCACGGCGCAATGCCGGCAATGTCTCGCGGGAGAATCGGGCGCAGAACCCGCACGAGTAATCCGCGAACTCGATGATCTGAATCGGTGCCTCGGCGCGGCCTTCGACGTGCCCGATTCCTCCGAGATCCGATTGGCCGTGCAGTGGACCGGATGCCGATAGCAGGACTGCGGCGACGAGAGATCCTGTTCGTATCCGCATTGTCAGATTATCCAGGGAATGAGGAAGCCGGCGCTGACGGACGGTCCCGATGGCAGGTTCCGGCCCGACACGCTGAACCGTCCTGTGATTTCGACCTCGGCGGCGCCAACACCCCATCCGAGAGTCGGGAGCACCTGGACCAGTCGCCTGCGTGCACCATCGATGCGGAACCCCTGCTGCTCCGGCGCGAGACCCCACAGACCTTCGGCAGCCAGATCCCACCTCCATGAGCCGAGCGGGCCGCCGACGCCGATGCGGCCGAAGCGCTCGTCGCCGGGCTTGCGTGCCCGGTCGTCGTTGCGCATCCGCCAGCGATAGCCGGCCCATCCGACGATGTGCAGCGGATACGATCCGGCCAGGACCCGGCCGGCTTCGGCCACGACCTCGATGTCGGTCTGGCCTTCGGAGATCGGCAGCACATCCGGATCGACCGGGAAGTCGCTGCCAGGCAGCTTCAGACCGGCCCGCAACGACAGTGGAAGTCCCTGCAGTCCGAAAAACTCGCCGCCGATCCGGGCGGACAGCCGCGGATCACCGATGCCGATCCGACTCAGGCTGCCCGTTTCGTCGGAGAACCCGATGCGGTGGATCGGAACCTGGACCCAGACTTCGAGACCGCGCGCCGCACCGCCTGCCGCGGTAACGAAGAGGGATGACGTCGTCGTCCTGCCGTCCGACAGGAAGGGCCTGCTCTCGCCATCGGGTCCGAAGAACGCGGACGACCTGCCGTGGTAGCCGGTGAACTGAAACCAGCCAGCGCCCGGCGGAAGTATGCCGATCCCCGCGCGACTGAGGTTGGGCGAGGAGTGTGGCGCGGCGCACACGGCCTGCGCGCTGGCGTTCGCTACCGTCACGGCAGCGACGAGCAGGGCGAACCCACCCACACGGGTTGCGCGGGCCGTGTTCACGATGCCCGCGGAGCGGTCCAGGTCGCTGTTCCGTCGTTGAACGCGGCCCACGCGAACCAGAACGCGACGTACGCCTCGTTGACCGGCACGAGTCGATCTCCTGTCAGTGGCCCGGATCGCGCAAGCCCGTCAACGCCCCAGGTTGAGCCGGTCTCCACATCGACGATCGTGCCGTCACGGGCCTCGAGGCTCAGCGTCTGGCCGGCCGCGACCGGACGGAACGCCATGGCTGCTTCGGCATGTGCGTCCCACAGGACGACGACATCGCCGACCGGACCTCTGTACTCGACAACCGCCACCCCTCCGACCTTTGCAAGCTCGCCGAACGGAAACGCGATGCCGCCCGAGCCATCATCGGCCGGGATCCCGAGAACACGTTCCTTCAACGGCCGTGTCCGGTCGACGCTCTCCATCGGGAACAGGAGCTGATCGTTGCCGACGACGTCGTACGACCCGTACGGATAGACCGTGTAGTTGCGATTGAGTCCGTTCGCGCCGGACACGACACGTGTTTCCGGATGCAGCGTTCGCCAGCCTGCCCACGTCATCTCGATAACCGGAATCATGTCGAGGCCGGCGCCCGTTCGTGCACCGCAACGAGCTCCGCGCGCCATCTGCGGCCATAGCGACTCGGGGTTGTTTCGATCGTACATGATCAGGTTGTTGCGAAAGAGCAGACCCGAGACACCGAACGTCGCGCCCCCAACGGCGGCCCGATCGAAGGCCAGGCTCGAGCCTGTCAGCGGGCAGAACGTCACCGCCAGTCGGAGGCCCTCGAGGTCGAGATTCACGATCTCGTGCCACCAGCCAATGTTGTGCGGAATCGCAATCGCATCGCCGTTCCACAACAGACCGATGACGCGATCGTCATCGCTCAGATACTCGAGGCCGGGACCGTCTGCGGTGACGAGTTCCGGGTTCGAGAGAGCGGGAATCCCATCCTTGCCGGGACCGCCATCGAAGATCTGGCCGGCCGGAATGACGCAGGACAGGTCGGCGACATCGACTGACGACGGTGACTCGGAGCTGCCACACCCGAATGTCAGCGCACTGATCAGTGCGAGAGCCGGTCCGGAGAGTCGAACACCTGAAACTGTCATCTGCACCGTCCTGTGCGTTTGCGTTTCACGCCGCCAACCGGACCGGTCGCCGGATGGTTCCAGGCGAACGTCCGTCAGCGCCAGATTCGTGTCTGCGGGCGGAACACCGCCCATGCGAACCAGAAATAGTCGCCATGGACGAGCGGTCTGAGCCGCGTTCCCTCGAGCGGGCCATCGATGGCACGGCCATCGATCGTCCACGTCGATCCGGTTTCCCGGTCCCTGAAGCGGCGGTCGTCAGCGCGCTCGAAGTTCAATTCGCGATCATTGACGCGACGGTCGAAGACGGCCGTCGATCCGACGGCCCGGCCATTCGCGATGGTAGTCGCATCGAGCGCACTCGAAGCGCCCGGCATCCAGAACACGACGATGGGCTGTCCGGCCACCGTGTCGTTCGCCAGCCGCGCCTGTCGCAGCGCTGCGAACGGATAAGCGACAGCGACGCCGTCGACGCTCACGGCCGCAACACGCTCCATCGCCGCGAGCCGCCCGTCCGGCGCGCCTTCGAAGAAACCCGCCATGGGGGCGGCCGCACGATCGTATCCGTTGTACGGGTTGCGGCCGTACGGGCGGTCGTGTCCGGTCTCGCGCGACAGAATCCTCGCCTGCGGATACAGTCGCTTCGTCTCGGCCCAGTCGAACATCCTCGCGGGCAGGAAGGTGAGCGACTCGCCCGCGTATCGTCCGACCAGACCCTCACCCGTCGCCTGTTGCCACCAGCTTTCGGTCTGGCGATCGTACATCACCATGTCCGAGTGCCTCAGCCGTCCGGTCGTGCCGAAGTCAAGCAACCGTCCGCCGTGTCGTCGGTCGAACGCGAGCGCGGTATTGCAGAGCGGGCAGAACGTAACTGCCACCGGCAGGTCGCCGATCCTGTCGTTCACGATCTCGTGCCAGATCAGGATCTGGATCGGATAGACACGAACCTCGCCGGCGGTCTCGATGACCATGACCGGCTCGCTGTCGTCGATCCAGACGTCGGCCGCTTCGATGCCCACGAATCGAGGATTGTCGATCGACGGAATGCCATCGCGCGGAGGTCCGCCCGGCACGATCTCCTCCAGCGGAACGACATGCCTGCTGAAGTCTGTCTTCCAGCCGGGCTGCTGCTGGGCACCGACGTGTTTCGCCAGGGCGATGATGAGCAGCGGCGCCAGGATCCGTCCGGAAACCGCTCGCCGAATTGGTGTCACGGGAACCGTGTGCTATCGGAGAGGGCCGTTTCGATCGCGTCCATGATCGGTTCGATGGTGGCACCGAAACCGCGGACCTCATCGACGCTGCGGTGTTGCCGATCGAGTACGACCGTGTGCGGGAGCCCGAAAATGCCGAACCGCTCGCGGAGGTTCCCTCCGCCTGTCGCAAGCGGGTAGTTCACGCCACCGATCGACTTGACGAAGCGTCGGGCAGCTTCCGGGTCCTCGTCGTCATTGAGGCCCAGGATCACGACATCATGGTCACCGATTTCCGCCGCAAGGGAATCGAGGGACGGCATCTCCAGACGGCAGGGTCCGCACCAACTCGCCCACACGTTGATGACCACGACCCGTTCCTCGTAGTCCGACAGCCGGATGCGACCTGCACCATCGAGTGCGGGAAGGTCGAAATTCTCGAAGGCGACACGTCGATTCCCGGCCACCTTCTCGCGGCCGAGGAGGACGGCCCCTTCCCTGTCGACCAGGATGTCTCTGCCGCGAGGGAGCCACCCTGTTTCGATGAATGTGCCCGAACTGTCGAGCACATCGAGCCGGACGGAATCGCTGGTGGCGCCGGTGAGGACATAGACGTTGCCGTCCGGGCCCGTGGCGATGCCGTGCTGGATCTCGGTAAAGTCAGGGCGGATCGAGGAACCCTCTCGCACGAGAACCGGCGGCTCGACCGGCACCGGTGAATCGCGTAGACTGCGCCACACCTCTCGTCCGTTCGCATCGAACCGCACGACCTCCGGAAGGAGCGCCCAGGCGAAAACGACGCCGCCGTCATCGAGCGCGGATACCCAGCCCGTGTTGAGCAGCTCGCCCGGGAACCCCGCGTCGGTTCCGCGGACCGATCCCCAGCCGGGCAACGCGTTCGCAGCCGCATCGATTCGTTCGATGAGGAACGCATCGGACTGCACCGGCCCGAGTGAGAACTCGCGCACGGATCGGACTCGGAACGTGACATCACCTGTCGTTGCGGCGACTCGGTCGCCGTACTGCCGTTCCAGATGATCTCCTGCGAAGAGCAGAATGGCGTCGGTAGACTGCCCTCGCACCAGCTCGAGTGTTGCGGGATCCGTACGCCGATCGACTGCTCCCCCCGCTCCTGTCCCTGCCCCGGCTTCGCCCGTGCACGCGGCGGCCACCGTCACGAGCGCGAGGGTCAGGCCGGCCAGTTGGCCGACCCGACCCACGAGCCGCTTCATCATGTCGCCGAGATCTCCTCGATCACGATCGACTTGATGCCGCCGCGTTCGATGACCTTGCCCTTGACCGTCACCTTCTGTTCGGCGAACGGCTTCAGCTGCTCGTTCGCGCCCTCACCCGGCATTCCCATGCTCACCGGTACGTAGACCTCACCGTTCGAGAACAGCGCGAGCGGGATGCCCTTGTCGGCGCAGACCTGTGCGCACATGCGGTGGTCCGCCCCAGACAGGTTGTGAACGACCTTGCACGAGAGATCGATCACTTCCGCCGTCAGCGTCACGTCGCGGGCAGTCTCCCGGCCGGGCCGCTCCTGCGCGGTGGCGGCGCCGACAGCGAACAGCGTCAGAGCGGCAGCTCCGGCAAAGGCCCTCAGTTCCCCACGTATCATTGCGTTCCTCCTGCGTTGTGAACCGGCGCAGCACCATGCGGCGCCGTTGAAGCATCAGTGTGCATGAACGGCGTGGAGGGCCGACGAGTCCCGCACTTCGAAATGGACGGCGGCGGCAACCTCGCCTTCATCGAAGTTGACGTAGACGGTCCACTGACCCGCCATTGGGATGTCGACGTCGGCAATCCATTGCGTATCGTGCTGTTGCGCAGGCAGGCGTACGACACCGTGCATCGGCATGTGAGGAGCGACGATGTCGACGGACAGTGGAGCGCGCATATCCGGCTCGACCGGGATCACGAGACGGTTCGCGCCCACGCGCAGCTCGCCATTGTCAGGAGCCACTCGAACCAATCCGCCAGCCGGTGCCCGTGCGGTCCACTTTCCGTCTTCCCGGATCCCGGCGTGTGCCAATGGCGCGTCGACGGTCGACGTGTTGCCGTCCGGACCGGCACAGGCCGCCCCGATGATCAGTGCCACCGGAATGAACCGCATGGCGTTCACGATCGTCCTCCACGAATCGAGTGCGCCCGCCCAACCGGAAGAGATCGCGATCGGTTCCTGTTGTGCTCACGGCATGAATCGGAAGGATTCCTCGGGCCCCTGCGACAGGACGGTCCGGACAAGGCGCTCCAGTGGCCGGGAGCACGACGGCACTTCGGCGGTCCGGGAACCGATCGGGGGACATCCCGGTTGGCCGTGGGTCACGCGCCGCGTGTCCGCTCTGACGGCGGATCGGTCGGCGCAGGAAGCACCTGAACCCGAACAGGCCGGAATGCCGGACCGGATGGCTCGTCCCTGTCGATCGACCGGAGTCATGGACTTGCGGATATGAGTCTGGAAAGCATCGTACAGCGGATTCGTGACGCGTTCGACATGCTGAACCGGCGCGATCCCGGCATGCGGTTGAACGAGCCGCCACCAGCGCCGAGACCGCGCACCGACTTCAGTACCGCGCAGACAAGGGACGCTCCGGAACTCGGCAAGGCCGGCTTCGCGGATGAAGCGTTGCCGTGGATGGACGCCGTGCACCGGTTCGCTCTGCGCCTGACCAATGGAGACACGGATCAGGCGGCGGATCTCGTACAGGACACCTTCCTGAAGGCGTACCGGTCCTGGCACCGCTTCGAGCAGGGTACGAACTGCCGTTCCTGGCTCTTCACGATCTGCAAGAACACGCACCTCCGGATCCTCGATGAGGCGCGAACTCGCCGCGAGATCGCCGAAGCCGACCTGGAGGCGGATGTCGAAGCGATGGGTGTGCTGGAAGTGCACGAGCATGCAAAGAGTCGGGACCTCGACGCTGGCGTTTTCGACCGCACACTCGACGAACACGTCGTCGCGGCGATCGATGCACTGCCCGACGAGTACCGCGATGTTCTCGTTCTGAGCGATCTGGGAGACCTGAACTACGCGGAGATTTCGGAGGTGGTCGGTATTCCGACCGGTACAGTCAAGAGCCGCCTGTTCCGCGCTCGCCGGCGGCTCCAGGAACGTCTCATCGACTACGCGGCCGACTCCGGTATTCTGAAGGATGTGTCAGCATGAAACGCGACATGATTCCCTGTGACGTGGTGATGCGACGCCTCTGGGCGTTCATCGATGGTGAGCTGGATCCCGAATCCGCGGATCAGGTGCACGAGCATCTCGAGATGTGCGGCCGCTGCTACCCGCGGTATGACTTCCAGAGCGCGTACTTCCGGCTCATGGAGCGGGTCGGGACACAACCTCTGCCCGACGAGTTGCGGAGCCGGATCTTCGCCTCGCTCCTCGCAGAGACCGAACAGGGCTGATGCGGAGACGTACGGTCCAGCTTTGAGATCGTCGCGAGTGTCACATCCACGAGACTACGTACACAGGCTCCAGTCGGCCGCCGTGACATGCTTCGTGACGGTCGACCTCGGCCACTGGGCGAATCGCTAGTTCGCGCGCCTGGCCAGCTCGAGCAGTGAATCCGCCGGCAGCGGGCCGACCAGCGCTCGCTCCATTCCCTCCCCCGCCCACGTCACGACGTTCGCCCGGCCCCCTCCGGGTCTCTCCGTAATCCCCGGCCGGCGCGGCTCGATGCCGCGAACCGGAATCACGTAGTACGTGACCATGCCGAGCTTCGTCTGGTACCGGATCACGGCGCCGCGGTGGCCATCGAGGAGACACACTTCGGCGCCCGCTATCGCGAGGCCTTCCTCTGCGAGCGGTTCGACGTGTGATCCGAGCTCACGAAGGATGAACTGCCGGACTACGGCAGGATCGGGTGTGACGACATGGTCTTCGCGAACGGCCAGTCGCATGTAGTCCTCGACGAATGCATTCGCCGTCGATGCCCGTGCCGGGTCGCCCGCTGAGCCGTGCACGAGCGGAACGGCGCTGATCGCGGCGACGAACGCGATGGTCAGCGCGGTGCGGCGGCGATGGGACGGATCGCGAATCGCTGCAGGCCCAGACTGCACGTCATTTTCGGCGCGAGACGACGTCCGGGCGCGCGCCACGGACTCGAACACCCGTTCACGGATTTCGCGGCGCGGTGCGCGCTCGCCGAGACCGGCGCGGAGCTCACCGAGGTATCCGTCGATCTCGAGGTGCGCACGACATGACCCGCAGACACGCACGTGTTCGCGGGCCGCCACCACATCGGCGTCCGCGAGTCTCGGCTTCTCCGGTGGCCACAGCACCCGTCGGGCGCGTTCGCAATTCATGAGCACGTCGTTGCGTCAGAAGTTCCCGCTGGCGGTCTGTCCGGCCGGGCCCGCCTCATCGAGTGCCTGGCGGATCAGGACGTCTCTCCATTCGAGAAGCCTGGACACGGCCGCCTCGTCGACCCCGAGCAGCCGGGCCGTCTCACCGTAAGTCCGTCGATCCACCGCGACCAGCCAGATCGCGGCCCTCGCCTCTGTCGGGATGACGGCCGCCGCACGGCGCACGCAGGACGGTGAGAGTGATTTCAGGTGTCGCGTTCGGAGTCCCGACAGGGACACGGCAGGAGGCAACCGGTTGTCACGGGGCCAGCCCAGCGATTCGATGCATTCCCGGACCATGGCCGCGATCAGGGCGCGATCGGGTGCTTCGCCCACGAAGTGCGCTTCCAGAGCATTCGTCGAGGCCCGGACCACCATGTCCTCGGCTTCCGACTCACGGTCCCCGCTCATGAACAGGGCGAACGCGTGCATCCGCGCCAGACGCCGGCTGAGTTCGTCCTCGAAGATCAGGCTCGAATCGAACATTTCGCTGACTCGCGTGTTGCCGTTTCACTCGTCACCGCATACGCCCAACCGCTCAGCACGCGTGACGGTTCCCCCTCCGCGCTCGCCACCGAGCCGCTGCCGGGCCGCGAGGGAACGGCGGACCGACGCATCATCCGGCAAGGATCGGGGAACCCCCTGGTGTCCCGGCCGGTTGGCAACTGGTCTGAAGACGATTCGTGCTACATCGTGTGTCAACATCAGTGACAGTCAGCAACGGAGCCTGGCAGATCATGTGGATTCGGACGGTGGATCTCGACGAGGCGGACGGCCCGCTTCGCGAAATCTGCGAGCGGGTGATCTCAGAACGCGGCAAGCTGTCCGACATCATGCGGGTTCAGAGCCTTGCCCCGGGTGCGATGGGCGCGCACCTGGACCTCTACCTTGCGCTCCTCTTCGGCCGTAGTCCGCTCAGCCGGCCCGACCGCGAAGCGATCGCCGTGGCGGTCTCCCTCGCGAACGGCTGCGAGTACTGCATCCAGCATCATTCCGCAGCGCTTGCAGCGCTCCGCCGTGACCCGGAACCGATCCGCCGGTTCGTCGACGGAACCGGCAACGCGGGCCTCGATTCCCGGCTCGAAGCGATCCTGCGATATGCGGTCCGGCTCACGGCATCGCTCGAGGACATCGGAGAAGCCGATGTCGAGTCACTGCGCGACGCCGGCCTGTCCGATGAGGCGATCCTGCACGTCAACCTCATTGCCTCGTATTTCAACTACGTCAACCGCATTGCGACGGGACTCGGTCTCCGGCCCTCGCCCGAGGAGGTGGGCGGGTACCGCTACGACCCGTGACGTTCCACGGAGTGCGTCAACTTCTCCGTCCACGAGAAGCGCACGGCCGTCCGGTGACAATCCGGACGGCCGCACGTTCGCCGTGATGCCGTGGCCAGCTCAGCGGTTCGCTTCGACGGCGATTTCGATGTCGACGTTCGACCCGACGATCGCCGTCTCGGCCCAGTTGCCGACGCCTACTCCGAAATCGCGCCGGTCCAGCGACAGACTTGCCCGAAACGATGCGATCTGCTCGGCGCCGAGCATGTCGCGCATGGCGGGGGCAACGTCCATCACCCCGAGCACTGTCACCGGGAACTCGATGATCTTCGTGCGCCCCTTGATCGTGAGCGGTCCGCGAACCAGCAGCTCCGTATCGCTTATTGCCTTCACGGATTCCGATTCGAACGTGATGGCGGGATGCGCTGTGGCCTCGAAGAAATCGCCCGAGCGCAGGTGGTCGTCGCGCTTCCTGTTGCCCGTGCTGATGCTCGACACGGGAATGTTGACCCGGACGGTGCTGTTCGCGGGGTTCTCCCGGTCCCACGTGAGCGATACATCGAACTCCTCGAACCGGCCATCCACGGGTGTGAAGAAATGCCTGACGCCGAACTTGATCGCCGTGTGAGCCGCATCGATCTCCCATGCTGTGGGCGCCGGCGTGGCAGCGGTAGTGAGAACGGCGAGAGTGCCGAGTACGAGTCCCGAATGGAGTCGTCGCATGTGTCCTGTCTCCTGCATCGTTGCTGTATCGTCCGCGAGTCCTTCTCGCGAGATCGCAGATTCGTTGACCGGCGAACCGGATGCGCAGCGGATCGGTTCCACCTTGTGGGAGCCGGAACCGACCGTGTGCGAATCCGGTTGCTCACGCGGGCGGCCGCGCCGTCGGCACAACCGCCAGACTCCGGACTCTTCCGGTGTCGCGGGTCGTATCGAGAACGACGTCAGAATGAAGAAGATCATCCGGATCACGCATCGACTATCAGGCGAGTTGATAGCGGAGGGCCCCGTCGGTTGGGGCATCACGCCATTCGAGAATGCCTGGTACGTTTCGTGGCGTTATCTGCGGACGGGCGGGTTCCGCACTTCCGGAGTGCCCGGGTTGTGTCCGTACAAGTTCGTCTATGTCTGGCTTCATTTCCGCGGGTCCACCGGACACGAAACGGAGTATCTCGGATGGCGGTATGTCCTCCCCAATCCGCTGTTCCCCTTCATTGCCTTCCGCGTGGCGGTACCGGGTCGACACGGGGACCTCGACATCACCGTGAGGAGCGCTCAAGAGTGGGAAGACGCGACGAGCAAGGTTGACGAACGCATCGCACAGGCGCAGCGTGACAACTCAGGTTCAGCGCTCCCGCGGCACTCCGACGAGTCGGCCGTGCGTCCAGGGCAAGCACTCGAGATTGCAGGACAGACGGGAGAACGGAATTGAGCGAGCACCTGCCACCGTATCCTGAGCGGAAGGACCTGGTGGTCGACCTCCTCTTCGTCGACGACTGCCCGCACGTCGAGCGGGCCAGGCAGAACCTCCTGACCGCTCTCCGGGAATGCGGGATGAATGAGCACTGGGAGGAGTGGGATCTGGCCTCGTCCCTGACGCCACTGCACCTTCGCGGATACGGGTCGCCCACGATCCTCATCGATGGACGTGACCTCACCGGCGCCACCGATCATGCGAACCCGGGTGCGGCCGGTGCGGCGTGCCGGTTGGACGAAGTGCCTTCGGTCGACGCCATCGGTGCGGCGCTTCGAAGCAGCACCGACCCGCCAACGGGTCGGTAATTCATCGTACACAGCTTGTTCGAGGAGATCGTGAACGGCATCGACAAGACGACTTCGGCGCGAGTTCGTACTCCCTCCCGGCAGCGGTGGCGTTGCTCATGCTCCTCGGGGGCTCGGCGTCGATTCGGGTCAGACGCCGCCCGCGAGCCCGCCGGATGGGCGGCTGCCGGGCGAGACCTTGCTGCGCGGTGATCTCGGAAGCCGGTTCGACGAGTTCGTGGCGGTCGGACGAAGGGCGGCCGACGCTGCGGGTCGTCGGATGAGTGCGCTGTGTTTTGTGCCAATTCTGTGACACGGATCGGGGTGCAACCAACGGACTATCAGTCCGCTGGTTGTCACAAAGATCTGTAACCCGTTGGAGATGCTGTGGTTAGGAAATAGCTGGGGAGGGACTTGAACCCCCAACCGACGGATTATGACTCGATACTCGGCCTTGCGACCCATTTCGGCCTAGTCCCGTATCGTGTGGTCGCCCAAGGGGTTATAGACGCATCCTGTTTCATGCAGTCCCGCCCATTTCGGCCGTTCTTCACCTCTCAGTAGGGATAGAGTAGGGAACGGAAGCTCACGTGCTCACGAATAGCGATGCCACCAAGTTGGCAGCCGACTCGACGTCCTCAAGCACGTCGCTTTCCCAGAGCCGCAGGACTTGCCACCCTTCGGCCTCAAGCATGGCCGTCACGGTACGGTCGCGTTCGGCATTGCGACGAAGCTTCGTGATCCACGATTCCTTGCCCCGGACGATAGCGCAAAAGGTATCTTCGTCTCCCTCCACCAAGCTGCGGGCGTGCCAGAAGTCGCCGTCCACGAAGACAGCCACCCGCTCGGCCCTGAACACCAGATCGGGCCGGCCAGGGAGGTCCTTCGCGTGAAGCCGGTAACGCCTGCCGCGTCGCCATAGCTCGCGGCGCAGGGCAAGTTCTGCCTTGCTGTCTTTACCCCTCACACGGGACATCATTCGCGACGTGACGGCAGGATCCCTAGCCTTGTGCGGCTTCTGTGGAGCGGGCCGCCATGGGCGCCTCGTCATCCACCTTCGGTGTTACGGGCGATGACGATACCGTAAGCGTATTCCTCGCACTCCTTGTACGCGATGATGTGGCTTGGGAATTCAGTCGCTTGCCACCCCGGGAGCTGGGCGACGACGAGAGCCAACAAGTCGCGGGCGGGCAGCCCCGCATTTGGCACCTTCACCGTCCTGTTGTTGAAATCGGGGTGCCCTCTCTTGTAATGGCTCCTTCCTGGGGTTTCGTACCTCAAGAGGAAAGGGAGCTTCTCCTTCATTGTGACGAGCGTGTCGAGCACGGAGTGCTCACCCGCCGTAATCCATGTGCATGGCCAATCGGCCCGGATCGGGAATCGGGCGTCGAAATGCTCCGGCGGCATGTCCGTCTTCTCACGGTTTCGGCCAGGGTCATGTGGCCCGAAACCGGATCCATTCCAATCGCACATGTCACGAGAGCGGTAATGCCGTAGCAGAATCGACTCTGGTGCGTAGGCATTCCAGTTCCTGTGCACCAACACCGCCTTAAAACGCACCCTATCGAGACTGATGTTTTGGCGACCCGATATCTTGGTTCGGTGCTGCTCAATACGCTTTCCCAGATCGTCGGCCTTGCCAACGTAGACCAGGTCATCGTCAAGGTGGAGGCCGTAGACGCCCGGCGCCCGAACAACAGCCAGCGGTCCGCCGATCAGTGCGTTCGTCAGTGGCTCTGGTTCCAGCCCCTCGAACCTACTGAGCAGTTGCTCATAGATGGCCTTGGGGATGTCGAGGTCGAAGTCGGCTTGAAACGGCACCCACACCTCCGGTGGCGCGGCTTCATGACAAGCGAAAGCCCGATCGTGGCGGCTACCACGACCGGGCTTCAAATGTAGGCCGTCCCAGAGCGCTATGCTACCCGGGCTGCCCCCTCTTCCTCAAGAGGCCGCGCCGCCTCGACCAAACGTCGCATCTCGGACGCGACCGCGTGAGCCAATTCAACCGGGACCGCGTTCCCGAGCTGCCGCATGGCCTCACCCCAGGAACCCTGTAAGCGGTAGTCATCTGGGAACGTTTGCAGCCTCGCGCTTTCCCTCACTGTGAAGTAGCGGATACTGCCATCGTCGCGCCGAAGCATGTTCTCCCCGCCGGGAACTCCGTGGCCGCCGGCCTTGAGCGTCTTTGCAGGCTCGTGCAGGGGACTTCCCGTGTGGCCCGGGTAGGATCTGGCACCCGGTTGGCCAACATGGTTGAAGATGTTCGGATGCTCCTCGTAGTCCACCGGCTCGGGCATGTCATCGATCGCGTCCCAAACGGTCCGCCAGCGCTTCTCGAATAGACTGGACCCGTCCGACGATAGCCGTCCGATTCGCCGCCTCAATCTCTCAGGTGCCTTCTGTGCTGGAAGCTGGTGTTCGTCCCAGTAGTCGCCGGTGACATACTTCGCGCGCAGCAGCTCGTTTTCCGTGTGCGTCGGCACCAAACCACTCCACTGGACGCCCAAGTCCTCCCTGAAAGCGGTGATGAAGACACGCTCACGCCTCTGCGGGACGCCAAAATCGGCCGCTTGAAGGAGTTGGGTCTTCACTGTGTAACGAAGGGTGTCGCGCGGCGGATGCTGAACCGCCTTTTCCAAGCGCGCCTTGTGGTCCCGCCACACCTCGTTCGGCCGTGGCATCAACTCGGGGTACGATAGCTGTAGCTCGATATATCGGAAGTAGTCCCCGAAGCTCGTTCGCAGTAGACCCTTCACGTTCTCAACGAGCACCATTTCGGGCCGCATTTCTCGTGCAGCACGGAACACCTCGGGAAACAGATTTCGGTCGTCTGCGTCGCCCAGGTGCTTCCCGCCCAATGAGAACGGCTGGCAGGGTGCCCCCGCCGCCAGCAGTGTTACACCACCCTCCAGAGGCCAAAAATCCACTTCATGAACGTCGCCCTCATGGACGCTCCACCCGGACATCAACTCGACGCGTAGTGAATTGTCCCGGAGGGTGGCGCAGGCATCGCGGTTCCACTCGTACAACCCGATATGTCGAAACCCAGCTTGGGCTACGCCGAGAGCTAATCCACCGGCCCCGGTGAACAACTCGATGGACGTGAATGGTTGAGACTGCTTCGCCATCCCTTATCTCCCTCCAGCTTCCTATCCTCAGCCTACCCGAACTCGAAGCACGTTCACGCTGGTTTGAGGAAAGCGCAAGATATCGTCCCAACTACCCATGCTGTACCCCGTTTGGTCGCGCCTTCGGCTGATCTTCGGTCCCTGCTACCCCATCTTCTTCAAGGGGTGCCAAACATGGCCTCGAGCTTCTCAGCCGCACCTTGCTGCATGGTGGGCAGCACGTGGGAGTACACATCAGCGGTGAGCGTAATCGACGCGTGCCCGAGCCGTTCGCTTACTACCTTGATCGATTCACCTGCCGCCAATAGCAGGGTAGCGCAGGTGTGGCGCAGGTCATACATCCGGAACCCTGGCTTGAACGGCCGCTGCTTCGGCGGTCCCGGCTGGCCCTTCGGCTTCTCGGGCACGGGTCCCCACTCTCCAAGGCCAGCCGCCTTCATGACACGGCGGAAGTTCATGTTGTACAGATTGCTGCCGTCAAGCGGCGTGCCCGCCTGTGTGGTGAACACGAGGTCTGCGTGGTTCTGGTATTCGGGCCCGAGCCGCAGGCGCTCCTTGGCCTGGATGCGCCGCCACTCGCGGAGTGCTTGCACCGCCACGCGGGGCAGCGGCACTGTGCGCCGCGAGCCTTTGGTCTTCGTTTCCTCTAGCGTCCACCCGTCCGGATAGACCTCACGGTCCAACCCCACCCGGGTGAGCGCACGTTTCACTTGGACGCGGCCTTCTTCAAAGTCCACGTCGGGCCATTTGAGTCCAAGCGCTTCGCTCGGCCGCAACCCACCGGTGAGCAAGACAAACCAGAGTGCATTGTACCGGTCTCCGCGCGCGGCCTGCAGAAACCGCGCGGCCTGCTCCTTGGTCATGGCGCTGACCCCGTTCTCCGCATCCGGGGCCGTCCCATTCCGGCGCTTGGTGGGTACATCCGCAAGCGCAGCCGGATTCCCCGCGAGCTTGCGCTTCTTCACGGCGTATCGCAGCGCCTGATGCAGCACTACGTGCACACCCCGGATAGATGCCGGGGACAAGTTGCGCGAGTGTAGGGCCGCGTACAGCACATCGAAGTCGTCTACTGTCAGCCGATCCAACCGCACATCGGCCAGGCGGGGCGTTCCCTCAGGCGGGTCGGTAATCCAGCGTCGTACGACCCCCCTGTAATCGTGAAGCGTGCGCGCCCTGATTTGGCCGGCTTTGACCGCAAGCCACGCGTCCAAGTAGTCAGCAAACGTCTCCCTGGCCGCCGCCGGGCGGACGCCACGGCGCCGTCCGCGCTCCTGCTCAACCGCCCACTCATCGGCATCCTTCTTTCGGTCGAAAGTCGCGTACACGCACCTTGGCGTGCCCGTCTGGGGGTCACGACCGGAGTACACGGCGACGTCCCAGCGGGCGCCTTTGGTCTTGGTCTGCCGCTTCTTGATCCGAGCCACTTCAAACCTCCTTACTCTGTGGGAACGTCGGGCCTTCCGTTCCTCGTCAACGCGCAACGCATCGCACCCACGGCGAACGTGTGCTAGTAATTCCGGCACACGTGGAACGGGAGCGTGCGTCCATCAGGCATTCCCGCTCCGTGTTGCGACCGCCGCAGTCGGGGCACTGCGGCGGATGCGACCCGCTCACTTCACGCCCGCCTTCGCGGCGTCTCTAAGGAGTTGCTGACGCGCTTCGCTGTACTTCATGCCGGAGTAGACGGTGTGGAATAGGATCTTGGCGTCGCCCACCCGCTTCTTTTCGTAGGGCGTGGGCGTGCCGTCTCCGCCCACGTAGACGGTGCAGAGCCGGTCCTTGGCGTTACGGAACAGGCCGATCGACCAGCGCGGCGGACGCTTCGGCGCTTCGGCGACCGACTTCTTCGCCGCCGGCTTCTTTGCGGATGCCTTCTTCCCCGCCGGTTTCTTGGCCGGGGCTTTCTTCGTGGCCGCCGTGCGGGCGGTCTTCTTGGTCCCTGCGGCCTTCGTTGTGGTCTTCTTCTTCGTAGCCATGGTCTTTGGCTCCTCTCGGTTGTGGGGCGTTTGGTGTCGGCTACTTGCGGCTCGCAATGATCTGCTCGCCTTCCTCTCGGCTTCTCACGGCTTCCATCGTGCCCCGGCCGACCACGTACTGGCCGTCCGCAGCTTCGTGGATTCGAAGCGGGCCGGCGGGGGATCTCGATGCCATCGGAAAATCGGATCGGGTAGGAGGCCTCCCTGTCCTCGAGCTCGATCATGTAGGCACCCACAGGCGCGAGGAGATCGAGGGCCACGCGGACAGCCGTGGCGGTGTGGAGCCGGAGGCCGGTGTTGCGGTTCTCGCTGTGGCGGTGCTCGAAATGACTCAAGTACCCGAAGTCGTCGTCATACGTGCAGCCAGCTTCGGTGAGGCCGTCACTCAGCTTCCGAAGCACCCTGGCTACGTCGGTCGGCCGGCCGGCGAGGTGCAGGTCGAAGGTGGCTCGCGTCATGGACCCTCCTTTCGGGCTTAGGGGCTGCTGCTCACCATGCCCGAAAGGTCCTGACTGGAGCCGGTTTAGAGAACAGGTATTGCCGATGGGCTAACGTATTGTATTACTGATGTTTATGCCGATAGCGTGGCGTTCGGAGAGAAGTCCGGGGGAACCGCCCGCTTGGCCGACCCGGGTTCTGCGGACGGGTATCCGCTTGGCTCTCGGATCATACTGAACAACTCGGAGTATGAGAATTATCCGGCCTCGTTGCGACCGTTGTTGAGGTCGATTTCGTTCGAGCCGGTAGGAGGGCCTCATCAGCCGTACAGATCGTCTTGATGGGACGGCTGTACTCCGTAGCGGACATGAAGCCCGCCGTTGAAGCCGACCGACGGCCTCACGGAGCCTGAAGGCCAAGGGCCTACCAGCCGAGTGAGCAAGCCTGCGGGGAGTGGAGGGCGCGGTGAATTGGACGTGTGCTTCGTTGTTGGCACGGGGAAGACCCCGGCCGTTGCGAAGGCGGGCTCCGGCTTTCGAACCACAACTGCAGGTGCGGGGAGATAGCGCCAGCCACGGGCGTAAAGAAAATGCGTGAACAGGCAATCACTGCCTGGGGCCGGTCCTAGGCTTTGATTGGAGGGCAATCGTGCCCAAGATCAAAGTCGTAAAGGCCGAGATCAAGGTCACTTGCAGGATAGAGCTGTTGGTGTTTTCCATCGTGCTCTTGATTCAAATGCTCCTTGGTCATTGTTGAAGACGTGGAGGGAGCGCATCGCTCCCTCCTCGTTTTTCTCAGTTCGATCCCCATTCCGCGCGTGAGACCCAACCAATGGCGGATGCCCGACCGACGCCGCAAGCGCTGAGACAGATTGTACTTCTTTGCCTGTATGGTGCCTTCGCGCCGACTCGACTCGCGAAGCTCGAAGCGGAGGATAACGACGAGCGCAACCAGTTCCGTGGGAAAGCAAGCGTGCCTCACCGAGCCTTCGTAGTAGCACGTGCGCTTTGGACCTCCTTGTTTCTGGTTGTCGCCTCGATCCTCGCGGGAATTGTCTTTGGTATGGCCTCTCATTGGGCGTTCGGGATTCCGTCCAAAGCTCTGATCGCAGCGCTTCAACTAGTTGGCGCAGGATTGCTCTTGTGGGGTACGCTGTTCGTCCGCGGCTGGGAGATTCAAACCTATTCAGGCGTAACGCTGACGGAGCGGGTCAACCAATGGCTGTACCGTTCGCTCTATTGTATCGGAACCACAGTACTCATCTGGGCAACATATTGGGCTTGGTAATTGGTCACTGAGTAGCTCTTTTGCCGACGCAGCCGCACCAGCGATCTGCTCCTTCCAGCTGCGTGTCAAACTCCGACCGGTGTTCATGTCGCTAAATGCCTACCGCATTCCGGCGAGGCTAGACGTGCGAGGCTGGTGGAGCAGGAATCGCTCCCGATCCCACCTGTTGGGCAGCGCCCAGAACGGTGCTCCGCCCGGGTGCTCGACGATCATTACCACGCCGAGCCGGGCCGCTGCCTCGTAGATCGACTGCCCCTGGTGGTTGCGTTCTCGGCGAAGGCGCAGCTCGACCGTGGCCGCCTCCCGTTCCACGCCTTCGAGAAGCCTTGGCCCCTCCGACAGAAACGCACTCAGCCAATCATCGTACCTCTTGATCTCAGCCCGGCGATCGGCATCCTCAGCTGCACGCTTCTCGCCCTGCTCCCGCATCCGCCGGCGTTCCCATCCCTGCATATCCTCCAGCAGGCCGGTGCCGGCCAGTTCGAGTAGAGCCGCCGTCGGGGTTCCGGCGATACGGCTCAGAATGCGGCGGATGGTCCAGTCTACGCCTCCTCTGTGCGGCATCTGGCCGAGGCTAGGAGGCATCATCGAGCCAGCAGCAGGCTGTACTCCATTTGCCCTGTTCATCGCTGCCGTTACCCGGTCCACGCGGGCCGGTCTTAGCACTCGGGGAAGGTCGGGCAACTCGATTTTGAACCGTTCGTGAAGCACAAGGGCCTCCGCCAGCAAAGAGTCCAGGTCATCGGT
>Ga0210096_1000179_pt1 | contig 24676 bp, 23 predicted proteins | sample China_Galinas_PW_4_FD_184864 | JGI IMG/M metagenome (GOLD analysis project Ga0210096, IMG submission 184864) | Wetland microbial communities from San Francisco Bay, California, USA, that impact long-term carbon sequestration - China_Galinas_PWA_D2... | ecosystem: Environmental > Aquatic > Marine...
GCTCGGCCAGCAACGAATTGTCGTACTCCACAAAGACCCGCTCCTCCTGGTCGCCGTGGATCTCCACCTTGGCGGCGTCGGGCAGGCGCTGCAGATCGTCGCGCACGGCCTCAGCCACGTCATTGAGCTCCGCATCGTCGAAGCCCTCGCCCGTGATGGTCATGACGATGCCGAAGACGTCTCCGAACTCGTCGTTCACGAAAGGCCCGAGGGCCCCTTCGGGCAGGTCTTCGGCAAGATCTTCCATCTTGCGCCGCAGGTTGTCCCAGATGGGGCGCATCGCATCGTAGCTCTCCTTGACGTTGACCGTGACGATGCAGACGCCCGTGCGCGATTCCGACTTGATGAAATCGACCTCGGGGATCTCCTTGATTGCCTCTTCCAGCCTGGAGGCCACCAGACGCTCCACGCGCTCCGGAAAATGTAGACATCCATCTTTCGCCAGGTCAACCTTTTCGTTCAGCATCGTAGCACCTAGAATACGACATCAAGACATCAATATTGGAGCGACACGATGCGAACAACCCTGTCTCTTGACGATGACGTTGCGACTCGCCTGGAAGCGCTACGTCAAGGCCAGCGCAGCCTGAAACAGGTGGTCAACGAAGCGCTGCGCGCTGGCCTGGATCAGATGGATCGCCAGGAGGAGCCTGAGTCTCCCTATCGCGTCACAGTCTTTCACCTGGGGCGCAAGACGCCACACCTGGACAACATCGCTGAAGTGCTGACCGACAGCGAAGCGGCGGACTGGCGCTGATGCTCGTCGATGCCAACCTCCTGCTCTACGCATCCCTCGACGATTTTCCGCAACACCGCGCCGCGCGCGAATGGCTCGAGGCCCAACTGAACGGACCGCGGCGGATCGGCATCCCCTGGCCGAGTTTGCTCGTCTTTCTTCGAATTACGACCAACACCCGACTGTTCGATCGGCCGTTGGACATAGAAACCGCGTGGCGGCAGGTACGAACCTGGACATCACACCCCACGGTGTGGATACCTGCACCGGGCCAACGGCACGGCGAGATCCTCGAGAGCATGCTCACGGTCAGCCGAGCCTCGGGCAATCTGGTGCCGGATGCCCATTTGGCGGCGCTCGCGCTCGAACATGGACTGACCCTTTTCAGCACAGACCACGATTTCGCCGTCTTTCCGGACCTTCAATGGGTCAACCCGTTGAACCGCTAGACCGAGTTTCTTGCCGGGAAAGAAGTGGACAGTCATCTTTCGGCCCCTCGGCTACAGCCTCGACCAAGCGACGGAACGACATCAGCGCGAATGCGTCTTGAAGGCCTGGAGCGAGCGATGACCTCCGATATGATGATCGATCTCGATGACAAGAAAGATGAAACGGACAGGCATCTCTTGGGGAGGGCATCTTTTGGGAGCCACCAAGAGCGGGAGGCCGAGCGCTCCCGCTTGTGTCCCAGCTGCAGAAGGTGGTCTCGAAGTCCTTGGCCAGCTCCAACCATGCCGCTCGGGTGATGCCGATCCGCTCCAAGATCGGCGGCAGATCCTCGGCGATGGCCCCGCGCTTGTCGTCGCGCACCGCCCGGCCGGTCCAGTTGACCAGGTCCAGGTAGTCGGCGAGGTGAAAGGGCAGCCCATCGGGCGCGCCCTCGCGTGTCCCGCCCACGAAGGGGTATAGCTTGGGCGGCTGGGTGGGAGCCGGTGCGATGTCTTGCTCGTCGTTCTCAGCATCAGCCGAAGACTCGGAAGCGGCTTGCAAGGTGCGAATGCGCCGCCGGATAGAAGTGTAGTCGGAGTCCTCGGGTGTCTCGGCAATGGCGGCGCGCACAGGGTTGAGGTCCACCTAGGCAAAACAGGCCAGCACCGCGCTCTCGTCGGGCAGGGCCCTGATTGATGCCTGGCCAGTTCTACTGGGCAACCACCACGCCCTGAAGCACGTCGACTGGGAACGGGGTTGGGCGATACCTCAATGGCCGCCGAGTTGCTGCTTCGTCGCGGGGTACGGGTCGTCTCGGTGCTTCCGGCCTGGCCAGGAGAGTGCGGACACCGGGAGCCCGCCATGCTGGCGCCAACCCACCCCAGCAGCCGGAACGCGATGGCCGAGGTTTTCGCGGCCATGGCAGCCCAGGTCCCTGACGATCCAGGCGCAACGGCCGATGAGCTAGTGGTCTGGGAGTGTCAGTAGTCGGGATCTGGGGTCGCGATGATGTCTCAGTTCGGCCAAACCGGCGAAACTGAGACAGGCATGTTCAATGGCGTGGCCATCAGCCGATCACCGGCCAGACCCCCTTGACCTAGAAGCCCCTGGCCGCCATCGCCTGACCGCAAGCCTTGACGCGAGGCACGATCGGGCTAGAATCTGGCGGAAGTCGAGGAAATCGCCGACAGCGCCGTACGCCTGGGCCATATCCGGCTGCGACGGCCTCATCACGGGGGATAGACGATGGTTTCCTGCAGCCAAGGGCCTGCCACGCGAGCGCGAGGCGCAGTTTCCGGCCCGCTCGCCTCCGCTCCGCCTTCGCCGGCTGAAAGAAAATTCCTATTCCTTAGCAATTGCGCTCCAGTTGATCGGAGGCACCGATCGCACGAGCTTGCCTGCGGGCTCGTACAAACACAGTTTCGACTGGCGCCTAAGACCGCTAGTAGCTGGCAGTCTACGGATTTCCGTACAGGCCACTGCCGGCCGACTCCGCCAGCGCTCTGAGATTCCAGTCGAGATTGAAACCGACGCGTGAGAACGAGAGATGAGAGCAATGAATTCGAACAAAGGGGTCAGGTACCGTGATGTCGGAGTCCTGCCTAATCGCGATCTGGCCTTAGCGACCTCCCTTTTGAAGTGGGTTGGGGCCACGGAGGATTTCCGAAAGGATTCGACATCCGGATCGAGCGTGCTCGATGTCGGCTACTTTGCTAACGTTATAAAGTTGACCAGCGACGTAGGCCTTGCCATGACGACGGATGGCGTCGGAACCAAAGTCTTGGTGGCGCAGATGCTCCAGCGTTATGACACGATCGGGATTGATTGCGTTGCAATGAATGTCAACGACATCATTTGTGTCGGCGCCGAACCCGTGTCCATGCTTGACTATATTGCGATCGAAAACGCTACCCCGGAAGTCCTCGACGCCATTGGGAAAGGGCTCTATGAAGGTGCGAAACAGGCGGGCGTCAACATAGTAGGCGGTGAGATCTCTCAGATGAGAGAGATCGTCCGTGGTACGGGGAAAGGAATGGGGCTGGATCTCATTGGGATGTGCGTCGGTCTGGTTAGGCCAGACGAGGTAAATGTTGGCCAAGACGTCAAACCAGGCGATGTAATTATCGGTCTAAGAAGCAGTGGTATACACAGCAACGGACTTACATTGGCGCGGAACGTGCTTTTGGAAAAGGGCGGGCTTGAGCCTGACGCTTACCTGCCTGAGCTGGGTCGTACGGTGGGCGAAGAGCTTCTCGAACCGACGCGGATCTACGTACGCGAGATCATGGACTTGCTGAAAGAGCGGGTACCGGTCAAGGCCCTCGTGAACATCACGAGCGACGGATTTCTGAATTTGACTCGAATCAAGCCTGCTGTGAGTTTCGAAATCCGCGACCTGCCCGCCGAGCAACCGATCTTCAAGCTAATACGGGAAACCGGCAACGTGACGAGTGCGGAGATGTACCATGTCTTTAACATGGGAATCGGTTTCTGCATCGTCGCACCAAACGATCGGGCACTGTTGTCAGACATCCATGACGTGATTCAAAGCCGCAATGGGGAAAGTTTCGAGATTGGGCGCGTATTCGACGAAACACGGCGTTTGGTAAAGATTCCAGAGAAAGGTCTTGAAGGCGAAGGCGACCAATTCGTAGAGGTTGAAAGCAAAGCGGCAGCCGTCGTTTAGGCTTCCCCGACGGGTTCGTATGCTGCGTTCATTGTCGTAGGTAGTGTCCGGGCCGAAACCCCGATCTCCTGAGGGAAAGAATTGAAAGAATTGGACATCCACATTTTCTGGGACCCCCCGAAAGCGAGAGCCTGGGAACTGGGAACGGGGTCAGGTCTCGAATGGTAGCATTGCGTGAATCTCACCTCAGATCGGGGTCTATTCCGGTGTTCGACCAACAGAAGAACTGGACATCCACTTTGTGAGAGCCTCCCGAAAGCGGAGGCCGCTCGTGCGTGCTCGCGCCCCTATCGCCCCTATCTGGAACGTTCAGGGACTCCAACGCGGAGAAATGGCGGCCAAAGCGGGCCAATCGTTAGATTGAGGGGGTCGAGCCGGAAACCGGCCACGGGCTTCCCCGTCCCCCCGATTCTCTATCGGGTGCGGCTACGGGATTTCAGGGAGAGCTGAGGGCGCGTCGAGCAGTTGCGGCGTCCCGTCGTTGAAGAACCGGATCTGGCCGAGGCTGAAGTTGGCCGGCACGAGGTTCAGGTCGTTGGTCATGCTGAGCTGATACGGCGAGCCCAGGCCCGCGCTGATGATTTCCCGCGCCGCGCTGCCATCCGCCGAGTACAGCAGGACGCGGTCATTCGTACCGGCCGGCGCGGTGTCCGTCAGCAGCGTGTCGCCGTTCGGCAGGAACTCGATGTCGCGCGGCGCAATGCCCGGATCGTTGATGTATTCATCGATGATTTCACCGGTCGTGGCGTTGAAGCGCAACACTCTCCCGTCGCCTTCCGTCGCGACGTACAGGTCGCCATTGAAGAAAGCCATGCCTCTCGGCGTCAGCAACGGATCGCCCGGACCGCTGGCCTGCACGATGAAGTTGGCCTGCAACAGCGTGCCGTCCGTGTCGTACCGATGGATGGCACCCTGGTTCGTTCCGGGTTCACGGCTGTCCGTGATCAGCAGGCAATTGCTTGCCGGGTCCTGCACGGTATGCTCGCCGCGGCCGACGGTGAAGTTCGGCGGCTGGCCGTCGCCGCCGACGAGGAATTGCAGCAGGCTGCCGTCGTCCGGGCTGTGTGCGCTGATATCGCCATTGCTGTTGGTCACGATCAGCTGCGTGTTGGATCCGCCCTGGCAACGCACGTTGACCGCGACGTTCTGGCACCTGGCCGGCGGGCCGACGAGCTGGTGTGCGGGAATCGAGAAGCCCTTGCCCGCCGCGATCGGCACCGGCCGGAACGTCGTGCCGCCGCCGCTCTGGAAAATCCTCGTGTTTTCGGCCTGGTTGTAGAACACGACCGCCACTCCCGAAACCGGCGCCAACCCGCGCCGCCCGAGCTCGGCCCGTACCGTCGCGTCGGCAATCTCCCGGAACCGCATCCCGTTGGCGTCGAGCTGCATCGCCTCCTTCGGGATTCGCGCGATGAGCCCGATCGGCCCCGTGACGTCCGACGGACGCGGGACAAACAAAAAGCGGACGAGCATGTGCGTGAATTCGGCGTCCGGGTATTGCACGACCGTGGCCAGGCCGTCGTAAGCGCCGCGGACAAAAACCGGCTGCGCATTGGCGTCGAGGAGCGGCGCGTTCGGCGCTCCGATGGAATCGTTGATCGTGGCGTTCACCGACGACGTTACGGAAAAGATGCCGCCTGTTGCGTTGAAGACCGGCAGTGGCTGGAATCCCGATACTTCGTAGCGAAAGCCGGTGTAGGTGGCCGTACCGGACTGCAACTCGGTATCCAGGACGAAGGGATCGTTCGGCGCCTGGTCACTGCCTTGTACGCCGAACAGCCACGTGTAGTCGCCGATCTGCTCCAGGTTGGACAACGCATCGCTGCTGGCGTGGTTCAGCCCGAAGAAACCGCCGATACCCTGCGACACGAAGCGGCCGGCGAATCGCACCAGGAACTGCAGCTCGGCCGCCGAGATGTTGTCGACGGGGTTGAGATCCGCACCGAGATAGGTGGATATGTTGACGGTAACCGTGGCGACATTGGAGGTCTCGCCGCCGTTGTCGTCGACCGTGTACGTGAACTGGTCAGTGCCGACGAATTCCGCGTCCGGCGTGTACCTGGCCTCGCCGTTCGCCGCGACGGTGACCGAGCCGTCGGTTGGCATCGTCGTGATGGCGATCGTTGCGGGGTCGACCTGGCCATCGCTGTCCGTGTCGTTTGCCGTCAGCGAAATGACCACCGGCTGACCGGGGACGGTATTCGCCGAGTCGTCGTTGGCCACGGGCGGTGTATTGGTCAGTTGATTCACGGTGACAATGACCGTCGCCGGCAACGAGCGCTGCAGCGCCGCGTTTGCAATCGAGTACGTGAACGTGTCGACGCCGGTGAAGTTCCGATCGGGCGTGTACGTGATGGCCGACCCGTTCACCACGGCCGTCCCGTTGGCGGGTGGTGCCTCCAACTGCGTCGAATCGACGTCGAGCAGGAAACCGTTGCCGTCGTCATTCAGTGCAACGAATACGTCGACGGGCTGGTTGATCAACGTGTCCGCGACGTCCGGGTTCGCGATCGGCGGGTTGCCACTGGTCACCGAGATGTCGACGCGTGCCTCCGCGGATCGGTCGCCCGCGTCGTCAGCCACGGTGTAGGCGAAGCGATCGGCGCCGACGTAACCCGGATCGGGCGTATACGTGAACGTATGGTCGGCGTTGGCGGCCAGCGTGCCGAACAGGACGACGGCATTGCTGGAAAGCTCGATCGACGCGCGGACTATTTGTCCGTCGATGTTGTCGTCGTTGGCGAGCACGTCGAACGTAACAGCAGTGTCCTGCGGAGTCGCGACCGCGTCGTCCTGCACTTGCGGCGCCGATTGGAGACCATCGCATGATCACCGCTTCCCAGCCCGCACGGATCGAGAGCCTGCATGTACGCAACGACCGTGCGCTCAACGATATCGCACTGGCGCACTTGACGCTGCTGACAGTGCTTCTGGGCCCGAACGGCAGCGGTAAGTCCACCGTATTTGACGTATTCGCTTTCCTCATCCGGAGCGGCTCGACCAGATATTCCAGACACTGCGCCGTCGTATACCACGCATCGAGAAGGTCGAAGCGAAGGTGCTACAGGACAGCCGCCTACTCCTGCTGGTCAAGGACGCAGCTTTCTCCACACCGGTCCTTTCGCGCTTTGCATCCGATGGCACGCTCAAGCTCCTGGCCTATCTCACCGGGCTCTACGACCCCACCCAGGCTTATCGGTATCGAGGAGCCGGAAAATTACCTGCATCCGCGGCTGCTGCCCGAGCTGGCGGAAGAATGCCAACAAGCGGCCGACAGAACCCAGCTCGAGCCAGATCGAGCCGATCCGCGACCTGGCCCCGGAGCGACTGGCCCAGGCCATACCGGTCGATGCCTACGCCGAGCGCCAGATGCTCTGTCTGGCTCGAAGAACGGATTGTACGCCTGGGCTTCACCCCGGAGGCCATCCAGGTGGACGGCTACCCCAAGCACCGCGTGTACAAGCGCGGCCGGGGCCAGCCGATCCGTTTCAGCACCCTGGACTATACCGGACTCCTGACAGTGCGCAATCCGGAAACCTTTCTGCAAAGCTTGCTCGGCGGCGTGGGCCATGCCAAGGCATTCGGGTGCTGGGTCGAGCTGCGGGCGCGGCAAGCGGCCGCAAGTGAGATCGATCGCCTGCGTAACACGCGGCTACCCGCGGCGGGTCATTCGGAAGATTGGATTCGGGAAGATCGTAGCCAGCACTGATGCCTATCTTCGTCTCAGACGCATCGGTCATCCTCAAGTGGGCCCTCCCGCTCGACCATGAGCTCTTCGCCGATCGGGCACTCGCCCTGCGCAACAGCCTAATCTACGGAACAATCACCCTCGCCGTTCCCGGCCTCTGGTATTTCGAGGTCGGCAACACCCTCGCTCGCAAATACCCGGAAACGGCACCAGAGCAACTGCGTCTGCTGCGCCGCATCGGCCGTACAGAGTACGCGCAAGCTCGCGCGGCTTCTGGAGGCGCAGCGGTGGGTGGTCCGGCATGTGGAGCAGAATGCCGAGGATCTGCTCGCCTACTACCCAGATTACGTTCCAACCCACGAGACGGGAGACCGAGGATACCTACTGGACAGGGTCGGAGCGGGGGTTTTGCGGGGACTTCAATGGGCCGATGCTCAGGCGCCTGGACGAACTGACTGGAGAGGCGCCCGACTTAGATCCGCGGATCATTGCGGTGGGGGACAAGCTGTGTATGCGCCTGGAGAGTGATCCTCAGGTGGCTGACCTGGCCCAGGCCCTCGATGCCTTGGATGCTCTCGCCGGTCAGCTTGACCTCCCGGGAGGAATGGACGGTTGGGAAGCTCTGGCGCGACAGATGGACGGATCCGGAGGTGGCGGCCCAGATTCTAGCTGAGGTTTGCTTACCACCGGGCAGCGGGGTCACGGGCACGGGTAGATAATTCGGGTGAAATAATCCTTACCGCGGACGCGAGAAGGTCAACAGCAAAGTGATGGAGTGGGTTTTGAAATAATGGGTCGAATTCGAGAGCCTGAAACATTCGCGCAAGGCTCGGGAATTCGGTGACGGGGGTCAGGTGACGGGGGTCAGGTCTCGAACGGTAGCATTTCGTGAAACTCAGCTCAGTTTGGGGTCTATTTTGGATGTCGGACGAACGCGCCATGACCGTCTCACCCGTTGTCGTGCCCAAGACTCGGGACGAGAGGCCATCCCTGGAGCGCCATCAACGCTTGCGGGAGCTCGGGATTTATGTCTTCGTGAAGGGTGCGGCCGGGATTGACCCGATGGTCGGCGACCCGGATTTCCTCGACCTCTTCCAGGTAGAACAGCCGCTCGTAGTAGGCCAGGGCGTGCAGGGCCATGACGCGAGGGCGAAAATGTCGGGTTGAAGAAGAGCACGAAATTGTTTCTCACGATGGCAAGGAACAGCCTGCGTCATTATCCATATACTTCGATGTATCTCCGGATGCATATGTATTGAGGTTACACGAATACCCTCACGTTAGCTTCTACTGTGATAAGCATAGCAAGGTTGTGCAAGTTCATGAAAGCACAAGTTCCCCAGAGCGTAGTGGTCACAGTGGGCCTGCGGAAACTTTGAGGTTAGATGAAGTCACCGAAGACGCAGTTAAGCAAAGAGTTCTGAAGGTGTTGAAGGCAATTTATGCCTAGTGACCGATCCAACTGCAGAAGTGGTACTCGAAGTCCTTGGCCAGCTCCAACCATGCCGCTCGGGTGATCCCGATCCGCACCAAGATCGGCGGCAGGTTCTTGGCGATGGCCCCGCGCTTGTCGTCGCGCACCGCCCGACCGGTCCCGCTTGGTTTTCTCCGGACGGATGCTCAGCCCGTAGCGCTCGAAACGCTTGGGCAGCACTTCCACGATCCTTCGAGCGTCTTCTTCGTGTTGGCAGCCGATAATGAAATCAGCGGCAAAGCGCACGATAAAGCAGTATCCTTTCATCCGCTTTCCGGACTACTTTGTCTTCGAATTACGTGAGTCCGATAGGCCTCTTCTGCCCGCCGTCCTTGTCTATCCACACCCGTTTGATCTTCGAAGCGTCGTACGTCTGGCTCTTCAGTCTCTGGTCCAGGTCTTCCAGGTTCTCCTATGGACCACAACTATACAATTCTCGGAGATCAGTCACGCGGCCTACGCACTCGCTACACCGGGCTCTACACACCACCTCTTGGCAATGCATATCGGTTCGTTAATGGCAGGATGGCTATGCCTGCCAGGCGGGACTTGCGCTCTTTCGATCGCTCGCCCACTGGCCAACATCAGCCAATTTCACGACATCCTTCTCGATCCCAAGGCTCTGGATTTCAATCGACACGAGAATTTAATGGTTATGCCTTTATTCCTCTTCGCCACAAATAGCGAAATAAGAACCAAATGCCAATAATAATTATAAGCCACGGAAGTATATACGCAGTAACTGTGATTGTTTGTGAAATTGCTTCTGATAAATTCCTAGAAAAGGATGACAATGATCTAGAGACTGGCGACCAGAAACCACGGTTTTTATTAGCAGTGAACCCAATGTTAATGATATCCATGTTTGTTTGAAGCAAAAGGTGTTCGCTGCCACCTTTTGCTTGTTCAAGCTCACTTTGTACATTGCTGAGTTCGGATGCGATTTTGATAAGAGCATCAATATCATTGCCAGCCTTCTTTTCTAATTCAATTAGCTTTGCTCGGTAACTCTGCAACATCTTTAGGCGCTTATCTTTCTCTGCTATCGGCTTCGCAAGATCTTCAACATGCGTAGATTGGTTGACAATATCGCCATCTTTTGCCGCTATGGTGATAGTTTCCTTAACGCCATCCGGCTTTATTCTGAGGCGGATGTTAGCAGAGACATATCTTCCCGTGTCTAGATTAGAGTCTAAGACTGTGCAGGCATTATCAATGTCATTAGCACAGTGCTCAATAACATTATTGAATAATTCCTCTAGTCTTTCCTCTGGGGCGTCAACGGTGACGTGGTGTTCATAGGCTAAGTACCTATTCTTGTCACGTTGCTTTGATTGTGCGGTAATCGCACTATCGTTGAATGAAGCATCTTTAGGTGCTTCACTGCATCCTACAAGCAATATTTGAAATGCTGCTGCAACGATAATTAGTAATTTCAACTTAGTGACTCCACAAGTTGATTATTGGCATAACACGTTATAGTCTGCACACCCGAATCACCCAAAATCGCTATATCTAAATATTTATAGGCACATCTAGATATCTAGCGAGGCTTCGCCTCAGACCGACGAGTCTTGAGGTGGCAGCTGCTATATTGTACAGATAGCCCACATTGGCGAACGCATCTGGACGAGACGCTTTACGCGCGATACGCGGTTATGAACGCGAGCTTCTCGCGTCACGCTGCATCGGCAGTTGCCGCCAGCGCCTCCTCAGGCACCCACCGCACGCAGCGATCGCCAGAGCGTTGACTCCATTTCCCTCTTCAGTCACGAACCCCTCCTCGATCCTCCGTCGTCAGGCCGTCGTGAGCGTGAAAAAGCGCCGATTGGCGGCTGTGTGTGCGATTTCCTTGACTCCCGAGCAATTCTAGTCCGCTCGGGCCTCACGTCAAGGCGACAGCTCGCGGTGCGGCAGGTCCTGGGGGCCGTTGTAGGTTACAAGGCGGCGGCGCCGGTCCATCTGCCGTCAGCGCATCCAATCGGCGCAGAAGGGTATCGCGGGGCGCTGATCGGAAGTCGACACACCCCATTCAAGGTCTACAGTAGAAGAACGGAGCGGAAACCCAGGCGCGCCAGGGAGCACCCACCATGCCTATGCCAAGGAAATCGCTGACCAGCTGGAAGCGACCGCCTACTACCACTGCATCTCCCGCTGTGTGCGCCGTGCCTTTCTGTGTGGAGAGGATGCCTATACCGGCCGCTCTTTCGAGACCCACTTCTGCGCCTGGATCGGTCAAGCCGAGCATGTCGAGCGAGCTTGCAAGCGAGAGCGTCAGCGCTGGGCGCGCGGCATCCGTGCCTGCCGGCAACTGTTTCCCAGCTGAGCGCCCTCAGCTCTCCCTGAGATCCTGTAATCGCACCCGATAGAGAATCGGGGGGAAGCCCGTCGCCGGTTTCCGGTCCGACCCCCAAATCATGCCGACTGGCGTGCGTTGGCCGTCATTTCTCCTCGTTGGAATCGCTGAAAGTCCCAGATAGGCCCACGACCACGCACGCGCGGCCCCCGGTTTCAAGCGGCTCTGAAAAAGTCGATGAAAAAGTCGACGTCCAATTCTTCCATCCTGGGCGAACATCACGATCGGGCGGGGAATGCGTGACTGCACAAAGGCCAGGCTCTCCAAGGTATCGCGCCCGGGGGCATCCATATCCACGATGATCACGTCCGGGTCCTTCGCGCCGATCAAGGCGACGAGATCGTCGCTGAACGAGGCCACCGCCACCACCGCGCAGCCGACCTCTCGCAGGGAAGCCTTCAGCAGCTCTACGTGTTGAGGCTGGTCGTCGACCAGTAACGCCCGAAGCGGATTCGCCTGCATGGCCTATCGGTAACCTGGGAAGGATCACGCCTTCGCGTGAGGACCGTGAACGGACGCCCCCGTGCGAAACGGGGCATTGAAGACAACCGTCCGGGAGGCCGCTTGGATCGCGGTGTCTTGCCGAGCCTAAGGCAAGGTTCGCGCCAACCCAAGACTCAGCCTAGAGACGAGCCCAGGGGGAAGACGCCGCGCCCGCACTCCGGACGAGAGCGACTGGGCACGAATCGCTGCGCTCTACGACGCCCTGGCCCAGCTCGCGCCCTCACCGGTTGTCGAGTTCAACCGGGCCGTGGCCGTCGGCATGGCGTTCGGCCCCGAGGCAGGCCTCGACATCGTCGACTACAGCTTCTTCTCAATTGCCGCCTGGCACTCGCCTTGACCCCTCGGAGCCCCCTACTAGACTTCGGTCATACTCCTTTTTGCGTTAGGGGTTACCCAAGGCTGCCGGCGCGCCACCCCAGCGCCTGACCAGACCAAGAACAAGCCGTTTTCGGACCTTCGGGCCAAATTCGCAGTTGCCTTGCACACGCCCTTCGGGAGATGAGATCTCGTGCATCCCATGCCGCCCCGACGCAAGGGCGCCACAGTCAGTTTGCCTGCCGCTAGCTCTCGACACTACCCGCGAGCCGTCGGGCGAGGTGCCGGATCTTCCTGGAGACTCGACCCGTGCTGGTAAGGCTCGCCGGCCTCCTGCTCGTACGTCGAGACGAGCTTCGCCAGGTGGGCTTCTTCTTCCTACTCATGATCACCGTCGGGGCCGGCATGGCGCTGGGCCGCGGCACCACCGACGCCCTGTTCTTCAAGCGTTACGGCATCGAGTACCTGCCCGTCATGTACGCGCTGGTGAGCCTCTTTCTGGCCGCGATCTCCCTGCTCTACGCCGCCTTCGTGGACCTGATCCCGCCCGAGCGCTTCTTCAAGATCCTCTTCCTCGTCCTCGGCGGGTTGTTGGCCGCCAGCTGGGAAGTGATGGTCAGAGACGGCTCGGACCTGGTCTATCCGGCCTACTTCCTGATATACGAGGTTGCCTCAGAGCTGCTGCTCGTGCACGGGGCCCTCTATCTCGGCCAAAACCTGGTCCAGACCCCGTCCAAGCGTCTCATGCCCATCATACTGGCCGGCCATCAGATCGGCGTCATCCTGGGTGGTCTCGTCCTGGCCCTACTGGCCCCGACGATCGGCGTGCACAACATGCTGCTGGGTTGGAGCCTGTGTCTCGTGCTCAGTCTGGTGCTCATCGTCGGCTGGCACGCCCGCTATGGGGTCTCGCCCTACTTTCGGGCGGGGCGCAAGGAGCGCTCCCGACTGCGCCAGTCGGTCACCCAGGTGACTCAGGGGATGCGCCTCATGGGCAGCTCATCGTTGCTCAAGATGTCCTCGGCCGCCCTCTTTTTCATGGTGATCTCCACCTACGTGCTCTGCTACACGGTCAACCGTATCTACAGCGACACCTTCGCCACCGAGGAGTCTCTGAGCGCCTTCTTCGGCATGCTCACCGCCGCCACCAGCACCACCGCCCTGGTCCTGCAAGTCTTGGTCACCAACCGGGTGATCCGTCGCTTCGGCGTCAAGAACGTCAACCTGCTCTTCCCCACCACCAGCTTCCTCAGCTTCGCGGCCCTGTTGCTCAGCTTCGGGCTGCCCGCCGCGGTGCTCGCCAGCTTCAACAAGGACGCCCTGATGCCCGCCTTTCGAAACCCGGTACGCAATATCTTCATGGATGCTCTTCCCGGGCATATTCAGGGTCGGGCACGCGCCATGTCGATTGTAATCGTGATCCCCCTGGCTCTGCTGGCCGCAGGCTTTTTTCTGTGGGCCGCCCAGAGGGTCGAGCATCGTTTCCAGCTGCCCCTGCTCGGCATGCTGGCCGCCTCGGCCTACCTCTTCTTCAACCGGCTGATGAATGCCGCCTATCTGCGCGAGATCGTCACCAACCTGCGCAAGAGGCTGTTCGTGCCGTCCCAGCAACTGCGTGACCTGGTACGAGGCCATGACGAACAAGTCCTGCAGGACCTGGAGCGCGGTGTCATGCACGAGGACGACTCGATCAGCCTGGCCTACTCGCGGGTCCTAGCCCTGTCCTCGCCCGGCCGGGCGGCTGAGCTGCTGCCGCGTCGCATGCAGCAGGCCGACGCGCCGACCCGGGACGAGTTCGTTCGCATGCTACGACCGTTGCAATCCGGCGAGCTGAGGGATCGCCTGCGCAATCACCTTGGCACCGACGATCGCCAGCTGGATGCCGGTATCTTTCTGGCGCTGTTCGAGTCGAGAGACGAAGAGGTGCGCGACTGGGTTCCTCTATTGCTCGAGCACGAGACCGGACGTCTCAGGACAGCCGGGGTCTATGGGGCACTGCACTACCCCATCCCCATCCTGCAGCAGCGCGCCCTGGATGTCTGGGCCGAGCTGCTCGCGGACCCGCGTCTCGACCAGGCCCTGCTCGGCGTGGAGCTGATCCAGCCGGAGCTAGAGCCCTTTTTCGTGCGCGAGCCCGTGCGCTCGGCGTGCCGTCGACATATCGCCGAGATGCTCCAGAGCCCCGACGGGCACACGGTGCGCAGTGCGCTCAACGCGCTCAAACGCTGGCCATCCAGCGTAAGCCTGCCCGAGCTGACCGAACCCTTGCTCGATCTCTGCCACAGCCCGGACTGGACGGTTCGCCACGCCTGTCTGCGCTGCACCCACCTGCTGCCCGCCGCCGAGCGAGAGGATCTGCTCACCGGGGCCATCGAGGACACCCATCCTCGGGTCCGCAGCACCGCGGTCACCACCCTGGCGGAGGGCGAGCCCGATCGGGTCGGCTTCCTGTGCCGTTGCCTGGTGGAGAGCCAACTGGGCTCACCCAAAGCCCAGGAGGCCATGATCGACTGCCTGATCGAGGCGGGCGCCCCGGCCGAGACCATGCTCCGGGTCAGTCTCGCCAAGGCCCGGGATGCCCATCGCATGGTCGTCGCCCGCGCGACCCTGGCGGGCTGTGCACCACCCGACGCCCAGGGCACACAGCTGCTGGCCCATGCCCTGGGTGAGCGCATGACCCAGCTCGTGGACCTCGCGCTGCTGGCCCTGCAATCCTCGGACTGCGACGAGAACATTGCTGTAATCCGGGCCGGGCTCCAGAGCGGCGACCAGAGGCAGTTCGCCGATGCCTGTGAGCTATTGTCCCATCTCAGCCACAAAGAGCTGGCCCGATCTCTGCTCGAGCTTTTCGACGGGGCCGCCACGCAATCGGAGCCTGCTTCGGTGGCCCCGGAAATGCGCTGCCTGGAGGGGCTGTTCGAATGGGGCCGCACCCGGCTCGACCCCTGGCTTCGCGACTGCGTGAGCTATGCGTCCAGCCACCTCGGCGCTCCTCGGACATAATGGACGACGTCCGCTGCCTCTGATCGACGAGATCCCAGATACCAATGTCCGATCTGTTCGAACGCATCCTGCTGCTCAAGAGCTCTCCGGTGTTCAGTCAGGTCACCACCGAGGATCTCCGTGTCGTGGCCCAGAATCTTGAGGAAGAGACCTACTTCAAGGGCGACCGGGTCTTCGACATCGGCGAGCACGGCGATCGAATGTACATCCTCCAGAGCGGCAAGGTAGCCATCTCTCTGGACCCAAAGCCGTCGATGGACAACTATCGCGCAGTCCTGGGACCCGGAGAGTGCTTCGGAGAGATGAACCTGCTCGACGAACTGCCCCGCTCGGCGACCGCCCAGGTGCTGGAGGATACCGCCCTGCTCAGCCTGGAAAAGTCCCGACTGCGCGGCCTGATCATCAGCTACCCCGAGCTGAGCCTCGGCATGCTGAAGAGCCTCAGCCTGCGTTTGCGCCAGGCCAACCTTCGATAACCCCGGAGAACCCCTATGGCCGGACCCCCACGCCTGATGCTCCCCCTGCTGGCCGGCTGTCTGGCCTGCGGCCCGGTGGTCGCCGACGACTCCCGGATACTGGAGTCCGACCCCCACTACAACCAGCTGGGCGAGCTGTCCGTCTACAACCCCGACGGTAGCCTGCTGGTCACCCTCGACAAGACCCGGTTCATGACCCTGGAGCGCAAGGATCAGCCGACCAAGCGGGTGTTCATGGCAGACATCGACCTGCCCCCTGATGCCGCCACGGGCTGGTACACCATCAAGGTGGGCACCACCGACGGTCGCGAACTCACTGCCAGGGACTTTGTGGTCATGTCCCGCCTAGACAGGGTCCGGATTACCCGGCCGCCCGACGGGGCCGAAGACATCGCCATGCCCAAGCACTTGTCCTGGGAAGGCGTGCCGGGTGCGGGCCACTACCAGGTCTACCTGCGTGACGCCTGGACGAACGAGCTGCTGTTGCGCTCCAAGTTGCTGGATAGCCCGGAGGTGGCCCTCCCCGATGGCAAGCTGGAGCCCGGAGGCTTCTACTACTGGACTATCCACGCCCGCGACGTCAACGAGCATATCCTGCTCGGCGACTTCCACATGGGCTCAATGAGCGAGAAGCACTACTTCTCTGTTGCCGAATAGCCACCGAGCCCGGGTCACTGGCCGAGGGACGACAGGCGCGCCCAACCGGTACAGCTTCCGAGTGGAGCCTCCGGGACCTGATGGGGATATCTACATTAGGTTCGACCCGGGACCTCGGCAACCAACCAGCGGCTGTCCCTGCCCGTCGCGATCGTCACTGTAACGAGCTCCCGCCGGTCGGTGCTAACGGGCCATCCGACATGAAACGCTCGACCGGAAGATTGATCGACAAAAGGCCAAGTTCTGGGCCGTGCACTGGCGGCTCGGAATCGGCTCTCGGCGCGGCCTTCGAGCTGGTTGGTACCGGACCGGAGCTGATCCTGGGCTACTGTGCCCCCGATACGGGCGAGACCCGCGACGTCACTGATCATCGGGCTGATCAGCTGGCGGACCATGTCCGACAGGCGCCTGTTGGTGGCGCACACCAGGCGCACATCGGCGCACAAGGTCTTGCGCCCGCCCACCCGCCGATACTCGCCCGTCTCGAGCACCCGCAACAGCTTGGTCTGGAGTGCCTGCGGCGTCTCCCCGATCTCGTCGAGAAACAGAGTACCCCCGGTTGCCATCTCGTAGAGTCCCTGACGGCCGCCGGAGCTGCCCGTGAAGGTCCCCTGCTCGTAACCGAGCACCTCGCTCTCGAACAGGCTCTCCGGCACGGCGGTGCACCCCAGGGTGAGAAAGGGGCCCGCACTGCGCGAAGTCTGGCGATGCACCAGCTCCGCCGCCAGATCCTTGCCGGTGCCCGTCTCGCCCTCCAGCAGGACCGGGAGATCGTGCTGCGGGCCACGTTGAGCCGCTCGAGGGTGCGCAGAAAGGCCGGCGAGCGACCCACCATGCGCAGGTTCCGACGCCTGCTCGGCTCTTCCACGCCGAATTCGTGGAAAGACGCCCCCAGGTACAGATCCCCATCCGCCGACCTGAGCGGATGCGCGGTTACCCTGACCAACCGGTGCCGACCCTTGGAGTCGCGGTGCATATGCAGACAGGAATGAGGTGAGCCTGGAGAAGACCGGCCCTGGACGGCGGGACCGGTCTTTTCTTTTGGGTAGACCACCCGCGCCTACCTGACGCATCTACCGATCGACGCCTGGGGACACACCCCTATGTGTATCGCACCGACGGCACTGGCGGGCAGGCCTTCTTTGTCTATTCGCGTTGCCGGGACGGCATCGAGCCCGGGGCCTGGCTCAAGGGCCGCATCTACGAGGACGAGTGCGACCTGTCCCTCGACGGCGGGCTGCTGGTGTATTTCTTGCCGGATGCGCTTCGCTTCATCCGGCCTACATTGGCGACGTTGCAGCTGTTGGGCAGGCGGTTGGCGCGGTCGCCGGTGACGAAACAATAGGGCACGGCGTCCAGTGTCCCCTTCTCCAGGCGATCGCGCATGGCCTTGACGAAGGTGTTCTGGAAATCCATGGCCTGGGCCGCGGTCCCTGCAGCCTTGCCCAGACCGACGATGGAGGCGGAGCTCTCGGTACCCGCAGGCGCCCGCGCTCCTGGTGACCTCCGCGCAGCACGGGGCGAAAGCCCACGGCGCGGTGCAGATGCAGCAGCCCTACACCCTTGGGTGCATGCAGCCTGTGCCCGGAGAGCGAGAGCATGTCGATGGCGGTCTCGTTGAGGTTGATGGCCACCTTGCCCACGGCCTAGACCGCGTCGGTGTGGAAGATGACGCCTGCGGCGCTGGCCCACTCGGCCGTCTCCTCCACCGGTAAAGAGGGTGCCGGTCTCGTTGTTGGCCCACATCACCGAGACTATGGCCACCTTGTCCGAGAGCCGCTCCTACAATCATTAGCTACGCCAGAGCGTTTTGACCAGAGCAAGGTGACCCAGGCGGTGCTCGATCACCTCTGGCTCCTCGATCACAGCCAGACAAAATCGCCTGGAGCGAATTTTCGCGCCAGCCTCCAGGGAGGGAGGCGAATCTCAGGGAAGAGATGAGCAAAGTTGCGCCGGGAGCGCAGCTTCGCGCCAGCCTCCAGGGAGGGAGGTGAGTCTCAGACATGAGACGAGCAACATTCCGCTTGAGTTGGGCTGCCCAAACGGCGGGCAGCCCGAGCCTTTCGCATAACCGAACAGACCGAAAATGTGGGATGCGGTGAGGGACGAACCGCATCGACCGAGGGATCATTCGGAGTGGCCGGTTCCGCGTCGCTCCATCGACGCGGTTCGTTCCTTACCGCATCCTACGGAGATACACCCGCGTGCCAGCCAACTCAGAACGGCAACCGTCATGGCGGGGCTCCAGATCCACACCAACTCGTTGCGCAGCACGCGCAGGCCCCACTCGCTGAGAAAGCCGCCTCCGATGGGCGAGACCATCAGGGGACGCCAGGGCAAGAAATAGCGGCTGTTGTCGAACGGCCAGAAGAGCGCACAGCCCAAGCCCCCGTCAGTGGCCATGTCGAGCAGAGGATGAGACGCTATGGTGAGAAAAAGGAACAGAAAGCTGCGCAACGCCCCGGCCCCGTAGTGCCTGACCAGGGGCGTGAGCAACAAGGCCACCGTAGCGGCGAAGCACAGCGAATGGGTAAATCCCCGATGTCCCCAGGGCGACCCATAGGGGATTCCCAGCCGAAAGGCCAATACGTCGGCGTCCGGCAGGATGCACAGCAGACAGCCCACGATAATTAGACGCGGGGGGAGACTCCTTCCACCCAGTCCGACACCGAGCGCCAGAGGGACCACGGGATGTGTCAAGATGGTGGGCATGGCCACATTCTGCCACGAATGGGCTCGAGCGCAGCCCGGCAGAGTGTAGGATGCGGGGAGGCGCGAACCGCATCGAGCTGTCATGGACTCCCAGGACAGCGGGCTGGCGCACTGGATCGGCCATTGCGCTCTGACGGCTCGGACCCAGGGATAGCATGAAGACAATTCGAAAACGCGTAATCGGGTTGGCGGCTCTGGGCGCGCTCTGCACGACGGCCGCCTTCTATGTCTACGGAAGGTCTGTCTGGGTGCCCGCATACCAAGCCCTGGTGGGCAGACAAACACTCGCCCAGGTCCTGGCCGCCTACGGCGCCTCGGCCCGGGCCAGACTCGCCCCATACTTCGAAGCGGCAGGCGCCGACTACCCGCCCGAGCAGGTCACCCTACTGGCCATCAAGGATACCGCCACCCTGGAGCTCTGGGTCGGCCCTGCGGAGCGGCCAACCTTGGTCCGCCGCTACGCCATTCAGAAGCTCAGCGGCACGGGCGGACCCAAGCTCCGCGAAGGAGACCGACAGGTGCCCGAAGGGCTGTATCGCGTCGTGGGACTCAACCCCGACAGCAGCTACCACCTGTCCATGAAGCTGAATTACCCCAACTCCTTCGATCGCGCGAACGCCCGAGCCGAAGGCCGCGACAATCCGGGCTCCGACATCTTCATCCACGGTAAGGCGGTTTCCATCGGCTGTCTGGCCATGGGTGACCAGGCCATCGAGGAGCTGTTCGTGCTAGCCGCGGATGCCGGGAAGGACAAGGTCAGGGTGATCATCGCGCCGACCGATCCCAGGCTACAAGCGCTCGACACCGGCATGTCCCCCCGCTGGGTCTCGGACCTGTATCGCCAGGTCTCCCGCGAATTTCACAAGTACCCGCTCTCCCCTCCCCGACCCTCCCCGCTCGCGGGGCGGGGGCCATGACCTCCGATTCCCAGGAATCCACCTATCCCGGGACCGCACTCCGCTTCACCCGGTTCGCCACGCGCTGACCTACACTCTTGGCATCTTTCCAACGCTGGAGTGCCCGGTATGAAGCTCTATCTTGTGCAGCATGGCGAGGCCTCGCCGAAAGAGGTGGACCCGGACCGTGCGCTGACCGATTCGGGACGCCAGGATGTGGATCGGCTCGCTGCCTTTCTGGCGAGTGCGGGCGTACGGGTGGGCAGGATACTCCACAGCGGCAAGCTCAGGGCCGCCCAGACCGCCGAGCGTCTGGCGGGTGAGATTGCACCCGGAGTCAGCCTGGAGACACGTTCCGACATCAGCCCCAACGACCCGCCCGAAGACGTTGACTGGATCAAGGTCACCGAGGGAGAGGACACGCTGGTCGTGGGCCATCTCCCCTTCATGGCGAGACTGGTGTCCTATCTCGTGATCGGGGACGCAGACAGGCCTGTTGCCGCCTTCCGGCCGGGTAGCCTGGTCTGCCTGGAGTCCGGAGACCACGGACGATGGCGGATCTGTTGGATGATCGGACCAGAGCTGCTTGTGTAGGCGCATCCCTGCGCCACGCCAAACAGAAGCCGTCAATCACGCTGGGGGAATATCCCTTGCAAGACAACGAACGGGTACGAGCGCGCATCTCACAGCATCACCCGATCCGGTTGGGCTCGACCAAAGCGGGCCGCGCGGCACGCTTTCTGAATGGATTCTTGGACAAGATCGGGGGGATCTGGAAAAATGCGGGTCCGGAGACAGGACCCGCACCGACAACCTACCCGAGGTGATCGTGAGAAAGCTGTTTGCCGTTCTTTTGCTCACATGGCTCGCGACCGACGCCGGGGCCGAGACCCGCTACGTCACCGACCAGTTCAAGATTACGCTACGCTCGGGCGAATCCACCGGTCACAGCATCCTGAAGATGCTACCGAGCGGCAGCACCGTGGAGCTGCTGAGCACCAACCCCGATACGGGTTATTCCCAGATACGTGCTCCCGATGGTAAGACGGGCTTCGTGCTCACCCGACAGCTCATGGACGAGCCCAGCGCCCGGGACCGTCTGGCCCAGGCCGAGAAACGCTTGCACGAGCTGCAGGACGAGCCGGGCAGGCTGAGCGCCAGGCTGGCTTCGCTGCAAGAGGAGCATCAGAGGCTGACCGATGCCTATGCGCAGCTACAGAAGGTGAAGGGGGATCTGGAGCAGGAGCTGGTCTCCATACGGCGCACCTCCGCTAACGCAGTGCGCATCGCCGAAGAGCGCGACCAGCTGCGCCAAAGCCTGGCCACCATGACCCGGGAGATCGAGGAGGTGAAGCAGCAGAACCTGGATCTCAGCAATGACTCGACCCAGGGCTGGTTCCTGATCGGTGCAGGTGTGCTGGTGGCCGGAATCATCCTCGGCCTGATCCTGCCTCACCTGCGATTCCAGCGACGCAAGAACTCCTGGGGCACTCTCTAACGGCAGGAGCGCAGCGTCTATGGCGAGCAACCGTCACGTCATTGAATTACACCCATACCATCACCGAATCGCGGGGGTGCCAGGATCCGCAAACCGCCCATCTCAGGCCCAGATCTGAGGGGCTTTCGGCCACATGTCAGGCACACGAGGAGGAGGAGAAACCTAATGAAGATGAAAGACATCCGCTCTCTTGCAGTAGAAACGGGCGTCAAGCCCGGCAAGCTCACCAAGGTCGGCCTGGTGCGTACCATCAGGTCGGCCTGGTGCGTACCATCCAAAAGCACGAAGGCAACTTCCAGTGCTTCGCCACCCCGGTCGCGCATGGCTGCGATCAGCTGATGTGCACCTGGCGCGACGACTGCTTGAAGCTGGTGACCAAGTAACACGCTACCACCTGTCGCCATGGCCGATCCCATGCCAACGGCCGCCGCCCGAGCCCGATCAGCGTTTGAGCCGGGAGACGTCCCGCACCGCTCCCGAGGCAGCCGACGTCGTCATGGCCGCGTAGGCCCGAAGGGCGGCACTGACCGGGCGCTGGCGAGTCGCGGGTCGCCATGCCCGATCGGCGCTCTGGGTCATGGCGCCGCGGCGTCTCCCCAGCTCTTCGTCGGACAGTGCCACCCGAATCGAGCGGTTGGGGATGTCGATCTGGATGCGGTCGCCCGGCTCCACCAAGGCAATGGCCCCACCCTCAGCGGCTTCCGGAGACACGTGGCCAATGGATAGGCCGGTCGTCCCCCCCGAGAAGCGCCCGTCGGTAATCAGGGCGCAGTCCTTGCCCAACCCCATGGACTTCAGATAGCTGGTCGGATAGAGCATCTCCTGCATCCCGGGGCCGCCGCGGGGACCTTCGTAGCGTATGATCACCACGTCGCCCTTGGTGACACCACCGTTCAGGATCTTCTCCACCGCCTCCTCCTGGCTCTCGCAGACGACGGCAGGGCCGGCAAAGATCAGGATGGACTCGTCCACCCCCGCGGTTTTTACCACGCAGCCATCCTCGGCGAGATTCCCGTAGAGCACCGCCAGGCCACCGTCGCGGCTGTAGGCATGCGCCAGGTCACGGATGCAGCCCGTCTCCCGGTCCAGATCCAGCTCGGACCAGCGCTTGTCCTGGCTGAAGGCCTCGGTGGTGGGAACATTGCCCGGGGCCGCGCGGTAGAAGTCGCACACCGCCTCGCTCCGGGTGCGCTGCACATCCCAGACCTCGAGCGCCTCACCCAGGGTGCCGCTATGGACCGTCGGGAGGTCCCGATGCAGTAGCTCTGCCCGGTCGAGTTCTCCCAATATGCCGATCACCCCGCCGGCCCGGTGCACGTCCTCCATGTGATACTTCTGGCTCGATGGGGCCACCTTGCACAGATTCGGCACCCGGCGGCTCAGGTGATCGATATCCGCCATGCTGAAAGGCACCTCGCCCTCCCGCGCCGCCGCCAGCAGGTGCAGGATGGTGTTGGTGGAGCCGCCCATGGCGATATCCAGGCTCATAGCGTTCTCGAAGGCCTCTCGGGTGGCGATGGACCGAGGCAGCGCCGAAGCGTCCTCCCCCTCGTAATAGCGCCGCGCCAGCTCCACCGCCAGGCGCCCGGCCCGCAGGAACAGCTCGCGCCTATCCCCGTGGGTCGCAAGCAGGGAGCCGTTGCCCGGCAACGACAGCCCCAGGGCCTCGGTCAGACAGTTCATGGAGTTGGCGGTGAACATGCCCGAGCAGGAGCCGCAGGTGGGGCAGGCCGAGCGCTCGAAGCTCATCACTCCTTCGTCGCTCTCGTCTCGGCTTGCCGCCGCCACCATGGCGTCCACCAGGTCGAGGCGCCTCTCCTCGCCGTGGATCACCGCCTTGCCCGACTCCATGGGACCGCCGGAGACGAACACCGCGGGGATATTCAGTCGCAAGGCGGCGTTCAGCATACCAGGGGTGATCTTGTCGCAATTGGAGATGCAGACCAGCGCATCCGCGCAGTGAGCGTTGACCATGTACTCCACGGAGTCGGCGATCAGCTCCCGTGAAGGCAGGGAATACAGCATGCCCCCATGACCCATGGCGATTCCGTCGTCCACCGCGATGGTGTTGAACTCCTTGGCCACGCCACCGGCCGCCTCGATCTCCCGGGCCACCAGCTGGCCCAAGTCCTTCAGATGTACATGGCCCGGCACGAACTGGGTGAAGGAATTGGCCACGGCGATGATCGGCTTGTCGAAATCCCCGTCCTTCATTCCCGTGGCACGCCACAGGGCCCTGGCGCCCGCCATGTTGCGGCCGTGCGTGGTGGTGCGGGAGCGATACTCGGGCATGGTCTTCTCCGGTGGGCTGTCTCTGAATCGGGGCATTATCCTAGAAACGGCAGATGACCGCTTCGAGTTGTTTGCAAATAACGGCCATCAGGCCCAAGTCCCGGCGGATCGGAGGGGACGGGGTCGACAGCTCGCTCGAACCTGGCGCCCGCACCAACGAAGACCACCCCCCTTTCGGGCCTCTTCGTTCCGGAGCCCTGACATGCAAACCAGGACTAAACTGTCTGGGAGCAGCGACGAGCTCGCTGAGCGCCGGCCAGAGCCACCAACAGAGTCTCACCGATCTTTCCCGAGCACCGGACCATCATGCCCGCCAACGGACACCTGAAGCTCCGGAACATTGCGCAGCTTCGGTGGGTGCTGATTCTTCTGTGGACCGGCTTGATCCTGGGGTCTTTGGTATGGATGGTGCTGGCCGATCAGGCCTCGTTGGACGCCCTGACGCTGCAGCATGCGCAGAGCTATTTCGAGCGAGATGTGGCCTACCGGCGATGGAATGCCTCCAAAGGGGGCATCTACGCGCCGATAGACGACCAGACCCCACCCAATCCCTACCTGAAGAAGCTCCCCGACCGGGACGTTACGACAGATTCGGGCCTAAGACTCACATTGGTCAACCCCGCCTGCATGACCCGCCAGGTCTACGAGCTGATCCGGAAAGAGAAGGGTGCGCTGGGACATACCACCAGCCTCAATCCGATTCGCCCGGAGAACGCCCCCGATCCTTGGGAGGCCTCAGCTTTGCAGGCATTCCACAAGGGCGTCGAAGAGGTCAGCGGCGTCAGCCCGATCGACGGCACCCGCTTCTTCCGATTCATGCGCCCGCTGACGACCGAGCAGGCCTGCCTGAAATGCCATCGGGATCAAGGGTATCGACTGGGCGACATCCGTGGCGGGATCAGTATCTCGATTCCGTACCAGCCCGTAGCAGCCGCCAAGGGGTCTCATGCCCTG
>Ga0210096_1000180_pt1 | contig 24623 bp, 23 predicted proteins | sample China_Galinas_PW_4_FD_184864 | JGI IMG/M metagenome (GOLD analysis project Ga0210096, IMG submission 184864) | Wetland microbial communities from San Francisco Bay, California, USA, that impact long-term carbon sequestration - China_Galinas_PWA_D2... | ecosystem: Environmental > Aquatic > Marine...
TGCGCTTCATGATCGCCCCGCCGCCCAGATGGGTCTCGATATAGGTATCGTGCGGCGGCATCAGGGCAATGATCGCCTGGCACAGCCCGGAGGTCGCCTTCGATCCGAAATACGCACCCATGTCGGTGATCCGCGTGGAAGTCTCGGATCAGAACCATAGTGCGTGTGCCCTATGGTGTCAAGTGCTTTGTGCTAGCCGGGCGTGTTTACGAATGGGAAACTCCTGGGAGGATATAAGTAGAGGGGGTGAGTAGTTACCCAGTGACTCCGATGACATGGCTCTTGATCCCTCTCCGCGCCACCCATCAGGTTTATTGGAAAGCCGCCTGATATAACTAAAGCCTTCTTCGCTAAGACCAGAGCGCGCTAGCGACTGCCAATTTGCTTTAACGGCATACGGGATAACATTCGTGCCCATACGAGTGACATCATTGGCGCCGCTTCGCTGGTCGTCGATGCTTTGGCTGTTCCAGGCGACGCCAGCGATCAGCGTATCCAGAACGTTGTTCGCGGTTATTGAACTGCCCGAATATCGGGTCGTCGATTCGGTAAGCCCGACGTCGTTCTCATGGCTTACTAGGTCACCCATGACGCTGGGCGCGAAAGCAGTCAACGGACTACTCTCCTCGCGAAGGATGTTGCTAACTGTCGCCATTTGGTTATCCTTTGAACTGCCGCATCAAATCGTCATTAACGAAGCTCTTGAAGAATCCGCTTGTTACTGAATGGGCGTCTTCGAGCCATTTGTCGAGGAACTTCAAGATAGTGGCCGGACTTTTTCCAACTTGCAAGGATTCAGATGAGGTCACTACCTTACTTTCCAAGATAATGGTGTCTTGGTCCTGTACTTGAGCGCTCGCTATGCGGAGCCTAAAATTTGTGTGTTTACGGCCCGATATCGGAAATGTAAGCACGATATTCGCTTTGGGAGGGTTTTCGAAAACGTCTCCCTTGAGGAAGTCTGAAATAGTTATGTCAAATGATGTATGTTCAGCCACGAACTGAACCACGTCTGAGTGGGGCAAGAATTGCCGATTGAAGGAATCAACGTACCGAAGCTCAATTTGCGTGGGCTCAATGCGAAACGCTGACAATTTTGGATAGCTCTCAAGAACTAATGTTACCCCTTTAAGAATCGTGTTCTTGAATTCGGCCCATTGGTAGCCACTCGATTCGTTAGCAGCAAATATTCCTGGCCCAATCTGCCACAGCGGGAATGGTTCAGCATCGCTGGGGGCGCACCGATAGAGCACAGAATGGCCTGGGACCATAGGCTCGGACGCCAACTTCTGTACGTGCCTGAATCCGAATTTTTCAGCGCGCTTCAAGAAGGCATCGGCCAATACGAAGATGCCGGGATCGACCGAATTTTGCGGGGGTAACGACGGATCGGCTATTAACTTCCACCTGATTTCGAAAACAACTTCAACCAGTGGAGCGCTGGGAAGCGTCGATGGGGGAGCGTCAGATTGTTTCTGGGTAGGCATCAAACGACTCAAGGTGCTTTATCGAGTTGCGGAAATGGGGGTAGCCTCAGTGACGTCCTCATTCTGTCGGTGTGGATCGTCCGGCGCCGCCCTCCTGGCATTGTGGCCTATTCCAGGGCGGCTTTAAAGGTCGGGTTGCCCTCAAGGTGGTACCCCGATTACCGCCTCTGGGCTGAGCAGAGGTCCGCGCTAACCGTAGAAGCGCCGAAACGGCGCCAGGTCAGAGGATTCAAGGCCTTGGCGAGGCAGAAGCCACTGGGGCGGCACAATCGTCCTTGGTGAGATCGGCACGCTACGCAGTGCGGAGGTCCCCGAGTTTGAAAAGCTGAGCCCCGGGGATCACCACAGGCGGCGGTGGCCAGAGGCGCTGGACGAGACATCGCTTGATCCGGCACCTCAGCGGGAGCCGCCCTAAAGCTCTAGGTTGACGAGTACGGCGCCGAAGGAGCCGATATGACCCGAGGGGGCCACGTGAGTAGCCAGGTGGCTTTCTCACCGGCTGGTCACATCGGCCCCTTGAACCCGTTGAGGAAGTTGTCCACCAGCATGCGCGCCATCTCGTCGGTGCTTTGGCCGCCGGCGAGATCCATGCGGTGGCGGATCTTGAGCGTGCAGATGCCGTGGACGCTGGCCCAGAGTACGCGTGCGGCCTGGCGGATCTCCTGCTCGGTGCGGTGGTCGGCCAGCGGGGCCAGGGCCGCCTCGACCAGACCGAACACCTTCGCAAGGCGCGCCAGGTACCAGTCGGGCAGCAGGCTGCCCCGCTCGGCCGCGTACTCGAACAGCAGGTTCCAGCGGGGCGTCTCGGTCTCGGCGTAGGCGATGTAGGCGCCGGCCAGGGCGAGCAGGCTGGCGCGCGGATCGGCGACGTCGCTGCGGCGGGCACGCAGCCACTCGTAGAGGGCGTCGAGGGTGCGCCCGTTGAGCTGTAGCACCAGGTCCTCCAGGCTCTCGAACACCAGGTAGAGCGTGCCCATTGAACACCGTGTTTTTAAAGGAGCGTCATCATGAACACCGGAAAGACACTCACCCGCTGGGCCCGCGCCCTCGCTGTAGTGGCCGGGTTGTCCAGCGCCGGCTTGGCCCAGGCTGCCGGCCTCCTCACCCCGAGCGACGGCAGCCTGCCGCCCCTGGAGTTCGCGCAGCAGCACGTCGAGGTGGTGATCGAGGACGGCTACGCCGTGACCACCGTCGAGCAGGTCTTTCACAACCCCCACCGGCGGGATCTGGAGGCCACCTACTCCTTCCCGTCGGCGACCAGCCCGGTGCGAACTCAGCGATGGAACAGGCCACCGCCGCGGGTCAGCCTGTGGCCTTCAACCCGCAGCAGCCGAGCGGGGCGGTCTTCAACCTGGACAAGGATCTGATGGTCTACTGGCGTATGCAGTCCGGGCTGCCGGGCAGTGTCGACCTGGTAACCTACAAGCCGGATGCGGCCAAGCGCGGCACCTTCATGATCACACTGACCGCGGGCGACGACCTCCAGCCGATCACCGAGGGCAGCGACTGGGTGTTCGTGCTCGACGTCTCGGGCTCGATGAAGGGCAAGTACGCCACGCTTGCCGATGGCGTGCAGCGCGCGCTGGGCAAGGTGCGCGCGAGCGACCGCTTCCGCATCGTGCTGTTCAACAGCCGCTCCCGCGAGCTGACCCCCGGCTATGTCGACGCGACCCCCGAGTCGGTCAAGCGCTGGTGCGAGGAGGTGGCGCGCATCCGGCCGGGTGACGGCACCAACCTCTACGCCGGTCTGCGGGAGGGCCTCGACGCGATCGCGGCCGACCGCACCAGCGCCATTGTTCTGGTCACCGACGGCGTGGCCAACCTCGGAGAGACTGCCCAGCGCAGGTTCGTCGAGCTGGTGCGGCGCAAAGACGTGCGCCTGTTTACCTTCATCATGGGCAACAATCGAGACGATGCAGGCCGAGGTGGAGGATTTCGGGGAGAACGCCGACCTCAAGCGGGCCGCCACCGACCTGGCGCTGGAGTACGGCCTGGTGACCGACTACACGTCGATGGTGGTGCTGCGTGAAGAGCAGCTCGCCGCCCGCGGCATCCGGCGGACCAACCAGGCGCGGGTTGCCCAGGGCGAGTGGGGGCGCCTGGTCACCGGCCATCCGGTGCACAGCGACGCCGAGCATCTCTTCTGGGATGTCGCGGCCCTGGTGCTGATCGGCTGGATGCTGGACCGGCGCAACCCCCGAGCCCTCATGCGAGGGCTGTTGGCGGGAGCGGCGGCGGTGAACGCCTGGCTCTGGCTCGGCCTGCCGCAACTGGAGCGCCACTGCGGTCTGTCCGGGGTACTCAACACCCTGATCGTCCTGCTGGTGGCGCAGCTCTGGCGAGAGACCCGGCAGCCCTGGGTGGTCATCCTGGCCGTGGTACTCCTGGTCAAGCCGATTGCGGAGCTGCATTCGGGCCGGGCCCTGCTCACCCACACCGCTTGGCCGAGCCTACCCTCGGCTCATCTTGCGGGCCTGCTCGCGGGCCTCTGCATCTTGCCGTTACGAGGGCCTGGGCCCGGGTAAGCCGGACGGGGGCCGGTTTGCACGAGACTGCGGTCGGGCAGCTGGCCCAGGGTCTTCAGAGAAAGATTGAGATGGATGTCCACTTTATTCTTAACCGGCGGTGGACGTGATGACTCGCAGCCGGAACGCCATCCCGGCTGCGGATCGCGCCTCGGATAGGCGAGAGGTGCTTCTCCCTCAGAAGCCGGCAGCGTCTACCCTGCCCGACCGACATCCCGAGTCGGCGTTGGCGCCGGCAGCCAGCAGACTGGAGAGCGGCGTGGCGGGCTGGATGTCTCCGGCGATGTGGATCCGAAGCTCGGTGATCAGGCCGTTCGAGCAGCTCAGGCCCACCTTGTCCCCGCTGCCAGCACCAAAGGCGGTGTCGAAGGACTTACGGATTGTGTCGGCGCCGAGAGGCTCGCCGATGTGCTCGGCAAACAGCTCGCGTACCGGCGAGTCGTTGAGCTGGTCCATCAGGGCCAGTGCCTCACGGAAATAGGACTCGGCGGGCTCGCCGTAGCAGGTGCCGTGCTTGATCCATTCATGACGTTGCAGGCAGGACGCGACCCCGGGCATGGTCAGCGTCAGGTCATCGAAGGTCTCATCGGAGAGCATAGGGGCCGGGAGCTGGCACCAGGCGCCCCGCTTATCCAGCCGTTTGTCGCGGTTGGACACGTTGCAGTAGTCGTTGCCCCTGGGTTGGGGCCACAGGCCGTGCAGAGTGAAATGGGTCGCGTCGAAGCGGGTGCCGGTCTGGCTCTCGCATTCGGGCTTGGTCTGGTGGCTCTGACAGAAGCCGGGCTGCCAGCTAATCGCGAGCAGATAGTCGGACGAGGCGACCGGCTCGGGCGGCGTGACCGGGCCGGTGCTGCTGCGGCAGTCCACCAGCAAGGTTCCGCAGCTCGCCGGGACCCAGCGCTTCACCGGGTCGGCTTCACGGATGCTAACGCGATAGTGAGTGGCGTCGGACTTGTTCTTCTCCAGCACCGGGTAGGCGCGATCCGGCACCAGGCTCACATCGCCCGGGTTGGTCCCTTTCCTCATGGATTGGTAGGCCGGGCAGGTATCGGTCGCGATGAAGTAGCCGTCCAGCGGCTGGGAGGCAAGGAGTGGGCCGGACAGAGTGGCGAGGGCCAGTAGGGCGAGCGCGAGGGTGGTGCGGAATAGGCTCATGCGGATCATCTCCTTGAGCGGCATGGTGAGACCTGGCTCCAGAGTCTGAGACGCTAGCATGTCCAGCTCCTATGGTAACGTGCCATTGGTAGCAATTCGGGGTCGTGTCACCGTGCAGCCTCAAGATGAGGTCGGCTACTTGATGGCGTTCGAGCCAGTCGTGCCAGGTTTGGTTCTGGTCCGTTACCTTCCCTCTTTGATCGCCGCCTTGCTTGTCGCTGCCTACTATAGGCGATTCGGTGGGAGGGGGTCGCCTGAAGGGGCGGCTGGGTGCACGGTCACTTGCCGCTGGGGAGCAAGGTGGATGTCCACGTCAACCTCCACGTCAACCGTTCGTCCTACAAGTTCACCGCGGACGGCGAGCGCACCGTGGTCTACGGCCAGGGGGCCATCAAGGGGGTGGGCGAGTCCGCCATCGAGGGCATACTGGCCGCACGCGGACAGGGCGGACGCGTCAAGGGCCTGTTCGCATTCTGCCGGCAAATCGACCTGCGCAAGGCCAACCGCCGGGTGCTGGAGACCCTGATCCGCTCTGGAGCCGTCGACGCCCTGGGTCCCAACCGCCACACCCTGATGCTGCAGCTGCCCTTCGCACTGAAAATGGCCGAGCAGCACGAGCAGAACCAGAGCACCCGCCAGGCCGACCTGTTCGGTGCCGGCCCCGCCGAGCCGGCCCAGCCGGACACGCAGATGGTGCCCGAGTCCGACGAGGAGTGGGAGGATCGCGAGCGCCTGCAGGGGGGAGCGCGACACCCTGGGCCTATACCTGACGGGCCACCCTATCGACCGTTATTCGGACGAATTGGCCAAAGTCATCACCTCGCGCATCGGCAAGCTGTCGCTGCCGGAGGCGGAGGCGGAGGCGGAGGCGGAGGCGGAGCGCCGCTACGGCGGCCGCCAGCGCGCGGTGATCGCCGGCCTGGTGGTGGGCGTGCGCCACAGCCAGGGCCAGCGCGGCCGCATGGGCAACCTGGCCCTGGACGACGGCACGGGCCGCATCGAGGCGACCCTCTTCTCCGAGGTCTACGAGGCCCGCCGTGATCTGCTGGTCCAGGACAAGATTTTGGTGGTGGCCGGCACCCTCTCCCACGACGAGCACCGTGGCGGTCTCAGCCTGCGGGCCGATCAGGTGCTGGGGCTGGAGAAGGCCCGGGAGTCCTACGGCGCGCGCCTGCAGCTCAGCCTGAGTGCTGACTGGCTGCGCGGGCGGGGCCTGACGCCCGAGGACTTCGCCGACCACCTCGCCGAGGTACTCACCCCCTTCCGCGGCGATCCCTGTCCGGTTCATCTCCACTATCGGAGCACCGGCGCCGCGGCCGACCTGACCCTGGGCCACGAATGGCGCGTACACCCCAACGAAGAGCTACAGCACCGACTGGAGCGCTTCCTCGGCCTGGATCGGGTCGCCGTCGACTACGACCGACGCCGCGCCGCCGGCACGCGGGTGGCCTAGTGCGTCCCTCCCCCACGCGTGGGGGAGGCCAGGAGGGGGAGAATCCGATCTCTCCTACCGTGTGTCACGATCGGTGGACTCTGGAGTGCAACCCGAGCGATTCCGGGTGGAGCCGAAACGATCGGGCATAGGCCGGCAGAGTGGAGTGGGTGTCCAGTGCTGCTCGCTATACACGGCAAGCCGAATGCACTGATTATTGTGGCGGTGCACATCAGTACGCCGGGGAGACCCCGGCGTCGCATCATCCTTCCCACGTTAAGGGCCGTCCTGTTAGTATTCCGGAACCTCGACAACCACGTCGGATCGCTTTCCGATATTTCGTGACGACAGCGCCACTCATTCTCGAGAACTTCGGCTAACGGAACAACCCGGCTCGTGCTATTTCATTCGCCCGGTTTTCTGCTTCTGTTTCTGCCGGTCTGCATTCTCTTCTTGCACTTGGCACGCGGTGTGCGCTTGCGGGGATTGTCGCTGACGATATTCTCCTATATTTTCTACTCGGGAGCGGAGCCCTTCTTCCTGCTTGTCCTGCTAGCCTCGACCTTGACCGACTATTGCGTGGCACTCGCCATTGCAGCCACGCCGCAGCGGCGACGACGTCGCCAGCTTGCGTTCGTCTCGGTGGCGGTCAACCTGGGGTTACTTGGCTTCTTCAAGTATGGGCCCTGGTTGCTCCCCGGTCTTTCACGACTCCTGTCACAGGCCGGTCTGCCGGCGCCGGCGCCGGACGCACTGGACGGATTTCTGCTGCCGGCCGGCATCAGTTTCTACACCTTCCAGTCGCTCGCCTACACACTCGACGTGTATCGAGGCATAATTGAGCCGACGCGCGACCTGACCGGATTTGCGGGCTATGTAGCCTATCTACCCCAGCTGATTGCAGGACCGATAGAGCGCTTCGAGCGCCTGGGTCCTCAATTGAAAGAGTTCCGTGAGAGGAGGCTTACTGCCCACTGGAGCGCGGGTGTGGATCGCCTCGCTCTGGGATTGGCCCAAAAGCTACTGATCGCGGATACTTGCGGGGATATCGTGGATCGTCTGGTGGCGGCTGGCGGTGTTCCGGATTTCTGGACAGCGTGGGGAATAGCACTCGGCTTCGGAATGCAGATCTATTTCGATTTCGCTGCGTACACCCACATGGCCATAGGCATATCTCTGCTCCTGGGGATTCGCTTGAGCGAGAATTTTCTTGCGCCGTACCAAGCGACCTCGATTCAGGAATTCTGGAGGCGCTAGCACGTCACGCTCTCGAGCTGGTTCCGCGACTATGTTTACATACCGCTGGGCGGATCACAGCGCGGGACGACCCGCGCCATGCTCAATGTTTTCTTGACTTTTCTGTTATGCGGGCTCTGGCACGGAGCGGGTTGGAACTATGTGCTGTGGGGCTCGCTTCACGGACTGATGCTGGCCATATACCACTGGAAGTCCAAAGTCATCCCCTGGTTGCGGTTGTCGCCTTGGCTCGCGGTCGCGCTGACCTTTATCCTGGTACAATTCACATGGGTGCCCTTCCGCGTGGATGGTCCGCATCAAATATTCGCTATCTGGTCCGGGATGCTCGGGTTGAACAGGCCGGTCGCTTCATTGATTCCGCTGACCGATGCTTTGCTGCTGGGACTGGTGGCATCGGCAACTTTTCTGGTCCCTTCCGCCGCGCGTCGGTGGCCGGGCAGCTCGGGATGGCCCGAGTCAACAGCGCTTGCGGGCCTTGCGACCTTTGCCTTGGCGAGCAATCCCGAGGTAACCAGTTTCATTTACTTCCAGTTCTGAGGTGCCAATGGAGGAGCCATGCCTGTTGGTTGTATCCGAGTTCGCTCGGCGCGATCGGCACGACGAGCGCCTACGTCGCCTCGGTTGGACACTGGTACTTGCGGGGTTCCTCGTTGCTGAGGCGATCTGGGGAACCCGATTCGAGGATGCCGCGCGGCCTCGCCTCACCGGTGCGGTGAGTGACTTGGAGCTCCAGTACAACGCAGGTGCCGCCACGGCGCCGATTCCGCCCAAGCCGGCGGGCGTTCGGCGTCTGATCTATCTGTCCAACTCGCACGCTTTGACCGGCGGGCGTGTCTCGAGCCATCTGCAGAAGCTGCTCGACGCTTTGGAGCCCACGCGCTGGCAGGTGATGGATGTTTCCGCACCGGGGATCTTCGCCCCGGAGATGTTGGAGCGTGGTGTGTTGGGGCTCTCTTTCGAGCCGGATCTTTACGTCGTGGCGCCCGGCTATATCTCGTTTGGCGACAAAATGCGTTTGAGCCTCCAATCCCTCAGCGCGCGGTCCTTCTTCAACCCGGGTGTCGTGGAGCACATTCCCCTGGACTTCTGGTGGCGCAACTATGACCTTGGCCTGTATCTGGACGCACTGGCCGGGCGCTACTTACGCCTTATCCGTTACCGCAACCGTCTGCGTCAGAGCTGGCAGGTGCCGCTCCGTGACGAGTTGTCGACGCTCACCGGCGATCCCGTGGTCCTTTCGCTCGGACGCAGCCAGCGTCAGAGCTGGCGTTTCCCGGACGGCTATGATCGGAATCTGTTCCAGTGGCGCCTTTATGCGGGTGACCGGGACGGACATCTTCAGGACATGGCCGACCTGCTTTCGCTTCTGGCCGAAAAAGGGGTTCCCGTTTTCGGATCGAATCTGCCATTGGATACCGCCAAGTCGGTGTATTCTGCCGACTCGGAGGATCTACGCGCCTATCGTCGGGAGATGGCTGGCCTGTTCGTCGATATTGCGGATTACACCGACCAAGCCGAGTACTTTCCGGTCGCCTTTTCCACGTACGACGCCATTCACCCCACTTGGTTCGGGGCTCGCTTGCACGCCCTGGACCTGGCGCTACGGATGTTCGACCGGGGTTGGCTGCCTGAGGTTCAGCGGCGGGAGGCGATTCTCGAATTAGCGTTGGACGCCGATGTGCCGTTGGGCCCTTCTTATCGTCGGGCGGCGGTCGGAAAAGGGTCCGGGGATGTCCATCCCAATGCGTTTCTCCGGTACGATCTTACCGACTCCACGGCTGTCGCTCAAATAGTAGGCACCCTGCTAGCCGCGCCCGTGGGGAGGCAGCGCGAGAGACAGCTGATGGGCGGCCTGAGCCAGCGGATCGACTGGTGGCGTCGTGCGTCGCCAGAAGACGATCGGAAAAGAGTATGTACGCATGACGTGCTTTTGTGCCGTGCATTCGATACCTGGCGGGCGCAGACGCGCCAGCGGGTCGATTACCTCTCTAAAGAGTTGACGCGGATAGAGCTGGAAAGGCTTGGTCCCTATCCGATCCCTTCAATCGATGCAGCGACGCGGCAGTCCATGGGCTGTTACCCCGACAAGTACGATTTGGAGCTCTGTATAGATCGCTTTTCGCCGCTAGAATCCGGCATAATGACCGGGGTCGAAATCCTGCGCTTAAGTGTCCGCGACGGCCCTGTGTTCGCATGGGACGTGGTGGACAGCGGAAACGGACACCACTACCAGCGCGTTGACCCGCTGGGAGATGGGAGTTTTACATTGCTGAGACCGGATCCAAACGCCGTCTGGGTGCCCTATTGGCTGCGCGGAAAGCCCGATCGCCGTTGGGGTATCTGATTCGGCGAGCGCGCTCTTGACCATTCGGTGATTGGCCAAATTTCGTTGCGCTTTACCTGTTTATTTTGAGCAATATGACCTACATCGTTGGTATATCCGCCTATTATCACGACAGTGCTGCCGCGTTGGTCGCCGACGGACAGATCCTTGCCGCCGCCCAGGAAGAGAGGTTTACCCGCAAGAAGCATGATTGCCGCTTTCCTGCGAGCGCCATTGCCTACTGTCTTGAAGAGGAAGGAATTTCACTGGCCGACGTTGACTACGTGGCGTTCTATGACAAGCCATTGGTCAAATACGAGCGCTTGCTGGAGACCTATCTCGCTTATGCGCCAAAGGGAGTCGGCTCCTTCATGGCAGCGATGCCCGTGTGGCTGAAAGACAAGCTGTTCCTCAAGACAACCCTGAGAAAGGAGCTGGCGTCGGTAGCGGGAATCAAAGACTCCGGTGTTCCACCATTGCTTTTCACTGAGCACCACGAATCTCACGCGGCATCCGCTTTCTACCCGAGCCCATTCCAAGAGGCCGCGGTGCTCTGCTTGGATGGGGTTGGGGAGTGGGCCACAACGTCGGTATGGCTTGGCCGAGAGCGGGATCTCACGCCCCGATGGGAAATCGACTTTCCCCATAGTCTCGGTCTGCTCTACTCCGCTTTCACCTACTACTGTGGCTTCAAGGTGAATTCCGGGGAGTATAAGCTCATGGGCCTTGCGCCCTACGGCGAGCCCCGATTTGTCGATCTGATCCTGGAAAAGCTGGTTGACCTCAAGGAGGATGGCACCTTCCACCTCCATATGGCTTACTTCGGGTATCCTACAGGTCTCACCATGACCAATCAGGGGTTCCACGAGCTGTTCGGAGGACCTCCGCGCAGCCCTGAGTCGCCGATTACACAGAAAGATATGGACATCGCCAGGTCCATTCAGGTGGTGACGGAGGAGATGGTCTTGCGCCTGGCACGGACCGTTCACCGTGAGCTGAAAACGGACTACCTGTGTCTGGCGGGCGGCGTTGCACTCAACTGCGTCGCCAACGGCCGTTTGGCGCGCGAGGGTCCTTTTAAGGACATCTGGATTCAACCGGCGGCTGGCGACGCGGGTGGCGCTTTGGGGGCAGCCCTTCGGGCATGGTACGGCTACCTGGATCGACCTCGCGCGACCGAAGAGGGTCGCGACTCGATGAGCGGCAGCTACCTGGGCGGCGCCTTCACCAATGATGAGATCCGAGACTATCTCGACGGGATAGGCGCCCCCTATTGTCTGCTCGGCGATGACGAGCTCATGCCCAGGCTCGCGCGGCTGCTCGCGGATCGGAAAGTCATCGGATGGCTCAGTGGGCGCATGGAGCTGGGCCCGCGCGCACTTGGTGCACGATCCATCATCGGTGATCCGCGCAGTCCGGACATGCAGTCTGTGATGAACCTCAAGATCAAGTTCCGGGAGTCTTTTCGCCCCTTTGCTCCCGCTGTCATCGGGGAAAAGGTCGCCGATTGGTTCGATATCGATCGTCCAAGTCCCTACATGTTGCTGGTGGCTCCGGTTCGGCAAGACAAACGTCTCGATGCGAGCCCTGAGGCCCCGTCTCTGTTCGGGATCGAGAAGCTGAATATCCCGCGCTCGGAAGTTCCGGCCGTGACCCACGTGGATTACACCGCGAGAATCCAGACGGTTCACCAACAAACCAATCCTCGCTTCCATAGCCTCATAACCCACTTCAATCAGCATACGGGTTGCCCGCTGTTGGTCAACACCTCTTTCAACGTACGGGGAGAGCCCATCGTGTATACACCCGAGGACGCCTACCGTTGCTTCATGAGAACAGAAATGGACTATTTGGTCCTCGAGAATTGTCTTCTTGCAAAGGCGGACCAGCCGAGCCGTGGTCGAGACGATGGGTGGAAACATGACCTCGATCCGGACTGACAGTCCAATGGAAAATTCCGCTCCACCGCTCGCCAGAAAAGGGCTTAGAGAATTCGGCCTTACCTCGGGAGCGGTTGTCGCCGGCTTGTTCGGGCTTCTGCTTCCGTGGCTGTTCGGTCATCAGATGCCTGTCTGGCCCTGGCCGGTTGCCGGCGTACTCTGTGTCTGGGCGCTCACGGCGCCTAGCAGCCTTCGGCCTGTCTATCGAGGTTGGATGGCCATCGGCCATGTCTTGGGGATCGTGAATACACGCATTGTCCTGGCCATCTTGTTCTTCGTGGTGTTCGTGCCTGTGGCGCTGGTATTCAAGGTCGCCCGGCATGATCCCATGGCCAGGGCGATCGACAAGAGAACTGCCACCTACCGCACGCCATCCAGGCCCAGGGGGACAGACCATATGGAGCGTCCATTCTGATGATTGAGCTTTTGAAAGACTTATGGGCATTCATGAAAGACAGAAAGAAGTTCTGGCTTGCTCCGATCATTGTCGTGATGTTGTTGCTGGGGACCCTGATCGTTCTGAGTCAGGGATCGGTTGTTGCTCCATTTATATACACGCTATTTTGAATTGGGGCGCCAATTATGAGGAAGGATGTGGTCTTGTTGCTGGCGAGCGTTTTGTTTACCCTGGTTGTTGGGATTGGCATGATTCGTTGGCTGGCGCCGGAATTGCTCGGAGTACCGACGGATCTTCAGCTGGTTCAAATCGACCATAAGGTCCCCCCCTTTTACGAGAACATATTCCGGAGAGAAGATTTCGAGTCTGGGGAGTTCTTGATCAAGGATCCCTACACCAAGGTCCGTGCAAAGCCCTTCTTTCCTTCTCTGGGCGGGGCAGGCCCACACGACATATTGGGGTTCAGAAATCACGGTGTCCCCAATGTGGCCGACGTTATTGTCATCGGCGACAGTCAGACTTATGGCGTCAATGCTCCCATGGATCTCAATTGGCCGCATAAGCTGAAGGAGGGATTGTCCGAGAAGAAGATCAGTGTCTACAGCATGGCAACGGGGGGGTGGGGCCCCGTCCAGTACCTGGATATGTTCGCCAAGGCCGCAGCATTCCAGCCACGGGTTGTGGTGGTGGCGTTCTACACGGGGAATGACCCCATGGAGGCACTCCAGATGGCCTATGGAGTGGAGAAGTGGCGGTTCTTGCAGACGGGGCCGAGACCGAGTTCGGCAGGGCATGTCACGTCGAAATTTCCTGCGCCCGATTCCGAGGAGTGGCCGGTGGAGTTCGGCGACGGGGTGAAGACCGTGTTCAGCCCAAAGCTGAGACTGGTGTCGAACCAAATCCATCCGAAAGTGCGCGCGGGATATCAAGTCATTTCGAAGGTGGCCGGAATCATGGCAGAACTGGCGAAGTCCTATTCGCAAAGGACCGTCTTCACGATCATTCCGACCAAGGAGCTCGTCTACGCGCGTAAGGTCGAGCAGGAGCAGCTGGTGCCACCGAGAGAGTACTCAGAGCTCGTGGAGGCGGAAAGCGAGAACATCAGGACTCTTGCGGCGCTCCTCATGACTTTGCCGGACGTAACCTACGTCGATTTGGTGGAGCCTTTTCAGGAAGCTGCCCTGACGTCTTTGACGTTGTATCCGCGTGACGCCAACGGACACCCGACCGCTGCAGGATACAGGGTCATTGCGGAGGAGTTGGTCGGCTCGATAGATCCGATGTTGCCGGAAAAACCAATAGGTCTCGTGGCTGTTCAAGTCGGGCCGGAAGAACAGGTCGAGGCCCTTGTTAAGGACGAGGGTGTGTGGGTGTTCAGTTCCGATGCATTGATCCGAGGGAATGGATGGGATACCGATCACACACCGGTGGTACAGCGCCGCGATATTGCCGGGCTGCCGCGGCGCGGGACCGTGGAATCGGTGGATCCGAAAAGATTCGGGCCGGCAGCCTTTCCGTAGGGAGTGATATATCGGACTCATAGGATAGATATCGAAGGACTTCATTCGAATCTCGAGGGGGGTGATCAACCGGCTCGGTGGGTTTCACGCGGAGGGGCGTGAGCGCTACGGAATCTCAACCTTCAGGGCGGACTGCGGCGAGCTTGCGCCAAGAGTCCGCGTTCTAGGCTGTCAGCAATCTTGTCCGCTGCTGCGAGGATCTCATCCACGCGTTGCGGGTGGGGCTCGCGCTTTGCGTCGCGGTGGACGAACGGGATGTCGCATGGGTAGAGGTCCAAGGTCTTGATGATTCGTACGGGCGAGTGAGTATAGACGATGACCTGCCGTAGCGGGTTGTCATCGGCAACCTCCAGGGTGGTGTCCACCGCGATGTCCTGCAAGAGCCTCAGCAGGGCGCCGATTCGCTCCGGGTGTATGCCGTTCTTCGGCTCTTCCATGCACACCAATCCGGTATGCGTCGGGTCGATCTCGACGCTGGTCAAGGCGACAAAGCGCAGGGTCCCGTCGGACAGGGACTTGGCGCGAAGCTCGGTGCCGCAGCCATCCGTGAGCAACAGGGTGAGCAGCTCGCGCTTCTCATCCCGATCTGCCCGCACTTGGCCGATATGCTCGGTCAGCTCCGACAGGCGGTTGGCGATCTCCGCCCAGGAGCGCTCCCTCTGCTGAGGGAGTCGGTAGAGGGTGGCGGCCAGATGACCTCCGTGGGGGGAGATCTGCGAAGGGGCGTCGAAACCGTCGGACGCGCGTAGAGCCGACAGCTCTCAGCTCGGAGCCAGGACGTCGATAGGTGAAAACCGCCGGGTCTCACCCACGAGCGCCTGCCCCCCGTCCAGGTGCAAGCAGTCCTTTTCAATTCGGAAATGAGCTAGTCTTTAAAGTGTCGCTCGGCAACGATGGGCGTCCTAGACCAATGCCCCTGCAATCGGAGGGCCTGCTTATCCGTGAAGCCGAACTGGTCCTCAGACTTCCGCCATACCCGAGCGATCTGCTCTGCGTGTGATGCCACGCGCTGGTCTATCAACTCCTCTTCTACCCCAATCTTGCGCGCCAAGCGCAGGAAGGTCTCCCGGGTGACGCTCTCCCAGCGTTTGGATTTGCCGAGGTTGAGGGCGAGCCGCTCTTGCGCCATGTACTGGATGGTTGAGACCAGGTCGTAAGCGGGGCTCAGCTCGGCACGGACGCCGTCCTTGTAGACCAGGGTCCAGTTCTTGAGGTGAGCGTCGCCGTTGCCGACCACGATGTTGAAGAGCAGGCGCCGTAGGAGTTCGTCCAGACCATCGTCTCCGCAGACTGCCAGGACGATTCGGGCCAAGGTCTCATAGTTGGTGCCGTCGTATTTCCTTTTCGGATAGAGCCCCAGAACTTGGGCCATGTCTTCCATGTGCGTGCGTCGCCCGGGCTCAGGGCGGTCGAAGCGGCGGATGGCGAAGGCGTGGCGTTCGGGAACGGAGGCGAGGGATTCCGGCAGCCCTTGGATGTCTGCCAGCTCGACCAGCGCGATCTCCGGGACTCGGATGCCGGCGGCTGCGGCCCAGCGGATAGTGGACCATTCGACACGAGGCACGTCTGGCAGGCGGGCGTCGGGTAGCTTGACGACCCAGTCGCCGCCCAGTCCGCTGACCGGGATGGTCAGGCCGCGGTCCTGCCGACGGGCCGAGAACTTGAGCTGCACGCCGGCGAGAGAGAAGCGCCATTCGCCAAATTCCGATTCTTCGCCCTCTGCGCCGACTTCATCGTCCGGGGGCGGCAGGTTGCTCTCCGCCACCAATCGGACTGCACCGGGCAGGTCTTCGCCCAGATGGTGCAGCAGGTGGAACTCGTGGACCTCGGAGACCCCGGCACGACGGGCGATCAATTCGCGTAGCGGCCCTTCGGGGAGCAGGTTCGAAAACCACGGCGGTACGCGCGCCCGGGTGGTATGCACCTGATCGAGGTCGTCGAGAAAGGCCTGACCCAGCACAGGACGGGGATAGATCTGCCGGTAAGACTCCAGAAAGCGCAACTGGCACCGCCCCTGGTGGTCCAGTGTGAGCCGCCCGACCGGAAGATCGTTCAGGAGAACGTGCAGTGTGTGGGACTGCGTCATCGCCCTAGGCCTGCGCCGCGTCCAGGTCGCCCTCCTCGTCTTCCACGATCAGCGCTCCGATGGACGGCCGGTCGTTCTCCCCCCAGCGGGCATGGCGGTTGAAAAATTGCTCGAGATGCTCGGACAGGTATTGGGCGCGCAGCTCGAAGACCCGCTGAAGGTCGCCTGCACGGAGCGCTTCGAGGGCCGCCGGCGTGACGCCGTGGGACAGGGCGATCTGCGGATCCGTGACGGCTGCGAGGCGTCGGCGCAGTCCCTCGCCCGTGGGGTGAAAGAGGCGGTTGGCGACCCCCTGAGAGATGGGGAGGAAGGACTCGGTACGTATCAGCTGGGGAATTCGCAGCCCGCCCTGGCGGTCTTGCTCGTCCGCCAGTGCCCCGGGCTCGATGGGCTGGCCGGTCTCGAGGTGGAGAGGCTTTAGCGCCAACAGGCCGAGGGCTTGCAGCTTGCTCGCAGCGGAGCGGAAGTTGAACGGCCTGCGCACTCCCAGCTCGGCCTCGGGAGGGTTGGACGACGCGTGGAGCAGGGACTGGACGGATTCCTCTTCGCCGACACGTCCGATGCGACCCAGGGTGGCCCGCGCGGAGGCGGTATCGCCACGGTGGGCGCCGCTGATCGCTCCGCGCCAGACCCATCGAGCCAGCAGCTCACGGGAGCGCGGGACCGGCTCCGGGTAGTGGTGGAAGAACTTTCCCAGGGCGACGAGGGCCTGCTTGTAGGGCAGGAGCTCGTAGTGGGGGATGCCGACCCGCTCGCAGATGAACTGGATGGCTCGCCGCGCGGCCTGCTCCGTATCGGAGTAGGCGCGCGCCGCATCCTCGGGGGGCAGCCTGAAGGGGGCGTCGCCGACACCGCGGACATCGTCCTGGCCTTGGGTCGCGAGCAGCAGGCGGAAGAGGACCTTGTCTTCCTCGATGTGGCCGAACTCCAAGGCATCGAGGTCACTGGCGACCTCTTTGAGCGTGGCGGGGCTGGCCCGGCGGTAGGCGCCGTGGAGGGCGTCGAAGACCTCGTCCGCCTTCAACTTCTTTCCGGAAGAGTTGATGCGTCCGAAGACCTCTCTTAGGATGGCTTCGCTTTCGGTGCGCACCAGATAGGCGGGAATCTCGTAGTCCCTTACCCGACGCCCCACCTGGATCGCCCGCTCACGGCGGTCTTTGCGGTCGGCCGCGTGCTCGAACAGCCATTGCATCAGGTGCTCGGCGTCAAGGACCCGGTTCATCGGCAGCCAGCGCCCCGGGTCCGTAGTCATCTCTTTTTCCGCTGGAGGCGGCTGCAGCTCCTGGGCGTCCAGGTCGAAATAGAGGGCAAAACCGTCGACTGGGGGTGGGCGGCTGAGCAGGACGCGCGCCATGGAGACGATGCGCTGCTGGCCGTCCACCACCCACAGTGCGTCCGAGCGCGCCTCGCCGCTGATCCGTAACGTACCGAGGCGGATCTCTGCGGCCTCCGCCGCGGTCTCCCAGAAGAGCAGCGTGCCCACCGGGTAGCCTTCACCGCCAATCTCCAACCTAATCAACTCGGCTCTCGGGGTTTCGTCACTATCGGAGCTGCCATCGGTGAGCAGCGTGAATTCGAGTCGTTCCATGTGCTCTCGGCTCAGATAGGGGGCTCCAGCTGAAGATCCTCTCGGTCGATAACGCGCGTCTCCCCGGTTGCAGCCGCTGCGTCGTCTTTGCGGGGGATCGGGTTGAGGAAGGTGAGCGCCTTGCCCTTGGCGATGGGCTGCATGCCAGCTGTGTCGGATCGGCAGGTTTCCGACAGGCGGTAGGCGATCTCGGCCCAGGAGCCTTCCCTTTGCTGAGAGAGGCGGTAGAGGGTTGCCGGCAGATGACCTCCGTGGGGGGTGATCCGCGAAGGGGCATCGAAGCCGTCCGGCGCTCGCAGAGCCGACGGCTCCAGCTGTAGCAGCTTCCCGTTGAGCATCTCCTGGCGGGCCAACACAGCGGTCGGGCTAGTCGAATAGAGTGCCGAGAGACGCCGCCAGCTCCGGGTCGATCATCGCGTATCCGCTCATGGCGAACAGGACTATCCAGAAGCCGGCGAGGGCGATGGCGGCGATGAGTATGGCCAGCTCTCGGTTGGAGGAGAAAGGTCGGCGGTCCTGGTCCCAGATCAGGCAGACGGTGCGGGGATCGGAGAAGAGCATGCGGGCGGTGCCGCCCCGCGCGTTGGCGCCCATCAGTCGGTGCACGACCAAGTGGATGAGGCGCTCGGGCCAGGATCGGTGCACCTGGGCCTTGCCGAGCAGGCGTCGATGGGGACCGGTGCTCTCCAGGGGCTGGGCGTAGGCGAGCACGTAGACCTCGTCGCCGGGCAGCAGCAGGCCCTCGCTGGAGAGCAGGATCGCACCCCGGGTGTCGAGCAGCACGCGGCCGGACTTGTCTTCGATCTGCAGGCGCAGCCCCGGGTGGTCGCGATCGGCGCCAGGATAGAAGGCGCAGAATTCTCCGGTCATCGGATGGACCACCAGCTCGGCGGCCGGCTGAACACGCCCGTGCATGGCGACCTGACCCACCGCGAGGGATGCTGCCTTGGAATAGGGCAGGGAGTGGATGCGGTAGCGCAGGGCCAGAAGCCGGGCGACCCAGGCGAGCATGACGAGGCCGAGCAGGCCCGCCAGCAGCAGCCAGCCGGCCAGGACGGTCATGGGAAGCGCGGCCCCGACCTCTTGGGCGAGCCGCTCCCGCTCTCGCTTGTCTCGCCAGGACAGGACCTTGCGTGCCGTGTCGCGGATGAAGGGCTCGGGATCGTCTGCGAGCCCCGCCAGCTTCGCCATGATGTCGGGGTGGTCCAGGATGCCCAGGAACAGGGCCCCGCCCACCAGATACCGGTAGTCGTGGCGTCGGGCCTCGCTCTCCGCCTCGCGGTAGCGCTCGAGAAACTCGATCAGTCGGTCCGGCGAGTAGGCCGCGCCTACCTGCTCGAAGCGGCGGTTGCGGTGCCATGGACGTTGCTCCGCATCGGCCCATGCGAGCAGGGTGTCGAATACTCTCGGGTCCTGGCGGTAGGCCAGGGCCCAGAGGGCCGCGTCTCGCACGCGGTTGTCGGGGTCCCGGGTGAGGGGGAAGAGGTGGTCGTGGACGCGTGTGTCCGGAAGCAGGGCCATGGCCTGGACCGCGGCCTCCCGGACGGCGGGCTCGGGGTCTGTCAGAAGCGGCAGCAGCAGGGGCAGATAGCGGTGCTCCCCGGGCCCCTGGGCGGCGTCCAGGGCGGCGTGCCATGGCTTGTATCTGGCCAGGCCGCGCCGGCGCTCCTGCTCTCGGGCGTAGGCGCGGGCCAGCGCGTCGGTCAGCTCTTGGCGGAAAGGGTGGCCGGGGTCGATGAGACCGGCGATAGCCGGAAGCATGTCCGGCTCGTCGCAATGCAGGTAGGTCTTGAGTGCTGCCAGTCCCACCTTGCGGTCCGGGTCGCGCATCAGGCCGGCCATGGCCTGCCGCACCTCGGGCCAGCAGGCCCGGAGAGAAAGTCCCTCGGCGACTTGTCGCCGGTGCTCGGGGTCCAGGCCCGGGAGCCGCTCCAGCACGGCGGGAACGGCCAGCGGCGGAAAGCCGTACTTGTCGTCGATCAGTCGCTCGACGGCCCCGGGCCAGTCCTCCGGGCCCCCGGAGAGGAGCAGCCGGGCTTCGTCCGACGGCAAGCGCTCTTCCTGGGCCTGGCCGATCGCGGTAGCCACCAGCGAGGCGGTGATGGCGCTCCACAGACAGAGCGCGACGGCGCTGTGCCGGCCCCTCATCCGGGCGCTCCAGGCGGAGAGATTCAACCTAGAAACCGCAGTTGGACGGCCGCCAGGGCGCGTGCGGCGTGGTGTCTGGCAAGGCACAAGGAGGCGGAATAGTTCCACTATTGCAACGAGTTGTAACGCAGCCAGGCGCCGCGCCGTCCGTGCCCTGGTGGTCGTAGCGCCCCTCACCTCGCGGGCGAGAGTCCCTGATTGCTCAATACCCATCAGCAATACAATCACTTGCTAGCCACTCGGAGCGGTCAACTGCGGTTTCTAGGTTCAAGACCAGGGTGTTGGAGCGTTTATCCCGGCAGGCGAGCGCGATGGGCAGCTTCGACCCCTGCTGCAGCTCTGCCGGCAGCCACACCCAGGGCATGACCACCAGGCAACCCCCGGGGGCAATGGGGTAACGGCGCTCGGCTCCGGAGAGCGACAGGGGCAAGGACCTGTCTCCGATGCGGGCGGACCAGACCAGGGTCCCCTGCGCGGCTTCGACCTCGGCGGCGCTGATCGGCTCGGTGCCGGTGTTGGAGATCTCCATGGCCAGGGTGAGGCGCCCGGCGTGCCGGTCCAGGCGACCCTGGCCTTGCAGCTTGAGGTCCAGATCAGCGGAGGGGTCGCCGCGGGAAGAGGGTCTCGGGCCCCGTTGCAGAAGGTCGCGGAGCCACTTGCGCTGATCCCCGCTGAGGGTCTCGACGCGCGGACGCCGACGCCATTGGCCTCCCCAAAGGGCGAGACCGAACAGGGTCGTGGCATCGCGTACCTGGCCTTCGCGGACCTGCAGCAGGCGCCGGGGCAAGAGGGTCAGAAGTCCGCCCCAGGTCATGAGCAGGCCCAAGGCGCCGAAGATCATGGCGACCACCGTGCCGGCATGCCCGTGGCGCAACAGGTCCTCGGCGCCCAGGTGCCAGGCGGTAGCTCCGAGAAGCGCCAACCCCGGCAGCAGGGGTACCAAGCCGGCGAGGCTGCGCCGGGAGGGCGGTCGCAGGCTCAGGAGCTTTCCGTCGTTCATGACCCGCAGCCCCGGCGATGGCGGCAAGCTCGGGGCGTCAGGCCCTCCGACCGACCGAATCACCAGTCCCACCTGAAACAGCATCAGGCCGGTCAGCAGGATCAGAATCGCCGTGGGCAGTCTTCCGGCTCCGGCGAGGTCCGTCTCGCTACCCTGAAGCCCGAGCACCGGCCAGGCGATGAGCGCGAACAGACCCGCGCTCACCCCCAGGACGATGGAGGCCTTGCCCCGCGCCCTGCGAGGGGCAAGGCGCCAGGGAACCAGGTACTCCTCGACCAGCAGCAGGCCTACCATCGCCATGGCGGCCACATAGGCGAGAAAATAGGGGGGCGAGCGAAAGACCCCGCGCAGGGCCTCGGAGAGGATGGGGACGCCCAGCCACATCAATGCGGGCACCAGCAGCCAGAGAGCCGCCCCGCCCATGCGACCCAGCCGCTGACGGGTCGCATCGGGACGGCTGACCCGCTCCATGACGTAGTAGCCGACGAGCAGCAGCAAGGTCGCCCCTACGCCCAGGCGGTAGAGCGCATAGTGCTCGTCGAGGAACAGGAAGGCGCCCAGGAAGCCTTCCAGGATCAGGAACGCGGCGACGAGATGGAAGCGATAGCTTTCAAACGGCCGGGCGAGATTGAGGATGAGCAGCACGCCCAGGGTTGCGCAAACCATCACGGCGAGTCCCTGCGCAGCACGCACCGGGCGGCCGAAATGGCCCAGTGGGCGGTGCCAACCCGTCCAGCGCCGTCGTTGCTCGGATACGCCGCCGAGCCGGTTCAGTCCCTGCCACAGCCGGAACTTGTCGAGATACAGGAGGGCATCGTCGGCCTCGCGGCGAATCCAGGCCTGCGGGTCGTCCCGTTTGGCGGCGACGATGGCCGAGGCGTCCTCCGACTGGGATCTCACCAGCTCCTGCATGGCCTGCCAGCGCACGAGCCCATCGGGCCTCGACAGGTAGTGGGCCAGCGCCGCGGGTCCATTTCGCCGGGCCTTCCCCAGCTGCTTGACTCGCTCCTGGGCGGGCAGAGTCTCCGAGGCGTCGAGCGCCGCCACCGAATCGGGCGTGTCGATGCGCGCCAAGGCCCGCGCCGCCATGTCTCCGAGTCCGCGGTGCGTCAGCAGGGAAGCGAGCCAGGGCACCACCCGGGGGTCGGCGGCCCCAGAAGGCTTGCCGAACACCTCGGAGATCAGGTCGGCCCGCAGATAGTCGTCTCGCTCTGCCTCCAGAAGGTCCATCACGGGTGTCACGGCGATCTCTCCCATGGTGCCCAAAGCCCGGCTCGCCCGGGCGCGCACCCGGGCGAGCTCGTGGTGGACCCGTAGGATCAAGGCTTCCACCGCCTGGGGGTCACGGGTCAAGGCCAGGGCGTCGGCGATGTCGTCGAACCGCTCGGGCGTCTGTGCGGTCTCCAGCTGCTCGAGCAGGAAGCCGACGCCGCCGGTGCGTCCAATGTCGTCGAGGATGCCGTAGGGCGGCGGCTCGCCTCGGTCGAGCGCTCTTTCATACCGGCCGATCAACACCGCACCCGCATCCGGGTGTCCGATGCGCCCCAGAGCGCCCGTCACGCGGCCTTCCAGGACCTGATTGGGCGGCGCCGTCTCGAGGATTTCCGCAAGCGCGGGAATGGCACGCGGATCGCCAATATATCCCAGGGTTTGCGCAATCAGGCCCCTGCGAACCGGGTCCCTGGCCGACTCCAGTTCCGCAAGCAGACGGGGGACGATTGCGGGGCCCCAGTCCACCAGCCGGTCCCTGGCCGCACGGCGCACATCGGTGTTGGTCTCGCGGCGCAGGCGCTCGCTGGTGGCACGGTAGCGTTCGTCGGTCAGGTGTGGGACGGGCTGCCGGGTCAGGCGCTGGAAGAAGACTCGGGGCACATAAAGAAAATCCGCCACGGCGGCCCGGAGTCCTCGCTCGGAGGTCCAGTAGCCCGATGCCGCGAACAGGGCCCCGAATCCCGCGGCCAGGATCCCGAGAAACAGTGCCGAGATGACAATCAGGCGCCTCATGGTGGGGCAGAGCGGCCTCCTCTTCCGATGCTTCAAAAATACACTGTTTTCTCGCTGTCCTGAGCCGCAATGGCGTATCGGGAGGCAATGGGTGGCTGTCTCGAAACCTGTGCCAGGAATTGGCCGTCGCTGCCGCTACGTCCGGGCACGCCCAAGACCGCGGATACGTCAAGCCCACTGCTGATATGATATATTAATATCGTTGCAGCCGCTGATGCGTAGCGTTATCGCACCACTCAATGAACATCGATGAACTTGACAAGCTCTTTAAGGACCCCTCCAACAGGCCATGGGGGTTTTTCTATTATTGTACTGCAGATCCACGAGTAATCGCACCGAGTCGACCAAGTTGGCGTGGCTACCAAATCAACTTTGCTCATCCCCGTGCAGCCCCGGTGTTATTCTTGTATTTGATCATTCTGATTGTTCCCGTCTTGCTGGTTCTTTCCCTCGGCCCAGAGAGCATCGTGATGGTTGCACTGTATAGTTTGCTAGCATTTACTGTCTCGGTTGTTTTCCTGATTATCCATTCGTCATATCTATCAACACACTATTAAATAAGAGGAATACCCCAGGGCAAGTCTGGCATATTACTCGCCGCTGTCATAAGCGAGAGTTTCTTCTGAAGTTTGCAAACGACCGGAGACTCTGGCTGCGCTGAAGCTCAGCGATCAGCGATGTTTGGAAGATCTATCAAGAGGGACCCACATGACCGATCTAGTTCCGTCTGAAGGTCCGCTTGACCCATCGCTGCCAAAGGGTAATCCGAAGTGGCACAAGGGCATGAAGTCCCCGAACCCGGCCGGTCGCCCGAACGGCATCGGCGACAAGCGCACCAAGCTCGCCCGGCGCATGCTGGAGGACGCGGGCGGCATCGTGGGCAGGATGATCGCCCAGGCGCTGGAAGGCGACCCGCAAGCCGCCCACCTGATCCTGTCGCGCGTGATGCCCGCCCTACGGGCACAGGCGGAGAAGGTCGAGTTTGACGGCTCTCCTGGCGTTTCTGTGGGTGCCCGCACCCCCAGGAAAGGCGGTGCCAGCCGGTGCGAGCCACCTTCACCGTCACCTCACCTTCGCCGATCGATGCGCACGCTAGGCCACGTCCAAAGCCTGGTGGGCGATGCCCTCGACGAGGTGCGCCGCGCCGAGGTCCGCGCCTTGCAGGGCGAGGAGGCCAAGACGGTCAAAAAGACCCGCTATCCGCTGCTCAAGAACCCCTGGAACCTGACTCGCAAGGACCAGCAGAAGCTCGCCGATATCCAGCGCAACAACGCTCGACTCTACCGCGCCTATCTGCTCAAGGAGGCCTTCGCCAAGGCGCTGGATTACCGACAGCCCAAACGTGCCCGCGAGGCGCTGGAGGAGTGGCTCGCCTGGGCCAGCCGCTCCCAGCTCGAGCCCTTCGTCAAGGTCGCGCGCACCATTCGCAAATACAAGGAAGGCATACTGGCCTATATCCGCGACCGCTACACCAACGCCCGGGTCGAGGGGATCAACAACAAGCTACGCGTGATCGCCCCCCGTGCCTTCGGGTTCCACAGCGCCGAGGCGCTGATTGCCATGCTTTTCCTGAACTGCGGCGGTATCGAGCTATTCCCGAGGCTACCCTGAACCCACAGAAACGTCAGGAGAAGCATATAGACGGGATAGCTTGGTTCTCGCGGAGCCCCTCTTGTAATCGTTGAAAACCCCCTTGAAGCACTTCGGGCATACGTTGAAGAACAGGTTAGGATACAAACAGTCGACAAATCGCTTCCCAAA
>Ga0210096_1000182_pt1 | contig 24297 bp, 22 predicted proteins | sample China_Galinas_PW_4_FD_184864 | JGI IMG/M metagenome (GOLD analysis project Ga0210096, IMG submission 184864) | Wetland microbial communities from San Francisco Bay, California, USA, that impact long-term carbon sequestration - China_Galinas_PWA_D2... | ecosystem: Environmental > Aquatic > Marine...
TGATGCCCTCTGTGACGAGCCTGGCGCCCATAAAGGAAAGTCTAATCAAATCACTCGACTTATACGAACCGGCATAGCTCCTCGCCCCAAGACATGCCGACCCGCGAGGCCGAGATCGCCTGGCAGACAGCTCCGTGCGGTGCCATAGCCATTGCGGTCCAGTCGCTGTAACCTTGGTGGCATGAATCCCGCCATCTTCCTGCTGCTCCTGCTCGGCCTGCCCCTGCTCGAGCTCTACGTTCTCATCCAGGTCGGCTCCGAGATCGGCGCCCTCCCCACGGTGATGCTGACGATCGTCACCGCGGTGGCCGGCGTAGGTCTGGTCCGCCTGCAGGGATTCTCCACCCTGATGAAGGTCCGCGAGGCCGTGGACCGGGGCGAGGTCCCTGCGATGGAGATGCTCGAAGGGGCGACCCTGTTGATGGCCGGCTTCTTCTTGTTGTTCCCCGGCTTCATCAGCGACACCCTCGGATTTCTCTGTCTGATCCCCCCGCTACGACGGTGGGTCTTGCTGAGTCTGCTGGAGCGGGGGAGGGTCATCCATCCGGTCCAGCCTCCTCCCGAGGGTTCCGGTGGACCCGACAAGCCGAGAGTGATCGAGGGCGAATACCATCGCGAGGACGACTGAGAAGGGCTCCTTGCCTTGGCTCCAAGCGGGGAGTGGTGGCTAGGCGCCGGATGTTCTGTGTGGAGAGCGCTGGATTCCGACGGGCTCAGAGACCCTGGGACCATTTCCGGCTTGTGTTTCTGCCTGCGGTCTTGGCGGCGTAGAGGGCCTTGTCGGCGCGATCCAGGCTGGCCTCGACCGGGAGGCTCTTGTCGAGCGCCGCGATGCCGAACGACGCGGTCGCTCTCGCGATGGCGCGGTCGGGCAGCTCGATGGTGGCCTGGGCGATGCCTTCTCTGAGCCTTTCCGCCACGGTGTAAGCGGCCCCGTCGTCCAGTGCGGGAAGACAGACCAGAAACTCCTCCCCGCCATAGCGAAAGATCTTGTCGTAGGGCCGGACGCTGTTCAAGAGGAGCTGCGCGGTGGCTGCCAGCACCCGATCTCCGCCAGGGTGTCCGTGGGTGTCGTTGATTGTCTTGAAATGGTCCATGTCGAGCATGATCAGGGCGCATGGCTGAACGTCTCGCTTTACCAGCTCGTGCTGATCGCGCAGCTCGGTGAGCAGCCCGATGCGGGTGTTGACCCCGGTGAGCGGGTCGCGGTTGTAGAGCTGCTCGTTGAGTTCGCGCTTGAGGCTGTGCACCTGCAGGCGCATCCGCTCCAGCGCCTGGGCGTATCCGTCGAAATCATAGGGGGATATCGGCTTGTCGGTGGAGGCCGTCATGAGCAGGCGCGTCGCCAGCTCATGCATCCGGGCGTGTTCTCTCTCGATTGCGACGAAGGCCGGCAGCTGCCGCAGTCGCGCCGGGGCGTACTGGTAGTACCACTGACCGAATTGGCACTGGCGGTGGGCGTCTTTGTGCACATCTCTCTGGTCATAGAAGGTGCGGCAGATCAGCGTGCGGTTGAGCGCCTCGGACCATTGCTCGTGGTTGTAGATCGCCTGATCCAGCTGCATCAGGATGGTCTGGAGCTCGTCCGTCGTGAAGGCATAGAGCATGGTGTCAACCTAGAAGCGGCAGATGGACGGGGTGCGTCGTGCGTCATTCATGGTGTGGGGCAAGGCCCGCCGACGAGTAATAGCCAAGTCCTATCGCGAGAGTGAGGCGGGAGACGGAAAGGTCCGGTGGACCTTTGCGCCGCCGAACGGGCGTACAGGGACGGTATCCCCCAGGGCAAAATGCGCAGCAGGACCGCGCAGCGTTTCGCCGTAACGCCGCCACACGCCCGGAAGGGCGTGCGATGAGCCCGGTAGCGGCCTCACCTGCTGGGTGAGACATCCCACAGGTCGGTTCTTTCATGATGTCCGTGACTGACAAGCGACTCGAAGCGGTCAATCGCCGTTGCTAGGTTCGACTCATTCGGAGCCAAAGGCCGGCCCTTGTCCGTTCCCCGGAGACGGCCTTGCCATCTCTGTCGCCTCGGTGCCCTGGGCTCGCCTGCCGAGCGATCCGATTTCTCGTACGACCCTCTGGAGCGGGGACCCGCTCAGCCTACCCTGACCAGATGCACAGCAAGGTGACGCCGGGTCAGGCAGTTGCGCAATGAGTTTCTCGAAAGTCTAACCCGGGCTCGCCTCGAAGGGATAGGGGAGGTTGATGACGTTGAGGCCGATCTTTGGCCCGGGGGGAGAGAGTCGTCGATAGTCTTCCATCTGGGTGTGTGGCAGCTCGCCGGCGATCTGTCTGAGATCGCTCAGTCGAAGACCTTGGCGCACCAGGTAGGCGAGATAGGTGTGACGCAGGGTCTCGCTGTCCACCTCCTGCGCATAGGCCAGTCCCGCATCTTCGGCGGTGTCGGCCAGGAGACGGTCGAGGTCAGCCGGGGACTGGAGGTTCGTCTGGAGCAGCGGGCCGGGGCCCATCGTCTCCGACCGGACTCGGGTCTTCCAGCGCTGATACAAGGCGACGGGTATTTCCAGGTCCCGGGGGTTGGGGCCCTTGACATGGATGAGGGCACGGCCGAGATCCAGGTCGGTGACCTTCAGGGCGAGGATCTCTTCGGCGCGCAACCCGCTCAGGGCCAGCAGTATGATGTCGCGAGCGGGCTCGGCCGCCGCCACCACCAGGGCGGAGACCTCGCTGCCGGACAGCTCTCGCCGGTGGGCGCGGCCGAGCAGCTGGCCGCCGCCACGGTCGAGCGGGGGGTAGGCCTGGCGCTGCGGCGCCCCCAGAGCCTCGCCCGGGATGGGCACCAGGACCGGCCAGGGGTGGGGAGCAGGCCCTGCGCTGCGGTGAGGTCGGGTGAGGAATTCATAGAGCAGCACCCCGACCAGGGCGATGCCGAGTGCGGCCCCGAGGGAGATGCCCGCGTCGCGGGCGTAATGGGGATAGGCAGGCGCGTCGGGCAGATCGGGCTCTTGCAGCACCTTCAGCTGAAGGCCCGTGGATTCCATGGCGACCTTTGCCTCGACCAGTCGTTTCTCCATGGTCCGTTTCATCTCCTGGAGCTGCTGGATCTCACGCTCCATGGTGGAGTACTGGCTGAACTTCTTGTCGAACTCCTTGGCCCGGGCCTTCTCCTCCTCGAGCTTGGTCTGCAGGGAGCTGACAACCGCCTCGGCGCCGACCACGTCCTGGTCGGCCTGCTGGAGCGAGTTCTGTTGAAGCCGGGCGGGCTCGGTCTTGAGCCTCTCCTCGATGGTGGCCAGCTCGTCGGTAAGGTCCCGGTACTTGGAGTCCAGGGCCATGTATTCGGGGGTGAAGCTGTCCTGGTAGCGTTTCAGCTGGGCCTTGAGGGTGGTCGCCCTTCGCTCCAGGTATTCGATCCGACGCTTGTCGGAGGGCAACAGGAAGAGTCGGTTGTTGGCGATCGAGTCCTTGATGGCCGTTTGAACAGCGCGCGCCTTGGCCAGCTGCTGGGTGGCCTGGTCCAGCGAGGTGTTCAGTCCCCGAAGGGCCGCCAGCACACGGTTGTCCTCCCGCTGCAGGGAGACGATGTCGCCGGTCTCGCGGAAGCTGTCCATGTCGGCCTGCTTGGTCGAGATCTGTCTGTCGATCTCTGCAAGCTGCTCTCTCAGGGAGGTGTCGTCATGGCTGGCGCTGTCGCGTCGCGAGCTCTGCGCCTGCTCGGAATAGGCCTTCATCCAGGCGTCGAGAAGAGCGGGCAGGACCTCCGGCTTCGGGCCCTGGGCGCGAAGCTCTACGGCGTCGGCCTCGGGAAAGGCGGTCGCCGAGACCCGGGTCTTTTGCCGGAACTCCTGGGGTATGCTCGCGTACGCCTGATCAAGCAGGGCCGGGCTGTGCAGAGCCTGAGCGTGCACCCGCACATTGGAGAGCTCGGACCGGGGGTCGGCGTCTCCTCCCTCGTCGGAGACCAGCGCGCCCCGGATCATCACGATGGCGCCGCTCACATAGACCGGCCGGCGCGCGAAGGTGTAGCCCAGCCCGATCAGGGCCGACACCATGAACAGCACGCCGAAAAGCTTCAGGCGGCTGAGCCGCGGATGATGTTGCTCGAAGGCGGGGAGGTTGTAGGTCGGCGTGTCGGTGACGAGGATTTCGGGTCTACGACCAGGCATGTTGTCTACGGCTGCGTGGGGCCTTTCAACCAAACGACTCGAAGCGGTCAACTGAAGTTTCTAGGCTCAACGGGCACTCTGAGGATGGGGGGCTAGGGTGCGCCTTCCGGGTGATGGCGTCAATGTTTCCGGTCCGCCATCTCCTCACGCGCCTTTTCGGCAGACGCGGGAGCCGCCCCGCTCCTCGGTGGGATGTCTCGGGCAGGGGTCACGCTGCTCGCTCATCGCTTGTCCGGGGACGGGATCTTCCTGCCGGCCTGCGCTTGCGCAGGTCTGGCAACGCCGACGGGCTGAGCGTTGCCGGACTGGGCCGATTGGGCCAGGGTGGAGCCGAAGGTGGTGATGAAGTCGAGACTGGAGACATTGGAATTGACATCCACGGGCGTGGAGACCCCCAGTGTGGGGTAGGCCCCGCAGGACTCGCCTGCATCGCACACCAGGAGGTCATTGTCCGAGTCGCTGCCGGCGATCAGGAAATATTGCCCCGCGGTGACTCCATCGAACCGGTAGGCATACTCACCGTCGATCGCATCCAGATCCACCTGGTCGACGAATGTGTTGTTTTCGTCGAGCAGCAGCACCCAAAGGTGCCCCGTGTCGCCGATGGTCCCGGAGCCGGCACCCACCCGCATACTCACCGCGACATTCACCCGTGCCCCGGTGTCGGCCTCGAAGCTGATGGTGGCGCCATAAGGGCCGGAGGCCAGCCCCGTGCGGCTCACGGTCGCCGTGTAGGTGCCCAGGCCATTGCCCGCGCCGGGGCCCGTCAGGGTGAGCCAGCTGGCGGCCTCGCTGGACGTGACCGAGGCGATCGCGGCCGTGCCCTCCTTGCTCAAGGCGATCGGCAGCTGGGTCAGGGTGCTTCCAAAACCCAGGAATTCGGGAACGGCTACCAAGGCGCTGGTGGCCCCGCCGTTAGCCTGGAGGTCTTGGGCGTACTGGACCGCCTTGAGCGCATCGATCAGGCCGTAGCCGTAGATGTCGTCCCGTCCGACCGCGCCCAGGTCGTCGACGATGCCGAAGCTGCTGAGTGCGGTGTCGAAGTCCGCGGGTGTCAGCGACGGATAGACGGATTCCATCAATGCGGCCACACCGACCACATGGGGGGTGGCCATAGAGGTGCCCTGATAGAACTCGTAGCTCTCTCTCCTGACCCCCCCGGAGCCGAGATCCACCAGTGTGCTCAGCACGCCGTCGGCCGAGGAGGAGCGTTGATTGCCCCCGGGGGCGGCGACATCCACCGTGCTGCCGAAGTTGGAGTAGGGTGCGCGCTGCTTGTTGCGGTCGATCGCACTCACCGAGACCACGCCGTCGTAGGCCGAGGGGTAGTGGGGGTTGGTGGTGGCGGAATTGCCGGCTGCGGCTACGATGATGAGCCCCGCATTGCGTGCCGTGGTATAGGTCTGCTGATCGGTGGAGGAGTAACAGCTCGAGCAACCCAGGCTGAGGTTGACGATGTTCGCCGCCTGGGGCGGCAGGGTGCCCGAGTCGTTGGAGAGCCTTGCCGCATAGCGTAAGGCCTGGCGGATGTCGTAGGAGGTGCCTCCGAATTTGCCCAGTACCCGCAACGGCATGAGGCGCACGCCGGGGGCCACGCCGGCCACGCCCTTGCCGTTGTTGGTGGCTGCGGCGATGGTGCCGCTCACATGGGTGCCGTGCCAGGAGCTGGAGCCACCGCAGCATTGGTCACCCGGGTCGTCCGGATTCGGATCTATGCCGTCGCCGTCCAGGGCGTTGGCGGAGCTGCTGATGAAGTCGTAACCGCTGATCAGATTGGATGCCAGGTCGCTGTGGGCCAGGAAGACTCCCGTGTCGATCACTGCCACGACCACCCCGGGATCGCCCGTTTCCAGGTCCCAGGCCTGGGACAGGTCGATCAGGGGATAGTGCCACTGCTGGGCGTAGAGAGGGTCGTTGGGGACAAACAGAGGCTTGTGAATGTAGTTGGGATCTGCCGAGGCCACGTCAGGGCGCTGGCGCAGCGCCTTGGCGGCCAGCAGGGTCTCCAGCTTGCGTGTCGTCTCCGGGTCTGTCGGAGCCCCGCGCGGCAGGCTGGATGCCAGGGCTTGTGATCCCAGTGCAGAAGCGGTGGCTGCCGAGTCGCCCAGGCGCATCAGCATGGCCCGCCCGGGCGCGCCCGCCTTTGCGGTCATGCCGATCGAGGCGGCCCGCGACGCCAGAGTGTCGATGACCCCGGCCGGGAGCACCCGGTCGCGAAAGCGCACGATCAGCTCGCCAGGAACGAATTCGCTGCTCAGCCTGTAGCCCGTGCTCGTCGCCGCCGCGTCGGGTTGGCCGATGCTGAGCAGGTAGTTGGATGTGCCCGAATAGGCCACCACCACGATGTCGTATTCCCCGTCGGCAGGCACCGTCAGCGACTCGGTGTCGCTGACGCCGACGGAGGCGTCGATCAAGTTGCTTGTTCCCGGCTCGTAAAGGCGGAGGTCCAGGTCGTTGCTGCCCGTGCCCCAGTCGCTGATCTCGAGGGTGATCACCTGGCCAGCGGTCATGGTGGCGCGGAAGCCGTCTGCCGGGTCCGCGGTCGAGGCGAAGCGATCGCCGGAGAGGTCGCCGTGCGTCGGGACTTGGGTAACGAAGCCCCCCGCCACCACCGGGTTCGGGATGGCCTGCTCCTGGCCAAGGTAGTCGTTCTGCGCGTAGGGTGCGTGGGAATCGTTGGTGTCCGAGTCCACTGCCGTGGCGCTGGCCGCGGTGATCGTCCCACTCACCGATAGGTTTCCGCCTGGGTTGCAGCCGGCGCCCGCGACCAGGGTCAGCACGACCGCCAGGATGAGGTGTTTGGGAGACATGTCGGCTACGGCTCTGTGGGGTGCGGGAGTGAACCCAATAGGGTTGCCGCGACCGAGCTCGGTTGATCCTAGAAACGGCAGCTGGACGGCCGCCCGGGAGCGTACCGCGTGGTGTCTGGGAAGGTGAGAGCGGACCTGTCGATCCAGTGCATAGAGGCAACCGCTCGAACACGAGGTGGACTCAATCGCCGGGAGCGATCTGAACAGCGATAGCTGGCCCGCAGGGCGAAGGGCAGGATGCCCGGAGTCATGGTCACTCTAATTCCAACGAGTTGTAACGCAGCCAGGCACCGCGCCGTGCGTGCCCTGGTGGTCGTAGCGCCCCTAATCCAGAGCGGGTGAGTGTCATATGCTTCCGAATCTACCGGCAAACCCATGACTTTCCCGGTGCACGAAGCGGTCGACTGACGTGTCTAGGTTGATGGCACATCCGAGCCCGATCTCCTCCTCCAAGGCTAGCACAGAGGTGTGCCCGAGACCTATGTGTGCCGAGGATTCCGATGCCCCAGTGCACTGGTCCGGGTCCGGCATGCGAGGTAGCATGGCCCGCTCCATTGTCGCGCGTCCCCGCACCATGAACCTGATCTTTCTGGGCATAGTGTTCATCGCCTTCCTGGTTACGGCCTATCACCAGCTTCTCTGGGTGGCGGTTGAGAGCGCCGAGACGCCCATGCAGGCCCTGACCTCGGCCATGATCGAGGCCGCCAAGGACTCCGTCACCCTGGCCCTCGGCTTGGTCGGCGTGATGGCTCTGTTTCTGGGGTTGATGAAGGTGGCCGAGGCGGGAGGACTGCTCCAGATCATCGCCCGTCTGGTGCGCCCGCTCATGGTCCGGCTCTTCCCGGACGTGCCCGCCGATCATCCCGCCATGGGGGCCATGATCATGAATATGTCCGCCAATGCCATGGGCCTGGGCAATGCGGCCACGCCCTTCGGCATCCGTGCCATGCAGGAGCTGGACCGGCTCAACCCCCACAAGGGCATGGCCACCAACGCCATGGCCCTGTTCCTGGCGATCAATACCTCCAGCGTGACCCTGCTGCCGACCGGGATCATTGCGCTGCGCGCCTCGGCGGGCTCGGCGGACCCCGCCGGCATATTGCCGACGACCCTGTTCGCCACCTTTTGCTCGACTGCCGCGGCGATCGTTTCGGCCAAGCTCTATCAGCGCTACTCCGCCGCCTCTGCGCCCCCGCTCGTCGCGGATGACCCTGGCGGCGGTGAGTCTCCGCCGGAGGCCGAGCCGCTGCCCGAGGAGGCCAGCCATGCTTACGCCCCTTGGGCCTCCTATCTGACGCTGTTCGTGATCGCTTCCTTGATCCCTCTGGCCATAGTGTTCGGGACATCCATCGGCCCCTGGATAGTGCCCGCGCTGATGGTAGCCCTGCTTGGCTTCGGGGCGGCCAAACGGGTGCGGGTCTACGAGGTGTTTGTGGAGGGGGCCAAGGAGGGCTTCCAGGTCGCGCTTCGCATCATCCCCTACCTGGTGGCCATACTCGTGGCGGTGGCCATGTTCCGGGCGAGCGGTGCCCTGGACCTGCTGATCGGGGCGATAGGGCGTTATACGGCGATGTTGGGTCTGCCGGCCGAGGCCCTGCCCATGGCTCTGCTGCGGCCCCTATCGGGCTCTGGGGCTTACGGCATCGTCGCGGCCACTCTTCAGGACCCGGCCATAGGTCCCGACAGCTACGTTGGCTATCTGGTGAGCACGCTGCAAGGCTCCACCGAGACCACCTTCTATGTGCTGGCGGTGTATTTCGGTGCAGTCCAGGTGCGCCGGGTGCGCCACGCCCTGGCGGCCGGGCTGACCGCGGATCTGGCCGGCATCATGGGTGCTGTCGCGGCCTGCTCTTATCTGTACGGCGGGCTGTCCTAGTGCGTTCGGTCCGGCTCACGACGGGTCCTTGCCCGTCATGCATTTCTCCACCCGAGAGAGAAGGCCGCCTCGGGCGAGCCGGGTCTCGATCAGCTCGCCGGGTGCGATCTTGGCGGCGTCGTGCAGCAGGATACCGTCTTCGGCACGGCGGGTGATGCTATAGCCGCGTTCGAGGGTGGCCAGGGGGCTCAAGGCGTGGAGGCTGAGCGCGAGGCCACTGAGTCGGCCCCGCGCCTGCTCCAGCCGCCGGGCCCAGGCCTGCTGGAGTCGGCGCTCCAGGGCGGCGAGGTTGGGAGCGACGTTTTGCAGGGAGCGGGCGGGCGATCGCGACTCCAAACGTGTCGTCGCGCGCGCGAGGCGCGCCGCCCAGGTCTCGATGCGGTGAGAGAGCGCCTGGCGCAAGCGCCGCTCAAGGTCGTCGATGTGCTGCTGATGCTGCTCCAGACGCCTTGTCGGGTGCAGATAGCCCAGGGTTCGTACTAGGTGCTCCACCCGGGCTCCCAGCAGGCGCAGCTGATCGGCCTGGCGGGCGACCAGTCGCGCCTGCTGGGTGCGCACTCGGGCCCACAGCTCCTCGCGGTCCGGACTCAGCAGCTCGGCGGCGGCCGAGGGAGTCGGGGCGCGCCGATCCGCCACCAGATCGGCGATGGTCAGGTCGATCTCATGGCCCACGGCGGAGACGATCGGCAGCCGGGCCGCGAAGATAGCGCGGGCCAGGTGCTCGTCGTTGAAGGCCATGAGGTCTTCCAGCGATCCGCCGCCCCGGGTCAGCAGCAGCAGGTCGCACTCGCCGCGCCGCTCGGCCAGGCGCAGCATCTCGATGATCTGCCGAGGTGCGTCCGCGCCCTGGACCGGTATGGGGTAGACCACCAGGGGTATGGAGGGAAAGCGCCTGGCCAGCACGGTGATCACATCCTGTACCGCGGCGCCGACCGGGGATGTGAGCACGCCGATCTGCTGCGGCAGCCGCGGGATGGGGCGCTTATGGGCGGGCTCGAACAGGCCCTCGGCCGCGAGCTTTTGCTTGAGGCGCTCCAGGGCCAGGCGCAGGGCCCCTTCTCCGGCCGGCTCCATGTGCTCGACGATCAGCTGATACTCGCCACGGGCCTCGTAGAGCGAGAGCCGGGCACGGACCAGGATCTGCATACCGTCTTCGGGCTGGAAGCGCAGACCGATGCGACGCAGGCGAAACATGGCACAGCGGACCTGGGCATTGGAGTCTTTGAGGGAGAAGTAGATGTGGCCGGAGGACGGACGCGCGAGATTGGAGATCTCTCCCTGCACCCAGAGCAAAGGGAAGCTGCCCTCGAGCATGGCTCGCACCTCGGCGTTGAGGCGGGCGACGGTGTAGATGTCTCTTTGCGGGCTGGGCAGCTGCATGGACGAAAAAGGCCGGGCAAGGGCCCGGCTTTGGCGGAAACGAAGGCCGGTCGGTCCTACTGGGTCAGATAGGCGGGGTTGCCGGCGTTCTTCTGAGACACGGCTTGCAGGAAGCCCATCTCGCCCTGGAACCTGGCCTCGTCGGCCAGCTTGATGGCGGCGTCGAAGTCACCCTTTTCAGCCGCCGCCTGGGATTCTTTGATCAGCTGGCCGGTGTCGCGCCACTCCCCGCCCACGGAGGCGGCCTTCCTTTCGGATGCCTGTGCGGCCGCCAGTGCAGCCGTGTAGGTGGTCTGGCTGGCGGGACCCCTGGTCGGAGCCGCCACACGAGGCGCCATCGCGTTGCTGGCAGCGCTCTTGGAGCCGCTCTTGGATTCGCAGCCGCCCAGGGCCAGTACGCCGCACACCATGGCGGCCGACAGGATCGTCGATTTCTTCATTCTTTCTCATCTCCTCCTTCTTCAAACGGGTTTGCGTAGTCGGAGTCAATCGCAGTGGTTGGCTCGCGTCGCATGTCCAGTCACGGGGCGACGATGGGCTCTTGTCGGCCTTGTATAATCGACCGCGGGCGTTCCGTCCCCTTGGCTGCGGACGAGCTATGGACGGAGCGATGCGCACGGGGCAGTCAGGCTAACCAGTTTACCGGGGTATCGTCAAATTCTATAATGCGCCGCTCACCGCCGTCTCGCTCACCTGGAACTCATTCACTATGCGCGTAATCGGGGAAGCCCTGACCTTCGACGATGTACTACTGCTGCCGGGCTACTCCAACGTGCTGCCCAAGGACGTGGATCTCTCGACCCGTCTGACCCGTGGCATCGACCTGAACGTCCCTCTGCTGTCGGCCGCCATGGACACGGTGACCGAGTCGCGCATGGCCATTGCCATGGCGTTGCAGGGCGGGATCGGCATCGTCCATAAGAATATGGAGCCCGAGGCTCAGGCGCGGGAGGCGCGCAAGGTCAAGAAGTACGAGAGCGGGGTGATCCGCGAGCCCATCACCGTCTCGCCGAAGACCAGTATCTTCGAGGTGCTCGCACTGACCCGGGCCCACAACATTTCCGGGGTTCCCGTAGTGGACGGCTCTCGTCTGGCGGGCATAGTGACCGGGCGTGACCTGCGTTTCGAGACCCGAATGAGCGACCCGGTGGGTAGCATCATGACCGGAAAGGAGCGGCTGGTGACCGTGCGCGAGGGCGCCAGTCGCGAAGAGGTGGTCGCTCTGCTGCACAAGCACCGCATCGAGAAGGTGCTGGTGGTCAACGACGCCTTCGAGCTGACCGGGATGATCACGGTCAAGGACATCCAGAAGGCGCAGGACTACCCCTTCGCCTGCCGCGATGGCGACGAGCGCCTGCGCGTGGGCGCGGCGGTAGGCGTGGGCACCGGCACGGACGAGCGCGTGGAGGCGCTGGTGGCGGCTGGGGTGGACGTGGTCGTGGTCGATACCGCCCATGGCTTCTCCCAGGGGGTGCTCGATCGGGTGGCCTGGATCAAGGCCCACTACCCGGACTTACAGGTGATCGGCGGCAACATCGCGACGGGCGACGGCGCCCTGGCGCTGGCCGAGGCCGGGGCGGACGCGGTCAAGGTCGGTATCGGGCCGGGCTCCATCTGCACCACCCGCATCGTGGCCGGGGTGGGCGTGCCCCAGATCACCGCGGTCGGCAACGTGGCCAAGGCGCTGGAAGGAACCGATGTTCCCCTGATCGCCGACGGTGGGCTGCGCTTCTCCGGGGATGCGGCCAAGGTGCTGGCCTCGGGTGCCCACTCCCTGATGGTCGGCGGCATGTTTGCAGGGACCGACGAGGCCCCGGGCGAGGTGGAGATCTTTCAGGGGCGTTCCTACAAGACCTACCGCGGCATGGGCTCGCTGGGGGCCATGTCCGGCAAGCAGGGCTCCAGCGATCGCTATTTCCAGGAAAACACCAAGCAGGCGGACAAGCTGGTGCCTGAGGGCATCGAGGGGCGGGTGCCCTACAAGGGCAGCCTAGTGAACGTGATCCACCAGCTGATCGGCGGCATCCGTGCCAGCATGGGTTACACCGGCTGTGCCAACATCGAAGAAATGCGTACCAAGCCCTGCTTCGTTCGAGTGACCAACGCGGGGATGCGCGAGTCGCACGTCCACGACGTGACCATCACCAAGGAAGCGCCCAACTATCGGTTGGATTGATTCCATCGCGGAGTCCCGACATGACCAGCATGGACATCCACGCCGACCGAATCCTGATTCTGGACTTCGGCTCCCAGTACTCCCAGCTGATTGCGCGTCGTGTGCGCGAGGCCGGGGTCTATTGCGAACTCCACGCCTGGGACATGGAAGCGGAGGCCATCCGCGACATTGCCCCCAAGGGGATCATCCTCTCGGGAGGGCACCAGTCGGTCCACGAAGAGGAAACGCCCAGGGCCGCCGAGCTGGTATTCGAGCTGGGGGTGCCCGTGCTCGGCATCTGCTACGGAATGCAGACCATGGCGGCTCAGCTCGGGGGCAAGGTCGAGGCCGCCAGCCACCGCGAGTACGGCTATGCCCAGGTGCGGGCCCGGGGCCATTCCCGCCTGCTGACTAATATCGAGGATCACGCCAGCCCCGAAGGCTACGGCCTGCTGGATGTCTGGATGAGCCATGGCGATCGGGTCGACGGCCTGCCGCCGGGCTTTCAGGTGATCTGCGAGACCGAGAATGCCCCCAAGGCCGGCATGGCCGACGAGTCACGTGGCTTCTACGGGCTGCAGTTCCATCCGGAGGTGACCCATACCCACCAGGGTCAGCGCATCATCGAGCGCTTTGTCCACGAGATCTGTGGCTGCGGTAATCTCTGGACGCCGGGGAACATCATCCAGGACATGATCGCCCGGGTGCGCGAGCAGGTGGGCGATCAGCAGGTGCTGCTCGGTCTCTCGGGCGGGGTGGACTCCTCGGTTGTCGGGGCCTTGCTGCACGAGGCGGTGGGCGAGCAGCTCACCTGCGTGTTCGTCGACAACGGGCTGCTGCGGCTCGACGAAGGCGACCAGGTGATGAGCGCCTTTGCCCGCCACCTGGGAGTACGGGTGATCCGCGTGGACGCCGAGCAGCGCTTTCTGGACAAGCTCAAGGGAATCGAAGACGCGGAGCACAAGCGCAAGATCATCGGCAATACCTTCGTCGATGTCTTCGAGGAGGAGTCGGAGAAGCTCCCCGATGTGCGCTGGCTCGCACAGGGCACCATCTATCCAGACGTCATCGAGTCGGCCGGGGCCAAGACCGGCAAGGCCAAGGTCATCAAGTCTCACCACAACGTGGGCGGACTGCCCGAGGCCATGAAGCTGGGCCTGGTCGAGCCCTTGCGCGAGCTGTTCAAGGACGAGGTCAGAAAGATCGGTGTCGAGTTGGGGATGCCCGCCGACGTGATCTACCGGCATCCCTTCCCGGGTCCCGGCCTGGGCGTGCGTATCCTCGGGGAGGTCCACAAGGCGTATGCTGACACCCTGCGCCAAGCGGATCACATCTTCATCGAGGAGCTGCGCAAGGCCGACCTCTACGATCGGGTCTCCCAGGCCTTTGCCGTCTTCCTGCCCGTAAAGTCTGTCGGGGTGGTGGGCGACAATCGCCAGTATGCCCATGTGATCGCCCTGCGAGCGGTGGAGACGGTGGACTTCATGACCGCCCGCTGGGCGCACCTGCCCTATGATTTCCTGGATCATGTCTCGAGGCGCATCGCCAACGAGGTGCGGGGCGTATCCCGGGTGGTGTACGACGTGACCGGCAAGCCGCCGGGTACCATCGAGTGGGAGTGAGTACCTGGGTCGGAGCGGCCGCTGACTGCGATTCCCCGGCCGCCCGGTGGCCATGAGCTCGCCCGAGTCACCTCATCTCCCCCCTCTCTCCGCGCCAGGGTGCAGGAGCGGTCGTTGACCGCGATCGGTCTCCCTGACATGTCGCCTCCCCGCGCCCCGACCGATCGGATCGATCCGGACGAGGTCTTTATGGCCCGAGCCCTCGAGCTCGCTGCCCATGCCGAGGCGGAAGGCGAGGTGCCCGTCGGTGCCCTGGTGATACATGCGGGAGAGATCGTCGGCGAGGGCTGGAACCGGCCCATCGTCAGTCATGACCCCACCGCCCATGCCGAGATCCAGGCCTTGCGGGATGCCGGCCGACACATCGGCAACTATCGCCTGGTCGATACCACCCTGTACGTGACCCTGGAGCCCTGCGTCATGTGTGCAGGGGCCCTGATCCATGCCCGGGTGGCCCGGCTGGTCTACGGTGCCTCCGATCCCAAGGGAGGTGCGGCTGGAGGCGTCTTCGATCTTCTGCCGCCTGACGGGCGTTTCAACCACCGCATGGAATGCCGGGGCGGCGTGCTCGCCCAGGAGTGCAGTGCGCAGCTGAGGGTTTTCTTCAGCCGCAGGCGATAGCGCCAGCTACAGGGCTTGGCCCGAGATGTTGATGGTTGGGCCGGGAGCCTTGCGCGCGACCGTCTCGCTCAGCGACTGCTCGAGCATCTCGTAGTAATTGCGGATATTGTCCACGTAAGTGGCCGCCTCCCGGCCATGGGCGTAGCCGTGCTTGACCGTCGAATTCCACTGCTTCTTGCTCAGCAGGGGCAGGCGCTGTTTCACCTCCGCCCATTTGTCCGGGTCGCCGCCCTGGCGCTGGGTCAGCACTCGGGCGTCCTCGAGATGCCCGTAGCCGATGTTGTAGGCGGCCAGGGCCAGCCAGGTCCGGTCGGGCTCCCGGATGCGCGATGGCACCTTCTTGCGAACGCGCACCAGATAATGGGCCCCGCCGAGGATGCTCTGTTCGGGATCCACCCGGTTCGTCACTCCCATCTGCTTCGAGGTGGATCGAGTGAGCATCATGATCCCCTTGACCCCGGTCGGAGAGACCGCCTTGGGATCCCAATGGGACTCCTGGTAGCCGATGGCGGCCAGCAGCTTCCAGTCCAGACCCAAGTCCTCGGCGGCCTCCTCGAAAAAGGCCTGCAGCTTGGGCAGGCGCTGGGTGACATGGTGTCGGAAGGTACGGAAATCGACGAAGCTCAGGCGGTGGACATGGCCGAAGTGTCGTTCCACCAGCTGGGCAAGTGTGCCGCTCTTCTTGATCTCGTCGAAGAACTGGACCGCGGCCTCGTAGAGGCTGGAGTCTTCGGATTTGGGAAAGGCCCAGGCCAGGGACTGAGGCTCGGTCAGATCGAAGGCCGCCGCCAGCCCCGGGTAGTAGCGACGGTTGACGGCCACCTCGATGGAGTCTGCCACCGTATAGTCGATCACCGATTCCTGCACCAGGTAGAGCAGCTCTTCGGTGTTCAGGTTGTCGCGGGCGACCCAGCTCAGCTCTGGAAGCGCGCGCTTGCAACGCCTCAGCTCTTCCTCATGGCTGGAATTGGCGACCACCTCCAGGCTCTTTCCGACCAGGTCCTGTATCGACCTGGGTCGCTTATTGCCCATCCGATAGACCACCTGCTGGGTGATCTGGTCATAGGCGGGGCCGAAACGTACGCTCCGGGCCCGGTCGTCGGTCACCGTGAGCCCGGCAGCGGCAAGATCCACGTCACCGTCCTGCACCCGCTGCAGCATCACCTCCAGACTCTTCGGCAGGGTAAAGCGCGCCTCCACCCCCAGGCTTTGGGCGAACAGGGAGACCAGGTCGTACTCCATCCCCGTCAGGCCGTGGACTCCCTCGTAGTAGGTGGTCGCAGCATTGCGCGTAGCCACCACCAGCTCACCGCGACGCTGCACTCTCTCCAGCGCCGAGCGCGACTGCCCGCAGCCCTGGAGAAGGATCACCGACACTAACAACAGCAGGAGGAGGCGCGGAGTCATCAATTACGAATTGTAACGTCCACAACGGCCCAGGGGAGAGGGAAAAGCGCTTAGCCAATCTCAGAAACTTGGTGTAGAATTCCCGGCTCGCCTCAATTGGCTACCCAAGCAGGCGCGGCAAGATCGCCTCGACCCCCGCCCAGGACACAGAGGCGCCGAAACTCGACGAGTCCTGGAGAGGTACCGAAGTGGCCATACCGGCGCGGACTCGAAATCCGTTGGGGGCGCAAGCCCCACGTGGGTTCGAATCCCACCCTCTCCGCCAACGACAGAGACGAAGCCCCTGATATACGGGGCTTTTTCTTTGATGGTGTCCACGGCGGTCCCCCAAACAGTCCCCCAAAGCGCGCCGGATCGTGGGCGTGGGTGCTGTTCCAGGTCGGGCAGAGCAGGTGCCGAGGGTGGGGGTCGGTGACAGGGACGCTGGACCGACGGGAAGGGCCCAGGGGGTGCGCCATTACGCGATCAGGGCGGAGACCACATGCCCGATGCCGGCGGCCAGGGCTCCAAGGCCCAGCAGGATGAAGGCGAAGGGCACACGGCACCCCGTGGCGCGCCTTTCCTTGCGCTGGCGCCCCAGCCGTGGCTCTGGACTAAACTAAATTTGGACCACGCGCCAGGAGGGTGCCGCCCGAATGGAAGCCCGTGTCCTGCGTCGCCCCTTCGGGGGCGTCGCCATTTCCAAGCTCCGGAGCCCGCGCACAGGTTGCGGACGCGTTGACTCCCGGCTACGCTCAAAGACGGAACCTTCGGAAGAGGATAGGCACCAATGGCATTGATCGAGTGCGAGGAATGCTGTAGTCAACAAGTCTCCGACCAAGAGAGAGCGTGTCCACCCTGTGAAGCGCTTACCCACGAAGAGCTTCGCGCCAGTTGCAGGTGCGACAGACGGAAGGGGGTCAGTCGAATGGTGCGTCCAATGGCGTTCTCGGTTGTTCTAGCAGCAATAAGTCTTATTCTGGCAACAACCCCAGAAGCTGAGGCAGATCAATTTGATGTTTCTGTTTGCGCTGCATATCAAGACGCTCAATCAAGGAATCAATGCTGCGACGAATTAAATGTTCCACCATCGCAATGCAAATATGTTGCACAACCAAGCATCGGTACTTCAGCGCGTACCTCTGCTCCTGCTCCAGAAGAAGTGCCACGCCAAACAAAAAGACAAATTACTACTACTGGCGAAGAGAATACGGAGTCGAAAGAGGATCTACAACAAATGCCGGAAATGTGGCTTGCCTCAAGGAGGAATGGCTAGATCATATGATACAATTCACAATCCAGCACGACATGGATAGCTTTCAACGCTATATTGCCTCAAGAAAATGTCTAATAATAAAGGGAGGGTTAAAGGTGACAATAGTTGATTGGCCAGGAATGTTTGGGGGAAAAGTAAGTTTTATTTTTAGAGGAATCCACTTTTGGGCTCCCCGAGAGGCTATCAATTATTGAATTCAGAACCATTAGCCTTTCATCTAGATCTGTTCGTAAAGTGAGGAAAAATCGGCGCCCGGAGAGACGTCGAAATAGCGCGGGGAAAGCTTTATCCCGTTCCCCGAAATTCCCTTGAATCGTTTTCGGGAGGTCAGCCATTGTCTCGAACCCCCTCTGCCGGGATGAAAGCCTCCGAGAGCGCCCGGAAAGCCGACTCGTACAAGCCGGAGGCTTCCAGGTCTACTTGCGCCTGAGCGTGGTCAAGCTCGGCTCGGAGGGGCTCCAGGTCCCCGAATAGCGTCGCGTGCTCTTCCCTCGCCTCAGCACCGGAGAGGCTCCACTCGGACAGAGCGAACTGGTCGAACCCTGCCAGGATCGCCGCCACAGTATTGAGCTGGAATTCCCGGGTCTTGGACCAGAAGATAAGATCTGGACATCTTTTGAACCCATCAGCCCAGGCCACCCGACTCCCGTTGCCGACCCGCAAAGGCGCATTGAGCGGGTGTTCAGGATCTAGGCAAGGCGCCACATTAGGGCGCTTACCATCAGTCCTCGAAGTCCTCGGCGTTCAGCAGCTCCGCGAGACCCCGCCAGCCCTCGCGCCGCCAAGCTTCGACGGTGGCACGGGTCAGTGGCTCGCGAGGGTGCTCATCGTCATACGCCAGCAGGGCCGCGAGCCCCATGCCAGGGCCCCTCTTGGCGGCCCGCTCCAGCTTCTGCAATCTGGTTCGGATGCTCATCCGCAGTTCTCCTGTTCTTCCAGCGCCGACACGCGGGTAGCCAGCTCGTCGACCTCGGTTGCCCGGGCGACGTGCGCCAGGGAGGCCAGGAGCTGCTGACCAACGTCTACTGGAACCTGTCCCGCGGCTATGGCGCCCATGATGGCGTGGGCCTGCTCAGTGAGCGTGTGCGCGGTCTCCAGAGCCGGCAGCACTACGGACCGGCCTTCCGGACGCGGAGGCGGGCTCAAGCGCTCCAGACAGAGGCGCAGAGCGGTTGTGTCGCCGTCCAGGGCCAGACGGACCGCCTTGGCGACAAGAGCCTCCCGGTGCGGCTCCAGGAGCTGGCGCACGCGTTCCACGCCAGCGACTCGGCCGGCCGGATTGCCGCTTGCTCCCGGGGTGAATCGCCCGTGAGTGTCGCGCTCAGTCACCTGTTCCACCCTGCAAATCAGGTGCGTCCGGCTCGACGGCCGCGACCTTGGCACCCGGGTATCTGGCCAGGACCTCGGCCCGGGTCGCCTCCGGCACGCAGTCCAGCTCGTCCAGGGTGCCGTCCGCATAGCGGAGCCGCCAGCGCCAGCCGCGGCCGGGGTCCGGCGTCTCGGTTTGGTTGCCTCCGGTCTCTCCTTTGAGTCGCTTATCGCGCGTCATCTATCGACCCCCTGCCCTGAATATTCAACATATCGTCGAGCCGTGGCTTGGCGACGGTCCAAGAATTGATGCGAGCGGCGGCAGAACCACAACGCGGCCATGGGCTCGTCTTCGCCGTTGCGCTGCTTTTCGCAACGAATTACGGCATCGCATTTCGCGAGAACATCCTCAGGGACTTCTTCGCCTCGATATTCCGCCTTGCGAATCTCCTCCTCCTTGACCTTGTTTCGCCAAATGATCAGCACCGAATCCGCCATGTCGGTGAGCGCACCACTACCCTTGATGTCCATCTTGCCGCCGATCTTTGTTTCGTCCTCGCGCTTCCTGAGGTGGGCCACCAACAGCACATGGCAATCATGGTCCTTGGCGAAGTCGGTCAGCCGGTCCACGAACCCCTTTTGCCCGTTGTAGTCGTCCTCGGCAAAGCCGCACTTGGCCAGGTTGTCGATGACAAACAGCGTGATCCCGTACCGCTTCCGGGCATAGGCGAAGACTTCAAGGATGCGGTCAGCTTTCGCGGTTCCCACCACGTCGAACACCCACAGCTTCCCCGAGTACCATCCGTGAATCGCGCGAACGTACCCGCGAGACGGGTCAGGAAGGGCCGCGGCCTGTCGGGTCAGACGATAGAGCCATCGGGCAGGGCGAAACTCCATGCTCGCAATGCAAGCCCGCTGGCCTTGGGCCATGGCGCTGAGTGTTATATGTCCGGCTGCCTCAGACTTCCCGTGCCCGTTGATCCCGGCCAGGATGGACACTTCCCCTTGCCTAAAGGCAAAGTCTTCGGAGAAGCGCTCCCAGGGCGACCGGAAGCCACTCACAGCCCTTTCGGATGGGTAAAACTGCTGGAGAACGTCTTCGACATAGGCTTGAGCGGCTTTCAGCTCCGCCGGGTCGAGCGTTCGGGCGCTGGCGAATAGTCGCTTCACATCCTCCGGAGTTACAGCAGCTCCAAGCAAGTCGTTAGCGTCTTTCACTCCCGCGGGCAGGTCGACCACCTTGCATCGGTGACGCCCCAAACGCTCGGCTATAACTTCGGTGGCCTCTTTGCCCGGCTGGTCGGCGTCCAGGCACAGGTACACCGTGTCGAACCGCTCCAGGTGCTCAAACTCCGATTCGATCCATCGCTGTTTGTCGCCCTTGCCGCCTCCGAAGGGAACAGACAGAGCCGGTACACCGAGCTGGTACAAGGTCATTGCGTCAATTTCGCCCTCCGTAATGGCAACGGTTCGCGCGTTATCGGGGATTGCCTGCCACCCGAACAGACAGGGCTCGCAATCGGGGGCAACCGAGATCTTTTTCTTGCCGTCCACTCGGTCGACGCCAAGATACTTCACCGCGAGCAAGATGCCGTCGCGAAAGCTCGGCAGCACGATGTCCCGGCCCCGCTCGGCGATCCGATAGGCCGCCAACGTGGCCGATGACAGCCCGCGCTCTTCGCTCAAGTACATCGCGACCAGGGACTGGGGCTCGGCCGCTTTACAGCCCTTGGCCTTGGGCTGGCTGTACTGTCGGGGCGAGTGCCCCGCGAACCGCGGCTCGGTGATCCCGAGGTGCGCTTTCGCCTCCCGGATGGCGTCGCACAGTGCAAGGCCCCTCAATGCAGCCCAAAGGTCCAACAGGTCCCCGCCCTCCCCGCTGGCGAAGTCCGACCATACCCCGGCTTTGTCCCCGGTCAGGTGAACCCCGAGACTCTTGCCTGCATCTCCTGCGACAGATCCCGCCCTCCACTCTGCGCCCTCGCGCTTGCCGTTGGGCAGGAGCATGCGGGCAATGCCCTCAGCGTCTCGGGCCAGCTGGTCGGCTATCTCCCTGGGCGTCACAGCCCGTACTCCGCGATCCAGTCACCGGCCGGAGGACCCTGCTCATCCTCCCATCGGCGGCCAGACAGCCAGCCCTGCGCCCACTTCGGTGTCGGTCCGTTCGGTCCTGCCGCTTTCCTGGCCTTGGCCTCACGTGCTGCGCCCTGGACGATCTCCTCGTGCATGCGCTTATGGACCTTGAGCGCCAGCCAGGCGTCCGCAGCCTCAGCCTTGCCTTTCCGGTAGTCGAAGACCTCCCAGAACTCGGAGAACCACGTCAGCTGTTGTCCGGCAAGAACTCGGCCCTTCTTGGTTCTGTACGTCTCACCGCATTGCTTGCCCGAAGTGACCTCATCACCCCGATTTCCGTCAACCGCATTGGCGGTTGCGGTTATCTGTTCTTTTCCCTGTTCTTTTCCCTGTTCAAATTCTCCTGTTCTGGGTGACTCACCGGTCAGGGGTGCCCTGACCCGTGGGTCAGGGGTAGCGGACTCACCGGTCAGGGGTAGGGGTGACTCACCGGTCAGCCCTGGGGTGACCCACTGGTCAGGGGTAAGGCCTGACTCACCGGTCAGGGGTGACTCACCAGTCAGCCCTTCGCGAGCGACAAGCCGGTATTGGTTGGTGGCGGTATTAATGCCCCCAAAGGACTTGTCGATGACAATGTGACCGGCCGATTCCAACCAGCTCAAAGCTCTTCTTACGGAGCGCTCGGCCATACCGGTATCGCCCGCCAACGTCGACACCGCTGGATTGAGTTGGCCAGTCCGTGCGTTGTGCCGATAGGCCAAGGCAATTGCAACCCGGAGGGGGGCCTCTGTTGTGGCGGAATCCGCAGCGATGCCGCGGAGCCAGGCAAGGCGACTGACGGAATCCACCCCTAGCACCTCGCCGCGTCGAGAGCGGACTCCAGCTCCGCGACTCGGGCGCGTAGTGCATGAATTTCTGCGTCCTGCTCGTCCAGCTTCACCAGGAGGTGATCTATCTCCCGGTGGGCGCGCTCGTCAGCCGACGGACAGCCACAGAGTTGGACGCAGGCCCGGGCGCGGAGCCGTCGGAATTGGTCGCGGATTCTGGTCAACGTGAGCCCGAGCCCGCCAGTGTCGGGTTTTCTTGGCGAAGCCATCGCAGCCCCCTCAGGCCGCGCTTCGGCGAACGGCGGTCAAGTCCTCTATGAGCTTTCGGACCGATTGCTCTGGGTCGGGATCGGAGCGGGTGCTCACGATAGCCGACACGAGACGTTTCATGTCGTCGCGTGAGGCTCCGGATAGGTGGGCTGCATTTATAGCGGCGACCTCGTGCGCGGGCCAGCCGACCGGACGGCCACCACCAAGACTCACCGCAGAAGGGAAAATGCCATTCGAGATATCAAGGTATAGCTGACTTCTGGATTTGCCGATTGCGGCTACGACGCGGGGAAGACGCAAGAACTCAAGCATGGGTGGTTCCTCTTAGGGCGCCCTGGAACGCCCAGGACTGACCTTAGGACACCACAAAAGCGCTGGCTATTTAATGAAGATATCCTTCCGATTTCGGAATATCTCTTCAGAGGTGCGCCATGTCATCCGGATCTATCTCTACGCCTAAAAGGATTGCCGCGGTGCGTGCTGCTATTTCATTGATCGGAATTCTGTGCCCCGTCATTTTCTGAAGGTCTCTGACATGGCTGGCGACGGAGCGCATTGTGTATTGCTTTTTTTTGGTTCTACTACCTCGTTCTGGGTAGAAGCTTTCATAGCCAAATGGTGACTTTTGGTTCAGGCATTTATTTATGAAATCCGCCAGTCCACCAACAAAATGCCGTAGTTCAATTCGCCCGCCTGAACTTCTAATATATTCGTCTATGTTGTTAGGCAAATGTCCCCTGAATCGTCTTTGAAGCGCGTTGTTGCCTACCGCGTCGCGGGGATTCATCATTCGGATTTCGATATCTGAAAATCCGATCTCGCCGGAATCATCCAATGCCTTTGACAGTTTTTCAGCGGCTTGCGAAATGGCTTTCCACTGTTCAGCGCGGTCCTTGGGAGGGAGATACCCGCGTTGCGCCCAATCGTCGAAACTACGGGCGCACAGGTTGAAATAGTTTTCTCTGTGCGGCTTGGTAACCTCCGCATCGTTAAGAAGCCGCGCTAATTCACGATCAGCAGCAAGTTGAGCGCGCACCGCAAATCTATCGTTTGGCATCCCGTCGCCACCCTTCGATCTGCACAACGTCGGCGCTGGTCTTGCCCAAGTAATCGGCCCAGGCCTGCATCATCATCCGGCGCTTGTCGAACAGATCGCCTCGCCGGTAGGCCGCTTCTACTTTGTTCTCGATGACATGGGCCAGGGCCATCTCTGCCACGTCGCGGGGGAAGGTGGAGACTTCGCCGCTCCAGTCCCTGAAGCTGGAGCGGAACCCGTGGGGAACGTAGTCGCCGAGGTGACCACCCACCCCGTACCCCATGCCCCGCATCTGCTGGAGCAAGGCCATGTTGGAGAGCGGCCGGCCGTGGCGTGCCCCTGGGAACACGAAGGGGTTGCCACCTATCCGCGGGAGAGCCCTCAGAACGTCCAGGGCGGCATCTGACAGCGGTACCCGATGCTGTACACGGGCTTTCATTCTCTCGGCTGGTACCGTCCACACAGCGGCTTCCAAGTCGATCTCCTGCCACTGGGCCCCCAGTACCTCGCTGGTGCGGCAGGCGGTCAGGATCAGAAAGCGCAGGGCGAGGGCGGAAACACTGTCCCGAGCCGCCAGCTCGGCCATGAAGCCGGGCACCTCGGCGTATGGCATAGCCGGGTGGTGGCTGACCTTCTTCACCCGGGAGGGCTTGGGTAGCAGCTTGTCCAGGTGGCCGCGCCAGCGAGCGGGGTTGAGGGGGTCGCGGTATTTGTGGGCAGCCGCATAGTCCAGGACGTTCTCGATGCGCCCCTGCACCCGCTTGGCGGTCTCGGTCTTGGTGGTCCAGATCGAAGACAGGATCTTGAGAATGTCCTCGGTCGTGATCGTGTCCACACGCTTCGAGCCGATGATCGGGCGGGCGTAGGTCTTGAGTGTGGCCACCCACTGGCGGGCATGCTTGAGGTTCTGCCAGCCACGACGGTGGGCGCGGATGTAGCGGGCCGCCACGGTGGTGAAGGTCGGAATCTTCTCGGGCTCAGCTTGGCGGGCCTCAATTGGGTCTGTCCCTTCCTTTGCCTGTCTGCGGTACTCCGCGGCCTTCTCCCGGGCCTTGCCCAGCCCTACATCCGGGTAGCTGCCCAGACCCATCTCTCTGCGCTTGCCGTCCAGGGTGTAGCGCAGCACCCACTTCTTCGCCCCGGCCAGTGAGACCACCAGGCGCAGACCGCCGCCGTCTTCGTATTTTCCCGGGTTGGTGGTCTCGACCTTCCGTGGGCTGAGCTTGTGAATCGACATGTCCGAGTCCTCGCAGTTGCCTTGAGGGCAGAGGGCGGTCCCCCAATCGGTCCCCCAATATGCAAGGATTATAGCGGACTATCCTGGACAGCGCTGGAACATAACACCATGACAAAGCATGAAGTTATGGACTATCTCGGACAAGGCTGAACAACAGAACAGCGGACACCCTCTCCGCCAGCAAACGAAAAGGGGCCCAAGCCGGGCCCCTTTTTGTTTGCTTGAGAGGGTGGGTGAGAGCCCACGTCGCGTTCGACGGGATCGCCGGGAGCGATCCCGCACGAGCGAAGCGA
>Ga0210096_1000183_pt1 | contig 24224 bp, 21 predicted proteins | sample China_Galinas_PW_4_FD_184864 | JGI IMG/M metagenome (GOLD analysis project Ga0210096, IMG submission 184864) | Wetland microbial communities from San Francisco Bay, California, USA, that impact long-term carbon sequestration - China_Galinas_PWA_D2... | ecosystem: Environmental > Aquatic > Marine...
TTCAAGATGATACAAAAATATCATCTAAAATCTAAATGAGATAGTACCACCAACTGAAGCAATCAATGCAGAACGTTGCCCTAAAAATGGTAAGCGTGCATAGAATGAAAGTTCCGGATTGAACCATGAGTCATCAGCGGTATATTCACCAATATCGCCATGAAGATTCACGATAATTTGATGCATCGCATATTCCTCTAGGCTCACTGCCGTATTGGCAATCTGATTTGAAAATTGTTGAGTTTTAATAGAAAGTTTATCGTCACCATGCTTAAGGAATTGATATCCTAAACGGAACGATATTGTCTTGTAGATTTCGTGTGCTTCGATAAATAAGTTAAAGCGTTGGGTGAGCCCAAAATCTTTATAGGCTTCAGTTTTTTGTAACAATAAAAGTTCTGTTTGATTTTCAGATGTTTTAATACGTCGCGCGCGCGTATTGCCAAACAGATGAAGCAATTCAACATCAAATCCAGCTTTGAGATAACAACCTAGTAATACGCTCAAACCGCCACCTAAAAAGGCACCAAACGCACGATCATAGCCAAATGGTACCGCAAAGAGCTTATCTTCATCCCAGGGTAATCCTGTTGGAAAATTGATGCCCAATCGACCGGCAATGTCAACTTGCTTGAGCATCGGCCGTTCTTGTTCAAATGATTGCAACCATGCAAGCATCAATACCATATCACCCAGACCGGTGCGGCTCCAACCTTGCAAATTTAAACAATCACCTAATTCTTTAACATTTTCAAAAAAATCATCAGTTAAATACTCTCTTACCCGCGCATCTTGGATGGTAACGTCTTTGGTAAGATTCTGCCAAATCACATCAGTAAGTGTCATCTTATAAAAAGGAAAATAAAATGTAAGCGAAAGATGGGGGATCATAAACCAATAGAGTTCAACCGCACCACCAAAGCTACTATTTAAATTACCGCATACGTTAAAATGCCCCCGCGTACCATCATCGTTTGCATCTACACGCATACGAAGTTTGCCAATCGGTGAGTCATCGGGAAATCCATCAAGCATTTGTAATGCATTTTGATCGCATTGCCAAATACGTAATGGCGCTGTGAAATTACTATCGCTATTAAATGCTTTTGCATCATGTACGCCACGTTCAGCAAAAAGTGAAAATCCCCAACATTGCCCTTGATAGCCATTGACATATAAGGGATCAATATTTGAATCATAGGGGCGCAAAAAGTTCATTGCTTGTATATTATGAGCAATGAAAATTGCTAATGCTAACCAAATTATTCTTTTATAAAACATTACATACCTTTTTAGACCAAGTTATGTGTACATCATGCTGGCGCACCTAGTATAGCTCTAAATAGGCCTGAACAAAAGCGGCACTTGATTATGTTTGACAAGAAAAATTAAACAATAACATTTTAAACATTAAAATTTCTCAAATGTGCTACTCACCAAGCTGTAAGCCAAAATCACCAGTAACAAACCAACTCCCTGAAGCGCTTGTTTGTACAAATCGCGTTAATTGATTGGCACCAAAAAGTTTTCCAAGAGGAACTTTTGGTGAGGTACGAGTAGTACCATTCACCATAAATGGCGACATCGTAAGTTCACGGCTTGCACCGGTTAAATGTAAGAATCCTTCCGGTTCAAGTTCGTTACGGTATGTACCATAATTAGCAAAGTAATCTAAGCTATTTGGTACATAAGGAGTTCGAAATACAATGTCAGGAACTGGTTGTATCGTATTATCATCTATTGCATTTGCACCAGACGTATCGGCTATCACTAATCGATTCGCTTGTCCTTGATCGAAACCACGATAACTATTGAGTACCCAGAGCATACTGCCGGCAGCTGTCCGCGCTGCATCCTGCGGTATATTGGTTTCAGTCACCGGAATTAAGTGGCGAATTGGATATAAAGCCCGGGGAACTGATACAAAGGTCCATCCTGCTTGTTGCATCGATGATATGGTACGCACATCGCGACCATTTCCTAATCGATATAAACCACCGCTTGTTGCCAAGAGCGCTAGTTTTTCTGAAATGAGCACATCAAAAAAAGTACCTGTCTTGCCAACAGTGGTGAATACTTGCGCAGTTGCTAAGCGTTCACGTACTAATTGATTCGTACTAAAATTACTTGCATTTAAATCAATGCGATCAAGAATGGTATCAGTCAATACATATAAATAACCACGATCGCTTATTAATTTGCGTACAAACGTATAATCACCCACAACACTAAACTTCATTCCCATTGGCAATTCATCAAATCCATTACCCAACTGGCCGCCAGCCCAACCGGCGCCATTATTATTCAAGACGGCAACGCCATTACGGCCACCAACAAATAAATAACCGTTATTACCTGCATTATCGGTATGTGAACTATCGCTTGAATCGCGCGCAACTTCGACGGCAATAATTGCTCCTAAATCAGTTAACACGCCGCCAGAAAATTCAAGTACTTTGGGGTCTAATGCACCGGGCAATGTTTGAGTTACTATTGCATTTGGAAAAATTTGTAAATCAGTCTCGAAATCTCCACTATTTGGTACAAATCCTGCACCAACCGTACGGCCTGTCTCGATAACCGTTACTTGCCCCAATCCAGTGGCAACGGCAAGAGAAACCTGTCCTAATGCTGATGTTGTTTGCGCAAAATCATATAATGCATGTATACCTCCATCCGCTTGAGCAAATGGAAGTAGATCAACTAATTGGCCATATCCACTTGCTGAATCGCCATCACCCCATGTGGTACGCTTTACGATATTGGTAGTGGCAAACGTTCCGGTAATATAGGTTATAGAACTTATACTCTTATCAAATCCTACCCCACGTGTTTGCCCAACAAACCCGCCAATTCGTTCCCATGCGGTCCAACTCGCAATTTTACCTTTATCATCCAAAATAGCTTTTGATTGAAAAATACCAGCACGGCTGCTCGTTGTATCTGCAGCTGCTACAAATACCGCGTCTGCAGCCACATATAATTCATATATATCGCCAAATGGTAATGCACCCCCGCCAACTGCTGCTGCAGCATCACTGCTCGTGGGCAAATCACCCGGTGCACCCGGTGTTTCCTGAAATTGACGCCCAACTAATCGAGCTGGCGTTGTTGACGAAAAGGTAAGTACGGGCGGTGCTGTTTTTTTTGCCAACGATCCATGTACCGAAATTTTATTTGTTGGAACAGCTTTTAAATCATTTTCAAAAAATGATGCGATGGGCACCGCAAATACGTTGCGTTCTGGTTGTGCCAAATCAGTAGTACTTCCCCCAACTACAATTAAATACGGCAGTGCTGTTGTGGTTACCATGGTACGCACATGAGAAAGGGTAACCTGTTCGCCTGCTCCTTCAGCAGCAATAATTTTATTTGTTCCTAAGCTACCATTAAATAACGATGCAGGAAATATATCTTGTAATATCAACTTTTCATTATCAAATCGTGCAACAACAACGGCACGTACTCCATCATCGCCCGCACCTCCTGAGGTACCATCAACAACAATATATAAGCGCAAAAGCGAGCTATCGTACCACAAATCAACAACGTCACCCAATGAGGCAAGACTAACACCGCTATCGCTTAACAACTGCGTAGTCGATATATTAAGCGGCAACGCACGTACATCAGTTGATACCGGCGGTGTGCCAGCTGCCACATCAAATTGCGCTAAGGCAGCAATAATTTTCCCCTCATCGGTTCTCAATTCGATACGGCCAAGTACTGCAATACCGCTATCGCCTACCCCAAAAGTAACTTCACCGTTACCACGCACCGCAGCAAAAATTAAATTGTGCGGCGTTGCAGTTAAACCAACAATACGCGCCGTATCAGCTGACCCGCTGGCATCTTGAGCTACTCGTGAAAGCAATTTGATCGTATCATTGCTAAACGAATCGTACATAACAATATTTTTATTTTCATTTCCTGCTGCGGTGGGCACAACTACTGGTTTATCTGCTGCAGCCATCCGCAAAAATGCAATACCATGATTGTATATTGGATTATCTTGATCCGGTGCTCCATTGAGAATAACTTTTTCAGCTGCAATTGCCATAAATTCTGTGCCCGTATTTGACACGCGCGAAAAAGCGAAATCTCCAGCACCATCTGTTTGCGCGCCAACATAGGTATACGTAGGAGAGCGCACTAAACTACCAACTGAAAATGAAAACGTGGTACCCGATGATGCCGCATCATCACCTTCAAGAAGCGTTGCAGAAAAAACTAAACTATTAAAAAATAATAAAAATGATACTAATAACATGCGCATGTGCAGTTGCATAAGATGTTCCTTTTTTAACGAGCATACGTATAGTTTTGCATTGTGTAAGTTTAGGCAAATTTACAAAAAAGGCCACCATTGCCAAATAACCCTTTCTAGACCTACATAACACATTGAATATCAATTAAATTTGCAAATAACAAACTATTTGCTATATCTGGTTTATTGTAGGGATATTTTTAATTTCTTTTCTTGGCTCTAATTTCATGCACGCAAAAATTTTTTCCGCAACACCAATTGGGGTAAATGCACGATTGGTTGAAGTTGAAGTTGATCTTTCATTTGGCTTAGTTAATTTTTTTATTGTTGGCCTGCCCGATACGGCAATTAAAGAAAGTAGTAAACGAATTCGTACAGCACTTAAAAATAGTGGCGTGCGATTACCATCAAAATGCATTACGGTAAATCTTGCACCGGCTGATTTAAAAAAAGAAGGCACTTTATTTGATCTGCCTATTGCCATTGGCATCTTACTTGCCGCACAACATCTGCAATTAGAAAAAGATTTTTTGCATGAAACATTATTTTTAGGCGAACTTTCGCTCGATGGCAGTATTCGACCAATAAAAGGAGCGCTTGCCATCGCGTATGATGCACACAAGCTTGGTAAAAAACGTATTATTTTACCGAACGCTAATACGCAAGAAGCCGCATTAATTAAAGATATTGAAATTATTGGCGTTGATAGTATTACACAACTAGTAAATTTTCTGCACGGCGAACTGCCAATTGCGTCTGCACTTCATACAGCCATTAGCTCTAAAGACAAATCATTTACTCCTGAACTCGATTATGCACAAGTGAAAGGCCAAATTGCCGCAAAAAGAGCTTTACAGGTATCTGCTGCAGGACGCCATAATATTTTATTTATTGGGCCACCCGGCGCCGGAAAAACCATGCTTGCCAAACGGCTTTCAACCATTATGCCGCCCATGAATTTTGATGAAGTATTAGACACGAGTAAAATATATTCTATCACCGGGAAACTTGGCACCAAGTCATTAATTATAGCACGGCCTTTTCGCAATCCGCATCACACTATTTCACAAGCAGGATTAGTTGGTGGCGGCTCTTATCCTCAACCGGGTGAAATTAGTTTAGCGCACAATGGTATTTTATTTTTGGATGAACTAACTGAATTCAAACGTGATACATTAGAAGTATTGCGGCAACCGCTAGAAAATAAAATGGTGTGTATTTCTCGTGCCCAACAATCAATTTCATTTCCTGCTTCATTTTTATTAGTTGCGGCACTCAATCCATGCCCCTGTGGCTATTGGGGCGATAAAAAACGCGCCTGCCATTGTTCACCACAGAAGATTGAACGATATTTAAATAAACTTTCTGGCCCATTGCTTGATCGTATTGATGTACAAATTAATGTGAAATCGATTGAATATGATACTATTAAAAACAAAGAGATCAGCTCACAAAGTTCGGCACAGATGTATGAAACAGTTCGCCATGCACTTAATATTCAATATAAACGATTTGGTACCACAAATATGTGGAATGCACATATGAATCCACAGCAGATAGAAAAATATTGCATTTTAACTGACGCAGCTGAAACACTCATAAAACAAGCATTTGAAAAATTGCATCTGAGTATGCGCGGGTATCATAAAATTTTAAAAGTAGCGCGCACCATCGCTGATCTTGAACAAAGTACTTCCATTGAGGTGCCACATATTCAAGAAGCGATTATGTATCGTTCACTTGACCAACATTTGGAGAAGCAGCGGCAATGATTTTAGGAATCGGTATTGATGCGGTAGATATCAAACGGTTTATTGCCTGGCAACATTATTCACCACAAAAGTTATCGCGCATTCTTTCTGGTGAAGAAATTGATTACAGTTTTGCCCATCCTAAAAAAACTGCTGAACGATTAGCTGTCCGCTTTGCCGCACGCGAAGCACTCTATAAAGCATTGCATCATCAATGTATCAAACAACAGATTCCGCTCTTATTATTGTGCAAAAAAGTACGTGTTGTTCATAATCATTTTGGCCTTCCTGAATGGATTATCGATTGGCCTGCTTTAAAAGCTTATCTGGCCATCGAACCAAGCACTATCTTAATTCATCTTTCGCTAACACATACCAATGAGATGGCAATTGCTTCAGTAATGCTCGAAAGTAAATAATTATTCTCGTGCTTCTATCGTGCCAATAGAAAGCTGTGTAATACAATTAAGCGTACCCGACATTTCCATCGCATATAAGTTAAAGCTCATTATTATCATAAAAATAGCACTCAATAGACGCATAATACTCCTGATTTTTTTTATATTTTATTTACCAAACTCCTTCTCTCACTGAGGGAAGAAAATTATCTTAATTCTCTTTTTTCTCTCTATCAAGGGTTTTATCGATATACGATTTGACAAAGCAAAAAAAGCCTATACTCTTGTAAGTGAATATAGGTGCCTGTTTTCAGAGGTATTCTTTCAGTTTGAAAAATTAGATCGCGGGGTAGAGCAGCCTGGTAGCTCGTTGGGCTCATAACCCAAAGGTCGCTGGTTCAAATCCAGCCCCCGCAACCAACCTTCGCTCTTCGAGCTACGGTTGGCGGGCCTGTGCACCATAGCTTTTAAGCGACTATGTGCCAACCTTTCTAATGAATTTTCCATTCATTTTTTAGATAATCGTATATTTCGCAGCATTGTTTCATATAAAAATGCGATAACAACCAATATACTTGAAGTTACCGTAATTACCTCCCACACACGATCTAAAAGTGGCAAAAATTCTATATTTCCGGTGCCCCCTATCAAGCCAATAATAAGTCCTAACGCCATAGAAAAAAACACAAAGCCAAGCGCTATATATGATAATAGATCAAGGCGACGTTCTGAAAATCGTTTCCCTCTAAATGCATAAATCAGCATTCCCAAACTAATAGAGACAACAGCCAGATCAATACCAATATATAACGATTTAAAGAGTATACGCGCTTCAACCCACGTGCCGCCAATCAAATTAACAATCTGCTTTTTAAAAATAATTAAGAGCACTAAAAGACATAAAAAAAGAATTGATGCCAGAAATCTTTTTTTGAAAGACATTATTTGCCCTTATTTTTTTGGGCCATATAAAATAAACCAATACCGATTAATAGAAGGCCAATACCGGCAATTAACAGAATGTTTTGTAACTTATTTAATAGAGGTATCACCCGATTAATTTTTCCGGTTGATACAAATTGTGCTGTTGAATAACCTCCCAACAACGTTAATATCGTAATACTAATGAAAGTAATAAATGATTTTTCATTTACCCAACTCACCATTTTATGTTGTGCGGCTGCAATGATGGTAAAGAGCCCTACAAATACAATAAATAAACTAAATCCTGTATATAAAAAACCATATAAAGCTTGTCCTTGTATTACACTCAATCTAAGAAATGAAATTAGATTGAGTTGAAATATGCTAAACAAAATCATTACTAAAATAATTCCCAGCCAAGTAAACCTATCCCCATTAACCTTCATTGGAACTCCTTGAAAAACAATAACTTTCTATAGTAGAATCACAAAAATAATATCATAGAGGGAATATATAAATGAAGAATTGTTCATGCCGTGATTGGGCCTTTTTTATCTTACGCATCATGCTTGGCTCAACATTTATCTTACATGGTGCACAAAAAGTATTTGGCGCATTTGGCGGACCAGGATTAATGGGTTTTGCTCAATGGCTTGCACCAATGGGCGTACCTATGGGGCTTTCTTATTTGGCCGCCTGTTCAGAATTTTGTGGGGGCTTAATGATTTTTTTTGGCGTTGCAACTGAACTTGGTGCTCTCATGGGATTAGTAGTGATGATTGGCGGCATTATCTTAGTGCATTTACCAACAAGAACATACTTTTTACAAACAGGCGGATTTGAGTATGCATTCAATCTTGCACTTGTATGCATTGCCCAAATACTTGGTGGTGCTGGCGTATTTGCTTTATGGGATCCATTTAAAAAATGGCGCCATTAAAAAACCTCCACTCCATTCACAAAGCGAATGGAGTGGAAAATAAATAGAATCTAATCAAACTAAATGCAAATAATTAAAAAATAATATTTCTTAAATCCTACGGACAAAACGATGCGCTTTACGCAATAATTGCCGGGCATTTTCATAGGTTAATCGATGAATCGCATCATGAAAATTCAACCATGCATATCCTTGATGTTCATCTGAAAGCTGTACCCCATTAACTGGTACATCACCAATAAAAAAAGTAACTCGTTTATATTGCGGTTCATGATTATCATGAATGATATACCGAATTTGTTCTCTAAATCCTGGCTTTATCATCGCATGTAAACCAGTTTCTTCTTCAAGTTCACGCAATGCGGCTTGTTCATCAGTTTCTTTTTGTTCTAATTTACCTTTCGGAAAGTCCCAATGCCCCTTAGGAAAATAATGTAAGAGCAGATATTCTGGCTCATGATTTTTTTTGCGATAAGTAATAATACCTGCAGATTGAATTTGATCCATGTCTCTTTCCCCCTACGGTTTAAGATTGATAATAAAATACTCCATTAATTAGTACAATTTTTTTAGCGGCTTCCTTTTCTTCCTTTTGCTCCGCTAGTTTCTTATCTGCACGGTGAGGATCATAAGAATTGTGTTCATCGGAAGAAAAAACTTGATCCAAACTTTTTGAAAGTGAGCAATCTCCAGTTGATCGCCGTTTTTGTTTATTTGAATCATCTTTGGGATTAAAAAGAAAATCTTTATCGCTGGTAGAGAAACTCAATGGATTCTCTTCCATGCTAGATAATACGCCCATATATACTAAAGATATCAGTATCACTTTTCGCACCTGCGTTCCTTACGCTTCTAAAAAATAGAGCCGTATGCCAAACAGCTTGCGAGTAAAATACAACGCAGCAAATGCACAAAAACATACTGGCCCAATCCACAACCAAAAGACAATAGTTTCGAGCATGATATACCCGAGAGAGGGTGATATACGCATAAATACCTGTGTCATACCATAGTAAATAAGATACACAGAAAAAAATATTGGTATTATTTGCACCATATAGCGCACAATAAATGAAAGAAGTTGAAAAATATATAATTTCAGATCAAACCACACATATAAAAATAAGGCAAAACACACGGTTTGCAGTAATGCGGAGATGCTCGTTGCCAATGCAAGGCCTGTTGCATCTAATAAGGGCATTAATACAAAGTTCATGCCGATATTGAGTAATGTTGCAATCACTGAGATCACCGTTGGTATCCAGGTTACATGCAATGAATAATAAAAGTTGAGCAAGATTTTATTGAGCGCATAAAAAACAAGTCCCATTAAAAAGGCAATCAAAATATATTGTGCTTCATTTACCTGCAACATAGTAAATTTAGTACGAGGGAAAATTGTACTAAAAATCTTATCAGCAAATAAACTCATACCAAGAGCAACGGGCACCATCACCCAAAAAACTAATTTGGTGGTCTCTAAAAAATAAAAGCCGAGTCGTTTGGGCGCATACATACTAATGCGCGAAAAATGCGGTAATAAAATCGTTGAAAGTGCTACTCCAAATACCCCAAGAGGAATCCCCATGAATCGATTTGCATAATAAAGCAATGTCATAGAACCAGGCGGCAGGAATGACGCGAAACTCGTATCAACAAATAAACTGATCTCCATAACACTCATGCTAATCAAGCAAGGTAAAAATTTAGCAAGCACCTGATTGAATGATTGCCAAGTAGACCGATTAAATAGATCAAAACCAAATCCTCGTTTGAGATACACACACAAATGCATTAAAAATTGAGCTAAACCACCAATTAAAATACCGATACACAAATATTCAACTGGCCATGAAAACGTTAAACACAGTAATAAGGTGCCAATAAAAACAATATTTAATAATACGGGAGAAAAGGCTGGTACAAAAAAATGGCCAACCGATTGTAAAGCACCTGCAAGCAATGCACTACTTGAAATAAAAAATATAAATGGCATTAAAATACGTAGATAGGGAGTAGCAACCAACACTTGATCGGTATCAAATCCTGGTGCAATTCCTTGAATGACATAGGGCGCTTCCCACATAACCCAGGCGCATAATGCAATCAGTATCCCTTCAAATATCACAAATCCTAATGCCATCAATCGATTTGCTTCTTCTTTACCTTGCGCATGAACAACTGATACTAAAGTTGGAATAAATGCAGCAGAAAGTGCTCCTTCAGCAAATATTTTACGCAACGAATTGGGAATTTTAAATGCGGTAAAAAATGCATCTGATATAATGCCAGCCCCTAGAAAATTGACAATCAATACCTCACGTACTACTCCCAAGATCCTACTCAGCAACGTTGAGCCGCCAACTTGAATAGTTTTTTTGATAATTGATTTCTTGGAAAATCCGCCTGCCATTCCCAATCCTTTAATAGGCTAAAAGGTTTCTGGCAGATCAGTCTATCATAGTAAAGATTATCTCTCTACAGAGCCTCTCAATTCATCTTGGTAGAATATATAAAGGGCAAAGCCAACTAATAGAAGCGAAATGATAAAATAGACAGTAATTTGTTCACTCAAAAACAGCCAGCCTAATAGTGCCCCAAAAAGCGGACATAAAAAACCAGCAAATGATAAAAAGGTAAGCGAATATTTTTTAAGCAACCAGCCATAAAAGTTATAAACAATAACATTTGCAACAAGAGTCAATAGAGTAGCCCACACAAGAAATTGCTGAATATTAGTTACTACTGAAAGTGAGTGCGTTTGTGCATAGTGTGGCATTATTTCAAAACATACCGAACTACACGCTAACAATACCCCGCCTGCAATCATAGCAACTCCATTAATTGCAATAAGCGAATATTGTTGATCCATTAATTTTTTTACTACAAACCATGCTCCTGCAGCAGATACCATCGCAACTATAATTGCGGCCTCTGGTAATGAAAATCTAAAGAGTTCTAAATTAATTTCGTCAGGTGTTGCCTGGCCAAATAACACGGGAAATAAGCCAAAAAAGCCAATAATCATGCCTATAATTTTTTTACGTGTTAAATGTTCACTATACATAAAATAAGCAAGCAATGCGGTCACAAAGGGGGTAACCGAATACAATAAGTTTGTTTTTATAGATGAAATAAATTGCATTGCCCAGAATTCACAGAAAAAGGGAATAAAAATATGTATCATAGCCACCAAGGCAAACCAATGAATATCCTGTTTGGCAACGCGTGGTAATCGTTTATGCTTCCATATATAATAGGAAATCAAAATCCCGCCACCTAAAAACATACGATAGGCAACTAAAAAAAATGGCGGTGAATAATTCAGCGTATATTTACCGATCGTAAATGTGGATGCCAATAATGCATACATTAATGCAACTAATAGCATGATGCCCCCTTTTGCAGATATTTATAGTGGATTGAGTAATATAGATTAGCTTTGAGTATATGCTAATACCATATCATAAGAATAGAGTTCTTTAAATGCCCATCGCCCTATTGGACAGAACAACCCTGTTGATTTCCATATGATTTATGCGGTGCATTCGTATAATATTTTTGTTGAGTTGGCTCTTTACCGGAAGAAGATTTATGAGCATACGTAGAAAATCGTTGATCAGTCTGAGAAAATGTTGAATATAATCTCTGATCAATTATTTTCTGCTCTTTGACTTTTGCATAACCACTTTTTCTTCCAGCAAGCAATATGCCTGAAGAAAGTAATAATATGAATACTAATGTAATACGCATGTATTTTCTCCTCTTTTTTACTACTCCCCTCATTGTAATCAACTTATTTCATTTATCAAACCTCAGCATAAAGATCTTCAAGTAGTACTATATCTTCTTTAGTTAAGTATGGCTTATGATGCATATATTTGTTTTTTTCTTTCTCTTTATCATAAGATATAAGCAGCTTAAGAAGTTCTCTCTGTTTTTCTCCTTCATGACAACGAAGAGTAGTTAAAATTGCCGGGCCATTATAATTATATTGATAAGGGTTAGCTTTATACTCAAGTAAACTTGTAACTATATTTAAATTTCCTCTTCGAACTGCATTTACTAAAGGAATCTCAAAATCTGGTCCAACTCTAGGATTATATCCTTTTTCTAAAAAAGCATCTATCACTTTTTCTCTTTGATATGAAATAGCCTCCATGAACCCATATTGTTTACTTATAGAAGATAGTTTATCTATCAAAGAAAGTACCGTTTTATCATCACCATTTCTAAGTGCTTTTTCAAATTCATTAGATGCTTCCATTTCATTAGATGCTTCCATTGCGCAACCAATTGAAGGAAAAAGCATCATAAATACCAACAGCCAATACATAGAGCGTCCTTATCAAATTAATAATAATGAAAACATTAAATTTGCTGGAGTATACCATCTTTGAGGGTAAATTTCATCATCATATGTTTGGCTACATATTCATCATGAGTGCTGACAATAATGCCCATACCATATTCTTTTTGGCATTTAATCAAGAGATCAACAATTGCTTTGCCGGTTTCGATATCCAAATTGCCGGTTGGTTCATCGGCGAGTAAAAAGAGGGGTTTATTAAATAAAGCCCGGGCGATTGCCACCCGTTGTTGTTGGCCGCCAGATAATTGTCCGGGCATTGCCGATGTTTTTTCTGGAATACCTACTTGGTGTAATAGCTCATCGGCACGTGCCGCACATGAATGGCGTGATTGCCCCGCAATTAAACCGGGGAGCATCACATTTTCTTGAACACTCAGCTCACGAATAAGATAGGGATATTGAAATACTAATCCCACTGAACGATTCAAAAAGAAAAATCTGTCCACAGATTGATATAAAGGAATTGCTTTATTATTCAAATAGACAGCACCAGATGTTGGTATTTCAAGGCCAGCCAACAAATGAAGGTAAGTTGATTTACCGGTTCCTGAAACGCCGGTAATTGCATACGTTTTACCCTGCTGAAATTGCATAGTAATACCACGCAACACGTTCAGTGTTCCGCCATTAAAGGTGAATGTTTTAGTAAGCGCGTGAGTAGCTAATAACGCATGCTTCATAATCGTATTATTTTTATGCTAAGGTTGCTGATATTTGCCTTTTTCTACGATTCAGCATAGCACGAGAATAGCTCAAATAAAAACAACCCGCCAAACAACGGGTATTTTCTTGTCATTATACGCAAAACCTTGTTTTTTTACGCATAAGCCCCTTAAAATGATTGCTAGGAGACGCATAATGCTTGAGAGCTAGTTCATCACTCAGGCATTTAATGATAGGGGGAGTTCGATGAAGACATTATTGAATAAAGAGTTGCAAGAACGCATACCGGAATCGCTCCCGGTTATACCTACAATGGATGTTGTGGTGTTTCCTAACACCATCGTACCATTACTTGTACTCGACGAAAAAATAATTGCCGGCATTAATCGTTCGTTACAAGAATCAAAAATGGTTCTATTAGTTGCAGCAAAAAAGCAATCTGAACAACAAGATGCTATTGGTACCAAAGATTTATATAAGGTTGGTACTGTTGCTTCAATAATGAGACTCATTAAAATCCCTGAAGGTGGCGTAAAGATATTAGTCCAAGGGATGTGCAAAGTAGAAATTAACCAAATTACTGCCGATAAAAATGGCCTAACGGCTTCAACACAGCCTATCGTATTAGAAGATGTTGATCATGAAGAGGTTATCAAAGCACAAGTACGCAACATCAAAAAACTCACGGAAAAAGTTTCTGCAAGCGGCAATAACTTTAGCCCTGATTTTCATTTGATTCTTTCAAAGATGCAAAATGCAGAAAAAATAGCTGAATTTATCTTATCACACCTTTCGCTCACCGTAGATCAAGCTCAAGATCTCTTGGAAACCAGAACTCAAAGTGATCTTTTGGATAAGATTTATAAACATCTGTATAAAGAAGTTGAAGTAGCAGAAATTCAAGAACGCATTAAAAACCATGCACGCGAATCAATGAATCAATCTCAAAAAGAGTTTTATCTGCGTGAACAACTACGTGCCATCAAAAAAGAACTTGGCGAAGATGATGCGGAAGAAATAGAATTGATGCGCGAACAGCTTGAACAACTAAATTTAAAAGAAGAAACTAAAAAAGAAATTGTGCGCCAAATCAATCGCTTAGAGCGCACGGCACCCGATTCAATGGAAGCAGCGGTAATTCGCAACTATCTCGATTGGATATTTGCATTGCCATGGAATCACTCAACAGAAGATAATCTTGATATCAAGCATGCAAAACAAATCCTTGATGATGATCATTATGGATTAAAAGATATTAAAGAACGGATTCTTGATTTTATCTCTATACGAAATCTCAAACAGGATGGTGATTCTCCGATCTTATGTTTTGTAGGCCCGCCAGGAACTGGTAAAACATCTCTGGGTAAATCAATTGCACGTGCACTTGGTAAAGAATATGTACGCGTTTCTCTGGGTGGCGTTCGTGATGAAGCAGAAATCAGAGGTCATCGCCGCACCTATGTAGGCGCTATGCCAGGCCGCTTTATTCAAGGGCTGCGCAAAGCAAAGTCAAGAAATCCATTAGTGGTAATCGATGAGCTTGATAAAATTGGCGCCGATTTTAGAGGTGACCCCTCGGCAGCTATGCTTGAAGTATTGGATCCACAACAAAACAAAACATTCTATGACAACTATTTAGGGATCCCCTTTGATCTTTCACAGGTTATGTTTGTTGCAACAGCAAATAGTTTAAATACCATATCAGCACCATTACTTGATCGTATGGAAGTTATAGAACTCTCCGGTTATACCATTGATGAAAAAGTAGCAATTGCGAAAAAACATCTTGTTGAACGTTCAATTCAAGGGTGTGGTCTTGAAAATGGCAACATTGCCTTAGCCGATGAGGTACTTCAAGAATTGATCCAAAATTATACGCGCGAATCAGGCGTTCGGCAGCTTGAACGTGTAATTAAAAAACTCTGCTCAAAAGCTGCCCGTTCAATTGTTGAAGGAAGTAAAAAAATTCAATTTAGTTCCAAAAACATTGATAAATATCTCGGGCCACGACAATTTTTAGATGACGAACATGATCATGAAGATAGAATTGGTATTACCAATGGTCTTGCCTATACCTCATTTGGTGGCCAAGTATTGAAAATTGAAGCAATATTGATGGCTGGTAAAGGGAAACTGATCCTAACTGGTCAATTGGGTAACGTGATGAAAGAATCAGCGCAAGCTGCTTTAAGTTACGCTCGTTCACATGCGAAAGAGTTTAACATCGATCAGAAAAAGTTTAGCCATTATGACATTCATATTCATGTACCGGCAGGTGCCGTACCAAAAGATGGACCATCAGCGGGTATCACAATGCTCACTTCAATACTCTCTGCATTAACACAACGCCCAATTGATGCTTCATATGCTATGACTGGCGAATTGAATCTGCGCGGTGAAGTTATGCCAATTGGCGGCGTAAAAGAAAAAATACTTGCCGCAAAGCGCAATAAGCTAAAACGTGTTATATTACCGATGAAAAATAAAAACAATCTCATTGGCATCGAAGATATTACCAAAGATATCGATGTTATATGGGTACATCATGCAGATGAGGTATTAAAACGGGTACTTCAAAATCCTAAAGTAAGAAAAGCACGCGCATGAAACATAAAGTATTAACTATTGGTAGTGCTATGCGCGATATCTTTATCGAGCATAGCGGCCAAGAAACGATTGAGCTTGAAACACGGCAGGGTAAACAATCATTTATTTTGTTGCGTGAAGGGGCCAAAGTAGAAGTTGATACTATTGAATATTATACCGGCGGTGGTTCAACAAATTCAGCCACCACATTTGCCCATCATGGCATTCATACGTTTGCCTTTTTCAAAACAGGCGATGATGCAGAAGCTGATTTTATTATTGATAAGCTTGCGCAAGAAGGGATTGATACGTCGTATGTAGTTCGTTCATCTGATATGATGACCGGCGCTTCGTTTATTGTTCCGTGCCGCGAGGGAGATCGCACCATGCTTGTGTATCGCGGAGCCAACTTGGAAATGAAAAAAGATGAGATCCCTTTTAATATATTTGAAGATATTGATCAGATATATGTTACTTCATTAAGTGGCACAACAGCCAAATTATTACTTCCTATTGCCCAAGCTGCTCAAAAGGTTGAAACGGTAGTTGCTGTTAATCCTGGCATGAGCCAACTCGTTGCTGGTGCTGATGAACTGCGCGAAGCACTGCCCTATGTTGATATATTAATTTTAAATGCACAAGAAGCAAATACGTTTATGGGTTCCTTAGTGCAAACTGATGTCGAAATGCAAACAAAAGCACTTGAAGCAAAAATGCATAAGAAAAAAGAAGATATTCCTGAACTACTCGGCTCGCCGCTCACCTATCAAAGTATTCATTTTGATACGAAGCAATTTTTTACTGAAGTCCTTTCTCGCGGCCCTAAAATAGTGGTAGTTACCAATGGCGCTGAAGGAGTATATGTTGCAACCAAAGATCGTATTTATTTCCATCCAGCAGGCAACGTAAAGGTCGTCAGTACGCTTGGTGCCGGTGATTCATTCGGCTCTTGTTTTGTCAGTTCATTAATGCAAGGCAACGCAATTAAAGAAGCGCTAGTGAAAGGAATTTTAAATAGCGCTTCAGTTATTCAGTATTTAGACGCGAAAAATGGAATTTTATCACACGATGCACTTGAAGAACAATTTGCAAAAATCGGAACGCATCAAATCGAAGAATACTTCTTCTGACGGGCTTTACATCTGAACCAGCTTGATTTAGGCTGTTTAAGTATCTTTATTAACAGCACTTTCTTAAGGGTAATTCCGAAATGGCCGATACCCAGCGTAAACAAAACACCGGATATATTCTTCGGGTGAGCGGTACTATTGTTGATGTACAGTTTCCTATTGAATCTGCTCCTGATATTTTAAATGAACTTCTTATTGTTTTTCCTGATTCAGATAAAAAAGCAAGCATAGAGGTTTCCCAGCTGATTGGTGATGGTGTTGTTCGATGTATTGCTATCGATAATATTTTTGATATCAAACGAGATCTAAAAGTTATCGATACAGGCGCACCAATTAAAGTACCGGTAGGAAAAGAAGTTCTCGGACGCATTTTTAATGTACTTGGCCAAACGATAGATGATAAAACTAAGTTACACGCTGAAACAAAATGGTCTATTTATCGTGAACCGCCAAAACTTATTGAGCAAAAAATTGCTGACGAAGTACAAGAAACTGGCATTAAAGTTATTGATGTCATGTGCCCATACATCAAAGGATCAAAGATTGGTCTATTTGGCGGTGCTGGTGTTGGTAAAACTATTTTAGTGCAAGAATTGATCCGTAATATTGCAACAGAACATTCAGGCGTATCAGTATTTACGGGTATCGGTGAACGTACACGTGAAGGTAATGAGCTGTGGCTCGAAATGAAACGTTCTGGCGTTCTTGATAAAACTGCCTTAGTATTTGGCCAAATGGGCGAATTACCTGGCGCTCGATTACGCGTTGGCCTAACAGGGCTGACCATGGCTGAATATTTCCGCGATGTGAAAAAGAAAGACGTGTTGCTCTTTATTGATAACATCTTCCGCTTTGTACAAGCAGGTGCAGAAGTTTCTACGCTTGTAGGGCGTCTCCCTTCGGCAGTTGGCTATCAGCCAACATTGGCAAGCGAAATGGGCGCTTTTCAAGAACGAATTACCAATACCATTAATGGATCGATTACGTCAATTCAAGCAGTATACGTACCGGCAGATGATATTACTGATCCGGCACCAGCAACTACATTTATGCATTTAGATGCGAGCACCGTTCTTTCACGTAAACTTGTTGAATTAGGATTATATCCGGCAGTTGATCCACTTGAATCAAATTCAAAAGGACTCACGCCAGAAATCGTTGGTGAAAAACATTATCGCGTTGCCCGCGACATCCAAAAGATTTTGCAACGCTATAAAGAATTGCAAGATATTATTGCGATCTTAGGGATGGACGAATTATCTGAAGAAGATAAAAAAATCGTCAATCGTGCAAAACGTATTCAAAAATTCTTAACACAGCCGTTATATGTTGCAGAATTTGCAAGCGGATTATCAGGTAAATATGTGCCACTCAAAAAAGCAGTTGACGATTTTGCAAAAATAATTGCTGGCGACTGTGATGATATGCCAGAAGCTGCCTTTTATATGGTTGGTACACTTGAAGAAGCACAAGAAAAAGCTCAACGATTAAGAAATAAGTAAGGCATGGAATTAAAATTAATAAGCCCCACTAAAACTGAATCGTTTTCTATCGCCTGGATCGAAATTAATACGCCAGCGGGAAACTTTGTTATACAAAGCGGGCATGCCCCAACTATTTTAACACTCAATCCACAACAACCAATCACCTTTTGCCTTGATAGCGGCAAAAAACATTCTATTACGGTGCTGCGCGGCGTTATCGAAATCACGCGTGAAACGGCTACTATTATTGCAAGTGACAACGGATGAAGCATACGCTTGGCCACATTCTTTCTGGTTCATTAACTGACGGCTTTCTAATGCGCATTAATGCAACTACCACTATAGAAGAGATAAAGACAGGCAAATTTGTAACCATTGTGGGTAAGCATCACACATTTTTTTCCCTCATTACCAATATTAAATTGGAAGTTTCGCACCCCGATATTTTATTATTTCCTCCCACCGCACAAGAACCATTATTAACACAAATTGCGCATGAAAAAGATATTTATGCAACGGCAAACTTAAAGCCAATGCTTATGTTGGGCCCTGATAATAAACCGTCGCCCGTCAAAACTATCCCGCCTCATTTTGCAACGGTCTATGAAGCTGATGCGGCCGACGTTGCCCTTATTTTTGGTGATGAAACTGAACCGAGTAAAAAATATTTCAGTATTGGCTCACCACTTGATATGCAAACCCCAGTATGTCTGGATCTTGAACGGCTTACTGAACGAAGTAACGCAATTTTTGGTAAAACAGGAACCGGGAAAACCTTTTTGACGCGCTTAGTATTAGCTGGCCTTATTAAACAAGAAAAGGCGGTTAATCTTATTTTTGATATGCATAGCGAATATGGCTTGCAAGCACGCAAAGAAGGGAAAGGCCATTCGTTTGTAAAAGGGCTTAAAACATTATTTCCCAATAAAGTTTCTATCTTCTCTCTCGATCCTGAATCAACGCGGCGGCGTGGCGGTTCACCTGATGTAGAGATAATAATCGATTATCAATCGATACACGTAGAAGATATTATCTCTCTGCAAGATGAACTCCACCTGCATGCAACTGCATTAGAAGCGGCGTATTTAATTGCCGCTCAATATAAACAGGATTGGTTGCACGTTTTGCTTTCACAAGGAAATAATTTAAAAGAGTTTGCACAATCAATTGGCGCCCATCCTGAATCAATTGCCGCATTATACCGTAAATTAAAACGTATTGAACGGTTACCATTTTTACAGCCACGCAAAAGTGGGGCCTATAAAGGAACCAGTGTTGTTGATCAATTAGTTGAATATCTCGATAAAGGGATAAGCGTTATTATTGAGTTTGGTAATTTTACCTCAACCTTTTGTTATCTGCTTGTTGCCAATATTATTACGCGCCGCATCCATACAGAATATGTTGCTAAAACTGAAAAATTCTTGGGTTCACAACAATCAGCTGATGAGCCACAAAAATTGATGATCACCATCGAAGAGGCACACAAATTTTTAAATCCCCTGGCAGCTAAACAAACTATTTTTGGCACAATTGCCCGTGAAATGCGCAAATACTATGTTTCATTGTTGGTAGTGGATCAACGCCCTTCTGGCATCGATCAAGAAGTACTTTCACAAATTGGCACCAAAATTGTTGCGCAGCTCAATGATGAAAAAGATATTCAGGGAGTGCTCACGGGAGTTAATAATGCACAAAATTTACGCACTATCCTCGCCTCTCTAGATAGCAAAAAACAAGCGTTGCTCCTTGGCCATGCACTTACTATGCCGGTTGTTATTCAAACGCGTGAATATGATGAAGAATTCTATCGGGCTATGGGCAATACGGTAACCAGTAAACAAGTTGATGAGTTTGTAAAAGAGCTTTTTTAGCTTGACACATACTATGCTCCCCCGTACACTCGCCACCAAACATTTATAACTTTTCAATAGGGGATTATTCGTGAATTATCTCAAAAAGTCATTATTGCTTTCATTACTTATAGCGCCAACAGCTCTAGCATCAACGCATGCTCGATACGATGAAATTTATGCGCAAAGATTAACCGATCATTTAGCTAATGATACCAGCTATGAAGGACAAAAAACTCGTAACGCCGTTAAACAAGCTGTAGAAGATTATTATGATTATTATGATCCTGGTGCTGCTGGTGAAACTGCTGGCTCATTTGACACTGGTGAAGAGTCCTATGTGCGCAATGCCGTATGTAAAGCATTTGCACGAGTTGCAGCAAATACAGTTCGGGCACGTGGTAAAGCTGATCGCTTGAATGCAGCACAAATCAATACGCTGGCAGCAGAAGTTAATAACGAAATAGAACAAATGAAAATTAACCGCCAAATTAACAGTAAAGGCATGCATCCTGATACAAAAGGTGCTTTCAGAAACTATGTAGGTAACCAACTTGAAAATTGGTATAAAGCAAAGAAAAGAAGTTTTGTTGATCATTCCCGTATCCACCGCCTTAAATCACGTTTAGTATCAAAAAAACGTGCTTTTGATGAAGCTAAAGTAGAACTAGCTGCTGCACGAACCGAACAGCAAATAGCTGAGCAACTCGTGGTAGAAGCAACGCAATTATATTCTAAAAGACTTAAAGAATATAATAATGCTAAAATAGAGCTCGAACGAGTGCACGGTTATTAATAACTATTTATATATAAATTAAGCCCGGCCAAATAGAGCCGGGTTTTTTATGCTCGTATACAATCCCTTGCTTTCAGAATAAACAGGTCTTTAGAATTAAAATTAATTATTCTTTTATTACTGAAATAAAAAAAGGGGATCGTATGAAAGTTTTCCGTAATTGGCTCTATGGAGCATTACTTGTTGGACTCTGTGCCACTACTTCACCTCTTCGTGCTGATTTTGATGAGATTGTCAGCATGTTTATCGACCTTTTTGAAAGTGGACAACCAATTGATCTTGGTGTGCTTGTTGAAGAAACTGGGGTAAAAATACCACCTTCTATTAAAAAAGGATTTTTTAGCGGTGTCGTAATTTATCAACCTATTTTGCAAATTAATGCCGTTGAAAAAGCAATTAAAATAATCTTTGCCTGTGATATTCAGGGTATTTGGAGTCAAGGTAAATTTGAAATTAATCTTGGTGCCATCAAAGATAAAAAACCAAAGAAACCAACTAAACAAGAACAAGAAGAAAGCAAAAAGAATGATAAGGTTATCTGGAAACCAGCACAACCATCCGATAAAGGCGATCGCAAATTCAGCGCAGCAATTGGTTCGCATCGTGCCCAAGAAAAACAACCAACAAGCCAACAACAAGCAGTTAGCGAAGCAAAAGTAGATCAAAAAGCAGCTGAAAAATATAAAGCTTTAGCAAAAAAAGCAAAAGGTGCTGCCAAATCAGTTAAAAGTAAGATTTCTGGAAAAATTAAGCGACCCGGTGTTCGTGCAAGTTTAACGCTTGCTATGAGTAACAACATTGATTTTGCCACCGTAAATAAATCACTCAGACTTCTTGAAATGCTTCAATTCCAGTATCTTGTTCTTGCCGTATCAACAGACTGGATGTGGGATAATGATCTTGGCATGATGATTAAAGATGGAGTGAATTTCTTAGGTGGCGTTGAATTGGGCGGCAAACTTAAAGAAATAGGCGATATCTTTGGTTCTATGATGACTGAAGCACAAGTAAGTATCCATGTGCCAATTGATCTGCCATCAATAAAAGCAGAAGTTGAACTTCCTGGCCAATTACAAGTACTTAAATTCAAAAGTAAAAATGATAAATATAAACTTGAAACGTCTGGCCTTAAACTTATCTTGCGTGCAAGCTCTGCTGAAATGACAGTTCTTGTTGGTATTGAAGGAGGTATTATCCTTACCGTACCAGGCCAAGAACCGATTGCTATGATTGCCTTTGGGAACATATCGCCACAAGATGTGGTATTTGGTGGACGCATGGAAGGTCGTGTTCAAATGATCGATTTCCCACCAATTCCCGGACTCCCAGTTGGCCCATCATTCCATAAGTTCAGAATGGGAAATCTCAAATTCCAAACGTCAATCGATCCAAAACTCCTTGCCACAGCTATTGCAAGTTATGCAACTGGTGGTGGTAGTGTTGTTGGATTGGCTATTAATATTGTCAGCGCCATTACCGGATTGGCGGTAGGCGGTGAAATGGGTATTTATGATAAAGCATTTGATGCATTAATTGGTTGGAAACTTATTCGTACCCCGCCAGAAGTAGCGCTCAAACTTGAACTTAATCCAGAACTATTGAAAGGAGGAGGTCTTTCACTTTCTGATTTGATTGGGGTGATTGCGTATATGACCAACTTTGTACAGCAATTTGATAATAAATTTGATCCAAACCTCAAAGACAAATTCAAAAAAGAACTCAATATTCCAAAAACTGAACTGTTGGCTGGTAAACTTGCCGTCATACCAAATACTATTCAAATCGCTAATGAAATATATATGAGAGAAATTGGCGGTATGGTACAAGGAACCTTCCTTGGTAAAGACTTTGCAATGGACATCGGCTTTCAAGGGGTTGATATTAGCGGTACTGGATTCATGGAAACATTAAAACTCGGGCCGTTGGAAATTACTGGTTGGGACCGCGATCAATCAGAGCCCGACGTATATCAAAAAGGTTCATTCCAATACATCAGTCAAAAAACATCAAAAGGTGAAAAGGTTGGCCCAATGATTGTCTTTAATGTTGGCAAACGAGCACTTCTTGATTTCTACATGAGTGCCGAAATAAGTCTTGATGCACTGGGTGGCATTAAATCTGGTGCCCGACTTCAGATATCGCCAAGTAAATTACATGGTGAATTTGAACAGAAACTTGGTGGACTTGGTGAGGCTAAGTTTGCATTTACTGGTGGTATTGGTCCTAATTGGAAAATTGCAGTTGATATGAAACAAGATTTCTTAAAACAACTTGAAACGGCAACACGAAAAATTCTTCCTAAAATAGCAAACCAATTCAAAGAACAATCAACAAAACAGTTGAAACAACTTCGAAAAAAAGTGGGTGATGCGGAAAAACAACTTGATGCAGTTGAACGCCAAGTTAAGAAATGTACCGGTAAATTGAAAGATAAAAAACAAAAAGAAGCAATTAAAAAAGTCGTTAGAAAAGAACCAACTAAATCAGAATATATACGATCTCTCAAAAAAGCTGGGATAGAATCTGGCATGGCAGATGCTCTTGGTGAAATACGAGAGCTCAAAGAAAAATCTATTAATACGGGCATAGTACGTATGATACAAAATAGATCGAACATACAATTAATTTCAGGGTTCCAATATTATGCTAGTCAAGCATATAAGCTATTTGATGAATACAAGTATAAAGTTTCATCATCTAAAAAGCTCATGAATGAATTAATAAAAGGCTTTAATGAACTCAAAAATAGTGCACTCAAAACAGCAGGATCTAATCAAATAGCTAATGTAGAAAAACAATTTAAAACACAACTTAATCAAATATTGAAAACAAAACAAAAAGAAACTATTAAGAAAGAAACAAAAAAAATTATACAACAAGTAAAATCTGAGATAAATGAACTCAAAGAAAAATCTATTAATACGGGCATAACAAATATGACACGAAATCGATCAAACCAGCGGTTAATAGATGGATTTCAATATTATATGGGTCAATCAACTAAATTAGCCAATCAGTATAAAACACAAGTTGATGATCCTAAGAAACTTATTCCTATCT
>Ga0210096_1000186_pt1 | contig 24065 bp, 25 predicted proteins | sample China_Galinas_PW_4_FD_184864 | JGI IMG/M metagenome (GOLD analysis project Ga0210096, IMG submission 184864) | Wetland microbial communities from San Francisco Bay, California, USA, that impact long-term carbon sequestration - China_Galinas_PWA_D2... | ecosystem: Environmental > Aquatic > Marine...
ATTTTTGGCTACAATCGGTCTAAACCGGCACCGAAATGGAGGCCAGAAGGAAGCAGATGACGCCGCAGACCGCCAGCAGCACCCCTTCGCAGGCCGTTTCGCCCGACTTCAAGCCGTCCCGACGCCGGGGGCCGCGATACTTTTCCCTTTAGATTCAAGGTGTCGGGCTCCGGAGTGTGGAAGCGGCTTAGTCCAACAGACATTTATACGCCGCGCCGAGCCTCCGAGCCTCGCCTGCCGGAACAGGGTGCGCGGCGTATAAATGCTTTCCGACATCAAGAGACTGAGAGGGCTTTATAATGGAAATTGTAATCGTTGTGTTAGCCGTTATGCTTGTGGCACCAATCGCGTGTATCTCCACACAGGCGATGCGCCATTAGGCATCCATGGCATAACATCCGGCTCCAGGCGACGCCGGAAACGTCGGCGGCGCTTGGCGGCAAGGTTCGTGGCGGCGCGCCTGAGCCGAACGTTAGCTTGAGAAATATGAACTACGTATATAGAGTTGAAGTGGAAGTTGGACCAATGCCTGGTACGCAGTTACCGGAAGGTCTCGGCGGTGCCTTTGTAAATGTTTACATTTCAGCCAGCACCATCTCTCAGGCAATCAAAGAAGCAGAATCACAGTTGCTATCAGATTGCTACAAGCCGGTTTTTACTAGTGCTGCATATGTCTTAGATCTTGAAGCAAGTGATTCTGAAACAGACGAAGACTACCCAAGCAATGAAGTTCTAGACAGCCTGGTTGAGAAAGGTGGCTACTGGTATAGCCCTTTTTATGGGTTTCCTCCTGAAGGGACGGAAGCACAATGACAAATATCAAATATCCAGAATCTCGCGGAGCGCCTGAAGACGAAGCAATACCGTAAGGATGCGATGCAGCTCTTCGACGTCTTGCCTAAACGGCTGGAGAAATTCGGTCTCGAGGCGACGCCCGACAAGACCCGCACCCTGGGGTTCAGTCGCTTTCACGCTGGCGGCGCCGGCCGCTCACCCCGCGGGTGAGATCTGCGGCGGGCTCCGAGCGAGCTAACTTGCGAATTTGGCCAAGCTAATCGCTAACAGCTAATGGCCAACTGCTTTTTCTAGGGCCGCCGGTGGGACTTGCGCGCCAGCGCTCAGATCGGTGACCCGTGCTTGCCCCGAGCCGTGTCGGCCCAGCTGAGAATCAGCCCCTGGTCTAGCCATTCTCGGAGCAGCTCCAGCAGATGAGTCCCGACTTGGTCCTCTGGCAGGTCTGAGGCCAGGCGCTCGCAAAGGATACTGAGCGGGGCGCCTGCCAGGGTCTCGAGGATCAGGACTCGCTCGGGAGGCGGCAGGGAGCGGAATTGAGACAGACGGTCGCGACCGCGCCAGAGCAGCCAGTGACCGGCAGGCTGCGAAGTTGCGGCAGGAGGTGCCTGGCCGGCCTTGAGCGCCTGCCAGCACTCCACGCAGTTCCACTCGGCACGGAACAGCTGCATGCTCGGATGGAAGCGCAGCTGCAGCTCGGGCCAGCGATCCGGGCTCAATTGGCGCAGCTGTGCGATGTTGGCCCGGGGGGCGTCCGGGGCATCGAAGACGTCGAGCAGCAGGCGCTCGAACGCGGCCAGCTCAGCCAGGATCGGGTGATCGGCGAAAGGTCGGGCTTCTCGCAGGAATTGCGGCAGATGGCTGGTAAAGTCGCGAAGGGAGAAGAAGTGCGAAGGATGGCGCTCGATATAGGCGTCGACCAGCTGCTCGAAGAGCGAGTCGCCCAGATACAGCCCCAGCATCTCGTGATCGATGTCGAGGGTCTCTCGCAGGCGCAGCCGATACGCATTTCGATAGATGCCGAGACGCGTCTCGACGGAGACCTCTCCTTGCTCTGCGACCAGGTCTCGGATGTCGTCTCCGTGCCCGGTCAGGAAGGCGGCGAACCGATGCTGCAGCTCGGGAAGCTCACCCATGGGCCGTGCGTGCCCCGGGTGCAGCCACGTCCAAAGCCCCTTGTGGGACTTGGGCGACGAGCCGGCGGGCCATGTCCAACTCTCTCAGCAGGTCGTCGAACGGCGGGATCTTGTCGTCGCGCTCGATCATGGTGCTGACAGGGCCGAACCGGGTCCAGGCCTCGCGGTACAGGGCCCAAACGGGCTCGGCGATCTGGTGGTCATGGGTGTCGATGACATAGTCGCCGTAGTCCGAGTGGCCTGCCAGGTGGAATTGGCGGACTCGCTCCGGGTCCACGCCCATCAGGTAGGCACGGGGTTCGAATCCGTGGTTTCGCGCGCTCACGTAGATGTTGTTGATATCCAGCAAGATCAGGCAGTCCGCCTGGCGCGCCACCTCGCTCAGGAACTCCCATTCCGTCATCTCGGAGGCGCGGTAGGTCAGGTAGCTGGAGACGTTCTCCATGAGGATGCGTCGTCCGAGAAATTCCTGGACGCGCTCGATTCGTCCGACCACCTGGGCCAGTGCCTCCTGGGAATAGGGCAGGGGTAGGAGGTCGTGGCTGTTCACTCCGCCGACGCCTGTCCAGCACAGGTGGTCCGATACCCAGGCAGGCTCTATCTCGGCCGCCAGCAGCTTGAGCCGCTTCAGATAGTCCATATCCAGCGGGTCGGTGGAGCCGATGGACAGGGAGACCCCGTGCATGACCATCGCATAGTGCTCGCGAATTCGGTGGAGATAATGCTTGGGCTTGCCCCCGCCCACCATATAGTTCTCGGAGAGGACTTCGAGCCAGTCCACGGCTGGAAGATGCTGGAGCAGATGCTCGTAGTGGACCGTACGCAGGCCGAGCCCGAAGCCGAGAAAGGGTCTGCTCACAGGCGGATCAGATTGCGCGGGGGCCACAGGCGCCCCGCGCGCTCGAGGGTCTTCAGGCACCTTCTTTGCCGCCGACATCCTTGCAGGCCTCGGCGGGCACGGCCACAAAGCCCTGGCCCTTGCAGCTGGCCTTGCCGGAGCAGGCGTTGTTGGCGGACTTGCAGTCGTTGTGGCCGGCGCAGGCGTTCACCCCGTAGCAGTGCACCAGGTCGGCCTTGGCAACAGTGCCGACCACCTTGTCCCCGGTCTTGCCCCCCAGGTTCGCGCAGGCCTTGGCGGACAGGTTGACGAAGCCGTGGCCCTTGCAGCTCGCCTTTCCGGCACAGGCGTTGCTCGCGCTCTTGCAGTCGTTGTGGCCAGCGCAGGCATTCACGCCGGAGCAGTGGACCAGGTCAACCTCGGCGGCGCCGGCGCTGCTCATTCGGGTGCCGTCGGATTGACAGGCACCCAGCAGGCCGGCGGCCGCCATGGCGAGGGCGACACCTGTCGCCTTGGGCATCTTAGATGGGTTCATTGCGGTCTCCTTCAGTCGGTCGTGGTCGTGGTCGTGGGCCGTGAGGCGGCCCCTGTTGTATCGCCGCGGGCCGAGGCCGGAAATGGCACGACCGGGGCTGGAAGCGACGCACATTGGTGACATCCGCGCCTCGATCGATCCGGTTTCTCTGCTCGTTATTGCGTGTTGGGAAGAGCTTCCGTGGAACGCCTCCGAGGGAGCCCGAGCCAGCACGCCAGCTTCGAAGTCTAGCAGCCGGGTATCAGGGGTTCATCACGCAATTTTCACAATTCGATCACGACGACCCTCGAAGCCGGCCCCGGCAAGCTCTCTTTGACCGACCCCGAGAAATACACCGCAGAGGCTCAGCGGCGCAGAGAACGCAGGGTTTTGAAAATGAGGGCAGTTCCAGAATTGGGACGACTTCGGCGCATCCAAGAACAGTCGTTCTCGATGTCCCGCAACCCATTGTTTTCTCAGCGTCCTCTGCGTCTCTGCGGTTCCTTCGTGAAGAATCCGGGCTGGACGGCATTCGGGACGAACTGGAGGGCCCTGTTCCAGCCCCGGTGGGTACTCCGGGCGTGAATGGCCTAGAATCGGCCCCTGACTCGACAGCCACCCGAGCCCGCCCATGAAGAGCCTGTGGAACGATGAGGAGGCCGCCCGCCATTCCGACGATCTGTCACTGCGGGTCTACAGCTCACGTCTGCTGGGCCGCGACCCTTCCCTGGTGCTGCACGGCGGCGGCAACACCTCGGTCAAGATCCGTGAGACCAACCTCCTGGGCGAGCGCGAGGACATCCTCTATGTGAAAGGCTCGGGCTGGGATCTGGCCAGCATCGAGGCGGCGGGATTCACGCCCATTCGCCTGGGCCATCTGATCAAGCTGGCCGGCCTGCAGAGCCTCTCGGATCTGGAGATGGTCAACGAGCTGAAGACCCACCAGACCCGCGCCGGCGCGCCGACCGGCTCGGTGGAGGCCATATTGCATGCGGTGCTGCCGCACAGGTACGTCGACCACACCCATGCCGATGCGCTGGTCACCATCACCAACACCGTTCGGGGCGAGTCGCGAATCCGGGAGATCTACGGCGATCGAGTCGTGGTCATCCCCTATGTCATGCCCGGCTTTGACCTGGCCCGCCTGGTGGCGGAGCGTTTTGCCGCCGAGGCCGGGCCGCAGACCCGGGGGATGGTGCTGATGAGCCATGGGATCTTCTCGTTCGGCGAGACTGCGCGCGAGTCCTATGAGCGCATGATCGCTTTGGTGGAGCGGGCCGAGCGTTATCTCCAGGATCAGGGGGCCTGGGAGCTGGTGCGCGCAGCTCAGCCCCGGACTGCCGACGGCCGGAGGCTGGAGCTTGCAGAGCTGCGCGGCGAGGTGAGTGACGTAGCCGGCTTTCCCTGCCTACTCTGCAGCCACGACGAGGATGCCTGTCTGGGCTTCGCACGGCGCCCCGATGTGGCGTCGATCAGTGGCCGCGGGCCCGCCACCCCGGACCATGTCATCCGCACCAAGCCTATCCCCCAGGTGGGGCGGGACGTCGCCGCCTTCGCCAGTGCGTACCGCGCCTATTTCGAGGCGTACGCGCCCCGCGCCCGCACCGAGGTGCAGATGCTCGACCCGGCACCCAGGGTCATCCTGGACCCCGAGCTGGGTATGGTCGCCGTGGGCAAGAGCGCCAATGACGCCGATATCGTCGCCGACATCTACCGCCACACCCTGGACATCATCGAGCGGGCCGAGCGGCTGGGTGGCTGGCAGGCGCTGCCGGCCCGCGACATCTTCGACATGGAGTACTGGGAGCTGGAGCAGGCCAAGCTGTGCAAACCGGGCGCCGCGCTCCTCTTCCAGGGCGAGGTCGCCCTGGTCACAGGGGCGGCCTCGGGCATAGGCAGGGCCTGTGTCGAGTCGCTGCTGGCCCGTGGGGCCGCGGTCATCGCCCTCGACCTGGACCCTCGGGTGACCGAGCACTTCGATCGCCCCGACAGCCTGACCCGGGTGTGTGACGTCTCCGACCGGGGGGCGGTCATTGAGGTCCTCGAGGCGGGTGTCCGACGCTTCGGTGGCCTCGACATGCTGGTCCTCAACGCCGGGGTTTTTCCAGGGGGTACCCGTATTGCAGAGCTCTCCGACGAGGCCTGGCGGCGGGTGATGTCCGTCAACCTGGATGCCGACCTGATGCTGCTGCGCGAGTGTCACCCGTTGCTGGTGCGCGCCCCGCGCCATGGCCGGGTGGTGGTCATAGGGTCCAAGAACGTACCCGCTCCCGGCCCCGGCGCAGCGGCCTATTCCGCCTCCAAAGCGGCACTCACGCAACTGATGCGGGTGGCGGCACTCGAATGGGGTGGCGAGGGCATACGCGTCAACGCTCTGCACCCGGACGCCGTTTTCGATACCGGCCTCTGGACCGACGAGGTACTGGCGGCCCGTGCCGCCCACTACGGCCTGTCCGTCCAGCAGTACAAGACCAAGAATCTGCTGCGTACCGAGGTGCGCTCACGGGACGTGGCAGAGCTGGCCGCCGAGATGTGCGGCCCCCTGTTCGCCCGGACCACGGGTGCTCAGCTCCCGGTGGATGGTGGAAACGATCGGGTGATCTAACCCAGAAACGGCAGTTGGACGGCGGCCAGGGTGCGTGCGGCGTGGTGTCTGGCAAGGCACAAGGAGGTCGCGCTCCGCCAGACTGTTCTTGCCCTTGTAGTCGGCGCAATTCTTCCAGACGGCCGACATCATGCCATCCTGTCAGGTCCCGCAGAAGGTCTGACGGATCTCCTCGTCCGGTGCGGGAGGATTGGCGTATTCTCCGAGTCCCGGATGGTCCTCGTAGGGTCGCGAGACGACGGTCAGCAGGCGCTCGAGGGGCTGGAGATCTGCTTCCTCCGTTGCCGCATCTATGGCCTGCTGCACCCTGTGATTGCGCGGGACGTAAGCAGGATTGGCGGCACGCATCCGTTCCCGGCGCTCGGCAGCGGCGCCAGGCTCCTGTGCAAGCCGTGACCGCCAGTCCCGGGCCCAGGAGTAGAACGCATCCGGGTCGGCGAACAGCTCACGCACTGATCTGTCGTTGGCCGGGTCGTCGATCTGCAGATCGCACAAGCGACGGAATGTGTTGGTGAAATCCGCGCCTTGTGCGCTCATGCGTCCAAGCAGGTCGAGCGCCAGCTCCTCGTCGCCGTCGTGGACGTCTAGGAGCCCGATCTTGGCCGCCAGGCCCGCGCGCCAGGTCGTTTCGAATACGCGGGCATAACGCTCCAGGGCCCAGCCCGCCGCCTCCTGGGCGGTCCCTTCGGCACTGCCGAGCAGTGGCAAGAGTCCCTGGGCCAACTGGCTCAGATTCCAGTGGCCGATCTGGGGCTGCCGGTCATAAGCGTAGCGTCCGTAGTGGTCGATCGAGCTGTACACCTGGCTCGGGTTCAGGGCATCCATGAAGGCGCATGGGCCATAGTCGATGGTCTCACCGGAAATGGCCATGTTGTCCGTATTCATCACGCCGTGGATGAAACCTACCAGCAGCCAGCGCGCGATCAACGCCCCCTGGCGGTCTGCCAGTGCCTCCAGCAGGGTCCGATAAGGGTTGTCCGCCGCTACGCAGTCCGGATAGTGGCGTTGAATCACATAGTCGGCAAGGGTGCGGACCGCGCCCAGGTCTCCGCGCCGTGCGAAATACTCGAAGGAGCCGACCCTTACATGGCTGGCGGCGACCCGGGTGAGGACCGCACCCGGCTCCGCCCGCTCGCGGTACACTGGCTCGCCGGTGGCGACCATGGCCAGCGCCCGGGTGGTGGGGATACCCAGCCCATGCATGGCCTCACCCAGCACATACTCGCGCAGCACAGGCCCGAGTACCGCACGACCGTCGCCGCTGCGCGAGAAGGGGGTACGTCCGGCCCCCTTGAGCTGGATGTCGCGACGCAGGCCAGTGCGGTCGATCACCTCCCCCAGCAGCACGGCGCGCCCGTCCCCCAGACTGGGCACGAAGTGGCCGAACTGGTGACCTGCGTAAGCCATGGCGAGCGGCTCGGCCCCAGCAGGCACCCGATTCCCAGCGAGCACCTGGATTCCGGCAGGGGCGGTCAGGGCGTCGGCGTCCAGTCCCAGCTCCGACGCTAGGGCGTGATTGAAGCGGATCAGAGAGGGTTGCCGGACGGGTGTCGGCTCGACCCGCGCGTAGAAGGCCTCAGGCAACCGCACGTAGGTGTTTTCCAGCGCCAGAAGTGGCTCGGTCTTGGCGTTAGCTGCGGTCATGGGACTCCTGCACAGAGACTTGCGATGGGTAGGATTAAACCTAGCATAACACTAGGAATTTCGGCGCGCCATCTAATGTCAGACCATCGGAAGGGAGCTGCACATTACCCGTTGTCCGCCGTGATGGCACTTTCCTTTAGTCGTTTGTAAATCCGGTTTGCCAAAACCGGAGGACTTTCATGCTTAAGAACAAAACGCCCTTAGCTGGATTGGCGATGTTGCTCACCTTTTCGAGAGAAGCCTTTGCGTTGACCTTGCCGGTCCCCGAGCCAAGCGTGTTTGTGTTGTTCGGCGTGGGCGCCATCGTCGATGCTCTGGTCTGGTGCAACGGGCGTGGACGCTGATTCGAATATGCTGGCATGGTTGGTGGAAAACCGCGGCCGCATCGACGGTAAAGCCGAGATCGGCCAGGCGCACAGCGGGCTCACCTGCCCATTTCGACTCAAGTACGGGCTCGTCAAGCGGGAGTGACGTCTACCGAAGCCACCGGGTCGGGGAAATAGAAGATGGACGGCGATTGGATGAACGCCGAGCGTATGCGATACATCTCGTTATAGATCTCGGACAGCGTGTGCAGGCACTTCTCGTCCCACCCTTTGGCGGGTTCGAGCCAGCTGCACTCCTGCTTCTGCTTCACCTTGAGAAGGCGCTGGTTCTGGTGGATACCTTTGTCCGCCGGAGTTGATGCTGCGCAAGCAGATGTTCCTGCTGCTTGAGCTTTCGCTTCCATTTCGCCGTGTGCCCATGTCGCGGAGACAAGGCGAGCAACGTGTCTCGGCAGCGACGCGCCTTCTCGCGTTCACCTCGGGGCAGCCGGGAGTACGTTGAAACGAACGCTTGAGGCCGTCATTCCGTGGAGGCCTCTGCGCGGGGGAAATGCCCCCGTCCCCCCAAGATGAACAATTCTGCCCGGTGGAGTAGCATGTGAAGCTAGCAATGGCCGATTCACGCATCATCAACCGATACAACGCCTACTACCACGGCTGGTGTCTGGCCTTTGACGAGCACAGGGTCGAATACGAGCAGGACCGGGATATCAACTGGCTGCTCGGGGCGGCGAGACGGGGGCTGATCTTCTCCCCGGAGCTGCATCGACGGGCGCAGCGTGAGCTGCTCGGCCATCGAGAAGCGATACCGCAGCTCGGGCTGTCGGAGCAGGCGATCAGGTTCAATACCTATACCCATCCTCTGGGCGACGACAAGGACAGGACGAACATTCGGCAGCTGCAGGCGTTTCTACTGGACAGCCCGGAAGTGCACATGTTCTTGTGCAGCCATTTCTTCTATCCGCCACGCACACGCATCATTACGTTTGCCCGAAAGAAGCCGTTGATCATCATGTACAAGGAGATGCAGCCACTCAAGCTGATCATCGAGTGAAGTCAGACCATCGGGGCAGGGGTCGCCCCTGCCAGCCATTGCCTACGGGCGTTGCGGGCATCCATAAGGACGAGCACCGATCCGTTCCGGGTCGTCGGCTGCCATTGCCGAACGCTGGGAGAGAGACCCCAGCAACAGCAGCCATGCGAGCCCGCCGAGCAGCCGTCTCCTCGAAGCTCAATAGACGACGCCCTCGGGCGCGAAGCCGATGCCATCGACGGACGCTGAATCGTCGACGAAATAGAACTCGCTGGAGCCGGGGGTGGGCTCTTGCGAGCCGGAGCCATGCCAGGTCGATCGGTACGACCAGATCTCCACCTTGGAGCCGTCCGCGAGCCGGGACCAGAAGTCCTCGATCGGGCCAAAGACCGCGGGCGAGGTCTTGAACAGGGTCTGCTCGGTTTCCGGCGGACCGAAACGCGATAGGATGTCGGTACGGTCCATCCCGGTCTGAAACTCGGAGTGACTTCGACCTGCGTCCTGCGCGCCGCAGCTGGCGAGTGCGACGGTCAGCGGGAGCATATTCAGAAAAGGGTTGGTGCTCATGGCGAGGGATGTCGAATAATGACATGGAGATTCTAGCCCAATCGCCCCTGGACGGTCGTTGTGGGCTCACAGAATAGAGAAGGCGCCGAAATGCCCAGGTTGACTATGCGATATGGCCTCCAGCTATCCGAGGCGAGCGCCCGCCCGCCGATCACCGCGATAGCGCTGATGCTGGCGCTCGCCATGCTCCACCTAGCGCCAGCCCGCGCCGAAGCGCTGATTCACCCGATCGTCCAAGGCCTGGAGGCGCCAGTGGGCGTCGCTCAGCCACGGGACGGGTCCGGTCGACTGTTCGTGGTGCTGCAACCCGGGGAGATCCTGATCGTCGAGAAGGGAAAGCTCCTGCCCAGCCCCTTCCTGGACATCCGGAAAGACGTCCTGTGGAAAGCGGAGGCTGGCCTGCTGAGCGTCGCCTTTCATCAGGACTACGCCCACAATGGCCGTTTCTTTGTCGACTATGTGGATCGCAGCCAGCACACGGTGGTGGCCGAGTACCGGGTATCGGAGGACCCGCACCGCGCGGATCCCGCGAGTGCCCGGACCCTGCTGCGCATCGAGCAGCCGACCTACATCATGAACGGCGGCCAGCTACAGTTCGGCCCGGATGGCTTGCTCTACATCGGCACGGGTGACGGCGGCTCATTCGGCAAGGGGGAGGGCGCGGACAGCGCAGGCGATCCCCACAACCATGCCCAGAATACCCATGACCTGCTCGGCAAGATCCTGCGCATCGATGTCGACCGGGGAGACCCCTATTCGATTCGGAACGACAATCCCTTTGCGGACGGCAAGGACGGACGCCCGGAGGTCTGGGCGTTCGGGCTGCGCAATCCCTGGCGCTTTTCCTTCGACCGGGAGAATGGCGACCTGTTCATCGGCGACGTCGGCGAGACTCGGCGCGAGGAGATAGATCGACTGCCCAGGGGCGCGCCGGCCCCGGCCAACCTGGGCTGGCGACGCATGGAGGGGAGCCTCTGCTTCAAGCCCCCCAACGACTGCGACATCGGCACACTGACGGGGCCCTTGGTGGAATACACCCACTACCAGGGCTGCGCGGTCATCGGCGGTTACAGGTACCGCGGCAACGCCTATCCCCAGGCGCGGGGACTCTACCTGTTCGCCGACTTCTGCAAAGGCGAGCTGCGCGCAGCCGAGCCCGACCAGCAGGGCAGCTGGACCTGGAGGCCGATCGGCCGGTCCGGGTACCAGATCACCAGCTTCGGAGAGGACGAACAGGGCGAATTACTGGTCACCGCCTTCGGCGGCGACAGAGGCATCCTCGGCCGCCTGGAGTTCACCGACAAGCCTCTCCAGCCAGAGGCTGCAAGGCCGGACCCCCTGAGCGGGCTGGAATGACCCGGGGATCTCGCATCGTCCCTTTCGCGGGTGTCTGAGCCTGCACCACCGGTGGATCTTCGGCTTATCCCGTCGCGTTCCGCCAGACTGGTTGCGATCTGCGCCCCGCCCGGGAGACCTGCGAGCAATGCCACTGGCCGTGCCATCGGCGACGTCTGCGCGACCAACGTCTTCCCCCCAAGTGCAGGAATTTGCTGCCTCCCCGCGCGCTAGAATTCGAGTGAAGCTCCCACATCGAGAGGTTTGCCCACATGGGTGCACCCAATATCTTTCGCGTCGTCTCCGCACGAGTGTCCCTGCTCGCCACCCTCGTCGCGATCCCGCTCCTGGCTGGCTGCAGCCTGGACCTTGCCCGCAGCACAGCCTGTGACGGCAACAACTTCGACAAGGTCACCCTCCAGCCCGGGTGCTCCACCATGTGTGCTCAGGAGCCGTGCAGCGTCTATTTCCACATGCCTGGTGGGGAAGGAGAGCTGCTGGTGCGCGGACGCGCCTTCGACATCGGAGAATACCCCGCCGGCCAGACCGTCTTCCTGGGCAGCTATTGGCATGGCTCTCACGTCTTCACGGTCGAAGGCGTGGATGTCCCGCCCGCGTATCTCTCGGTGGGCGGGGGTGCCGACGGCGGCATGAATATCGGGATGTGAGTCCTGGCGCTCCCTCGATGCTATAAGGTTGAGAAAGAGGGTTATTCGGGGCGCGCTCCAAGGGGGGACGACCTGCTCCCGGGAGGGCACACACGACCGTAACCTGGCGCATAGCCCAAGGCGGTGATCGGAAGGCGGTCCAATCTTCACCGGGAACGACAAGATGACGATAAAAGACAAGGCGCAGCGGATAGGGGATGTGCTGGTCGACGGCTTTCACTACCTTGCCTTGTTCGTCATCGGCGCGACCATCGTCTGGTCGGCAAGCTATGAGTACCTCGAGCGGATCCACCAGGGGTATGCCGCGCTGAAGGATATCCTGTTGCTTTTCATCTACCTCGAGCTCGGGGCAATGGTGGGCATCTATTTCAAGACCCACAAGCTCCCCGTCCAATTCCTGATCTAGATCGCGATTACCGCACTCTCGAGGCATCTGGTCATCGATGTGCAGAAGGTCTCGGATTCCTTCCATCTCCACCTGCTGCTGACCATAACCGGCTCCATATTCGTCTTGAGCCTGGCGGTGGTGATTCTGACGATTACGGATCGGAATGTTGGAAGCTCGGAAGGCGCGACCGGGGGACGCAAAGGCGATCGCACCGACGACACCCGCCGCTCGTCCGTTTAACAGGCAACGCCAGTGCTCTCCCGCCGTCTTTCGACCGGAGGGCATGTCGGGAATCGTCCGAGGGACCGTTAAGCCGGCTCGATAAAGCTCTTCCAACCTAGCAAAGAGCAGTTAGCCATTAGCTGCTGGCGATTCGCTTAGCCAAATTCGCAAGTTAGCTTGCTCGGAGCCCGCCGCAGGCCTCACCCGCCGGGTGAGCGGCCGGGGTCGTCATTTTGGCAATTTAATCAATAGCTAACGGCTAATTGCTAAGGAGGGATATGTGCGGAGTACGTACTTTCTTCTATGAGCGCTACTTTGGCAAGCTACATCCAAGCATGGCGAACGCGGTCTTGACTAGCTCCGCCTTCATCTCTTTGCTCATCCCCTCCTTCACCCGGTCCGCGTCCGGCCCGCGGATCTCCGGATAGCGGCCGAGGGCGAGCATCTTCTCCTTAGCCGCCGAAGCGATAGCGCAGACGCCAGAGCTTGCTTCCAGCTGGGGAGACCTCCAAGTGCAGCCCTGGCCGTCGGAGAGCCGGTAGAGCTTGTCACGGGGCTGGGCGTTCTGGATCTCCTTGTCCGTAAGCATGGCAGGCCCCCTGCGGGTAGATTGCCGTCTCGGCAACGGCAGGAAGCGATCTACCCTCAGAATCTACCCACATTATGCCTGGATTTCGATGGATATCCCCGGACAGTTCTGGACGGGGTGTTGGCCTCAATGAGCTGTTGTTGCAGGAAAAACTTCGACTTCGTCGGACTTGTCCGAAAGCGTGCGTGGTACCGGGGGCGGGACTCGAACCCGCACGGTGTCACCACCACCAGATTTTGAGTCTGGCGCGTATACCGGTTTCGCCACCCCGGCAGCGAAGGGCCAAGTATAAGGCCTTCGGACGGGCGGGGAAATCCCGGTCTGCGAGGGGAAGGCCCGGACCGTTGTTCCGGTCGCCCCCGTTATTGGTATGCCGGACATAATCCTGCCCCGCCGGGGTCTCCGGGCCTTTGTGCTAAGATCGCGCGCCCATGCGCCTTTCGGACTTCCATTATGATCTTCCTCCGAGCCTGATTGCCCAGTATCCTCCCGCCAAGCGCGGGGATAGCAGACTGTTGTGTCTGGATGGCCCGACCGGGCAGGTGGCCGACCGGAAATTCGCCGATCTGCCGGATCTCTTGGGCTCCGACGACCTGTTGGTGCTCAACGATACCCGGGTGGTTCCGGCTCGCCTGTTCGGGGTCAAACAGACCGGCGGGCGAGTGGAGCTGTTGGTAGAGCGGGTGCTGTCCCCCGAGCGGGCGCTGGCCAAGGTGCGGGCAAGCAAGTCCCCCAAAGGGGGTGCCCGGTTGGTGATCGGGGGGGTGGTGGAGCTCGAGGTGGTGGGGCGCCGCGAGGATCTGTTCGAGCTGGTCAGCCCTGAGATGGACTTCTTCGAGCTGATGCAGCAGCTGGGGCACGTGCCTCTGCCGCCCTACATCGCGCGCCCCGACGAATCCTTGGACAGGGATCGTTATCAGACAGTGTATGCTGAGGTGCCCGGCGCGGTGGCGGCTCCGACGGCGGGTCTGCACTTCGACGATCCCATGCTGCGCCGTCTGGCCGCGCGGGGGGTGTCGACTGTTCGAGTGACCTTGCATGTGGGGGCGGGCACCTTCGAGCCTGTGCGGGTGGAGCACATCGACGAGCATGTGATGCATGCCGAGTTTGCCGAGGTGAGCAAGTCGGTGTGCCGGGCCGTGGATAGGACGCACAGCCGCGGTGGTCGGGTGGTCGCGGTCGGGACCACGGCGGTACGCAGTCTGGAGACAGCGGCGGCCTCGGGGCGGCTGGAGCCCTTTCTTGGCGATACCCGGCTGTTCATCCGCCCGGGCTATGGGTTCCAGGTGGTGGACACTCTGATCACCAACTTCCACCTGCCCGAGTCGACCCTGCTGATGCTGGTGAGCGCCTTTGCGGGCTACCGCCAGGTGATGGCCGCCTACGCCCACGCGGTGAGCGCCCACTATCGCTTCTTCACTTATGGGGATGCGATGTTTCTGACCCGCAGACCCGGAGAATCCGAGCCGTGAGGGGCAAAAAAAAGGGCGCGGCAGGGGGTGCCGCGCCAAACCACCAAAGGAGGATGGAGGAGTGTACTGAACAACAATCACAGTCAGACTGCGATTCAGTACATGAATATATTCTAATAAGCCACTCTCTTTGTCAAGACCTGCTCGCGGAGTCCGGCCTTTCTGTTGGGGGGAGGTCATGAGGTTCGAGCGCCTGGTCAGCGACGGGGCCGCCCGTCGGGGCCGACTGGGCTTCGAGCGGGGCAGGGTGGAGACCCCCGCGTTCATGCCCGTGGGGACCTACGGCACCGTCAAGTCGATGACCCCCGAGGATCTGGAGGCCCTGGGGGCGGAGATGATCCTCGGCAATACCTTCCATTTGATGCTGCGCCCTGGCACAGAGATCGTCAGGCTGCATGGTAATCTGCACGGGTTCATGCATTGGGAGCGCCCAATCCTCACCGATTCGGGGGGCTTTCAGGTGTTCAGCCTGGGGGAGATGCGTCGAATCACCGAGCAAGGGGTGCAGTTTCGCTCGCCTGTGGACGGCTCGAAGGTGTTCATGGGCCCGGAGGAGTCCATGCAGGTCCAGCGGGTCCTGGGCTCGGACGTGGTGATGATCTTCGACGAGTGCACTCCCTATCCGGCCCGCTATGAGGAGGCGCAGCTCTCCATGGAGCTGTCCCTGCGCTGGGCCGAGCGCAGCCGTCGGGCCCACGGCGACAACCCGGCGGCCCTGTTCGCCATCGTCCAGGGTGGGGTCTTCGAAGATCTGCGCGCCCGCTCCCTGGACGGGCTGGAGGCGATCGGGTTCGACGGCTATGCGGTTGGTGGCCTGTCGGTGGGCGAGCCGAGCGCGGACCGCTGGCGCATCCTGGATTTCCTCTCGGCGAGGCTGCCGGAGGACTCTCCCCGCTATCTTATGGGCGTGGGCACGCCCGCGGACATCGTGGAGGCGGTCCTACGGGGGATAGACATGTTCGATTGCGTGATGCCCACCCGCAACGCCCGCAACGGCCATCTGTTCACCCATGAGGGGGTGATCCGCATCCGCAACAGCCGCTACCGCAAAGACGAAGGCCCGCTGGATCCAGAGTGCGACTGCTACACCTGCCGCCACTACAGCCGGGCCTACCTGGCCCATCTGGACCGTTGCAAGGAGATATTGGGCTCGCGCCTGAATACCCTGCACAACCTCTTCTATTACCAGTCGCTGATGCGAGACATCCGCCGAGCGATCGACGAGGGCCGCCTGGATGCCCTGGCGGCGGAGATTCGCGCCCGGGGGTGAGCTATATACCCGTTGCGCACGGGTTTTCGGGCACGATGCCCACCTCTCGCACCCGATAGCGGCGTTGCGGCTCCTCGCAATAGAGAGCTTGCTATTACTCGTCGCCGCGCCTTGCTCTCGGGCGCGAGCGATGCACCTCGCGTTCCACAAACCCATGTGCAACGGGTATATTTTCTTCCCATCTGTGCCATAATCCGCCGCTTGCGTCGCGCCGCCCGCGCTCGGGTGAGCGGCCTGCGGCATCCCCCATTGATTGCATTGTTCGGGTGACACGCCATGAGCTTCTTTGTTTCCGACGCCTGGGCCGAGGTGGCTGCGGCCCAGCAGCCCAGTATGCTGGAGACCCTGATCTTTCCGATCGGTCTGATCGCCATCCTCTATTTCTTCATGATCCGCCCCCAGGTCAAGCGCCAGAAAGACCACAAGAAGCTGGTCGAGGCGTTGGCCAAAGGCGACGAGGTGCAGACCGAAGGGGGTGTGATGGGCAAGATCGTCGACCTGGGTGAGAGCTTCGCCAAGGTGGAAGTGGCCGACGGGGTGGTCCTGACCATTCGACGTCAGTCCATCGGGGCCGTCATGCCCAAGGGAACCCTGAAGGAGCTCTGAGTCGGTTTGGCGATGGTCGCGGCGGTCGGCGCTGCGGCGTCTCATCGCTTTGCAGAGATTACCGGCCGCCCGTCCCTAGCGCCGTACCTCAGGGTCTTTCGGTGCACTCCCCGGTCGCTCTCGCCGTGACCCGCTCGGGCTCGCCATTACCGCCGCGACGGAGTACTAGCTTCCCATGAACCGTTATCCCCTTTGGAAGAACCTGCTGATCCTCGCGGTTGTGCTGGTCAGTCTGGTCTATGCGCTGCCGAACGTCTACGACCAGGACCCGGCCATGGAGGTGGCCGGGCAGCATGGTGCCCAGGTCACCGAGGCGACGGCGGACAAGGTCAAGAAGACGCTGGATGCAGCCGATGTCGACTACAAGGCGGTCGAGCTGCACCAAGACCGGCTGCTGGTTCGCTACCCCAGCTCCGAGGCCCAGCTGACGGGGCAGGATGCGGTGGCGCCGGCCCTCGGGGACGACTACACCGAGGCGCTGACCCTGTCGCCTGACCTTCCGGGCTGGCTGTCGGCCCTGGGGGCCGAGCCCATGTACCTGGGCCTGGATCTTCGCGGGGGTATCCACGTGCTGATCGACGTCGACATGGACGCGGCCGTGACTCAGGCGCTGGAGGGGTTCGTGGGCGATGTGCGCAGCCTGATGCGCAGAAAGAGCCTGCGTAATTCGGCGGTCAGCCAGACGCCCGAGGGCCTGGTGGTCAAGTTCCGCGATGCCGAGAGCCGGGACAAGGCGGCGGATGCGATGGCCTACGAGCTGCGGGATCTCAAGGTGGATACGGCGGACGAAGGCGGCGAATACCTGGTCACGGGGACCCTGAGCGACGCCAAGGCGATCGACATCAAGAAGGCCGCGCTGCAGCAGAACATTACTACCCTGCGCAATCGGGTCAACGCCCTGGGGGTGGCTGAGCCTGTGATCCAGCAACAGGGCGAGCGGCGTATCGTGGTGCAACTGCCGGGTGCCCAGGACCCCTCCCGTCTGAAGGAGCTTCTGAGCGCCACCGCGACCCTGGAGTACCGCTTGGTCGACACCGAGCACAGTGCGGAGGACGCCCTCGAGGGGCGCGTGCCCGCCGGCTCCAAGCTGTACAGGGACCGTAGCGGCCGGCCGTATCTGCTGAAGAAGCAGATCATCGTGACGGGCAATCAGATCACCGATGCCTCTTCGGGCTTCGACCAGCGCTCCGGGCTGCCCGCGGTGCACGTGACCCTGAACAGCTCGGGTGGGGCCCGCATGCACAACATCACCGTCGAGAACGTCGGCCAGCCCATGGCGGTGGTATTCATCGAGGATCGCACCCTGACCCGCAAGGTGGACGGCAAGCCGGTCAAGCGCAAGGAGCGTATCGAGGAGATTATCAGCGTCGCCAACATCCTCGAGCCTTTCGGCAGCCGGTTTCAGACAACGGGGCTGGACAGCACCGAAGAGGCCCGGGACCTCGCCCTGCTGCTGCGCGCGGGTGCCCTGGCCGCGCCCATCGAGATCGTGGAGGAGCGCACCATCGGCCCCAGCCTGGGCCAGGACAGCATCGACCAGGGCTTCGAGTCGGTCGTGATAGGACTGGCCCTGGTGGTGGTATTCATGGCGCTCTACTACCGGGCCTTCGGCATGGTGGCCAACCTGGCCCTGCTGCTGAACCTGGTTCTCATCGTCGCGTCGCTGTCGATACTCCAGGCGACGCTGACCCTACCCGGCATCGCGGGTATAGTCCTGACCGTGGGCATGGCGGTGGACGCGAACGTGCTCATCTTCGAGCGCATCCGAGAGGAGCTGCGCAACGGCAGCAGTCCCCAGGCGAGCATCCAGGCGGGCTACGCAAAGGCTCTGTCCACCATCGTGGATGCCAACATCACCACGCTGATCGCCGCGGTGGTCCTGTTCGGCTTCGGCACCGGCCCCATCAAGGGCTTCGCCGTGACCCTGTTCATCGGCATCCTCTCTTCCATGTTTACCGCCATCCTGGGCACCCGCGCAGTGATCAATCTGCTCTATGGCGGCAAGCGGCTCTCCAGTCTCCCGATCGGCCGCGGCCTGGCCTTCGGCAAGGGCAAGGCGGCGGTTCGCATGGTGGATTTCATCGGCAAGCGCAAGAGCGCTCTGGCCTTCTCGAGCATCGCCCTGATCATTGCCATCGGCGCCCTGGCAGTGCGTGGTCTCAACTTCGGCATCGACTTCACGGGGGGCACCCTGGTAGAGGTGGGCTACACGCAGCCGGCCAACATTGCCGAGGTGCGCAGCGCCCTGTCCGACGCCGGCTTTGGCGATGCCTCGGTGCAGAACTTCGGCACCAGCCGCGACGTGCTGATTCGGCTGGCTCCCCAGAGCGAGGTCACCAGCTCGGAGCTGAGCGACAAGGCGTTTGCGGCCCTGAAGGCCCAGGCGGGTGGAGCGATCGAGCTGCGCAGGGTAGAGTTCGTGGGTCCTCAGGTGGGTGCGGAGCTGGCCGAAGACGGCGGTTTGGCGATGCTCTACGCCCTGGCGGGCATACTGATCTACGTCGCCTTCCGTTTCGAGCATCGATTTGCAGTGGGCTCGGTCATTGCTCTGATCCACGACGTGATCTTCACGGTAGGGCTCTTCTCCCTCCTCTACATCGGCTTCGATCTGCCCGTGCTCGCGGCGGTGCTCGCGGTGATCGGCTACTCGCTCAACGACACCATCGTGGTGTTCGACCGCATCCGCGAGAACTTCCGTAAGATCCGCAAGGGCACCTCGGCCGAGATCGTCAATGTGTCCCTGAACGAGACCCTGTCCAGGACCCTGATGACCTCCTTCACCACCCTGCTGGTGCTGACCGCCCTGATCGCCTTCGGCGGCGAGATCATCTTCGGCTTTGCGCTGGCGTTGATCGTGGGGATAGTGATCGGGACCTACTCGTCCATCTACGTGGCCAGCACGGCGGCACTCATGCTGGGGATCAGCAAGGAGGACCTGATGCCCGTGAAGAAGGAGGGTTCGGAGGCCGATTCCCTGCCTTGATCGCCTATCCGCCCGGAGCAGCTCGCCCGGGCGGAGGGACCTCGCTGTGTCGCTCAGCCTCCCGGAGGTCGATGATCGAGCGCGGGCGGCTAGAGATAGGTCGCCGTCAGGTGCCTCAACCGCAAAGCCGCGGCTGCCGAGGCCTGCCGTAGGGTGATGCGACTATCGCGCAGCAGCGGCCCAGGTTTAATCAGCGGCTATCCGGCGGCGGCTCACAGCGGCTGGCGGCGGTGCTGCGATAGGCCCAGACCGAGGAGACCAGCCAGAGGCCCCCCCCCACGGCGATGGTCTGCCAGCTGGTGGAGGAGTGACCGGCCGGGCCGCCGAAGATCCCCAGGACGATGGCGCAGACCGCTGCCAGCCAAATCACCGAGATGGGGGCCGCGCAGGCGCTCTGGCAGGGCACCCGGCAGGCGACCGCGGGCGGCACCAGGCAGCAGAGCATGGCCTTCTTCATCAAAGCTGTGTCCTCACATCCAACTCGTTGTTATTTGGGGAGACGTGAGATATAGCACAGGGCGCGGAACGCGCCAATGCGGGAGACCGCTGGGACGTTCTCTCAGGCTATCGGCTCAGGTCGCCGATCCCTAGGCGCTCAGTCTGTCGCTCAGGTGGGGGCGCAGGGTCTGGAGCATGGCAGTGTGCAGCTTCAAGCCCCCGGCGACGATGTTGCCTGTGTCCATGAACTGCTCCCCGCCGGACAGGTCGCTGACGACACCCCCGGCCTCGCGTACCAGCAGGGCAGCGGCGGCGAAGTCCCACTGGGCAAGCCCCAGCTCCCAGAAAGCATCCAGGCGGCCGGCGGCCACGTAGGAGATATCCAACGCGGCCGAGCCGGGGCGGCGGATGCCTGCGGTATCCGCGTCGATCATGGCGCGAAACATGCCCAGATAGGCATCGAGGTGCCTGTGGTCGCGGTAGGGGAAGCCCGTCCCGACGAGGGCCCCATCCATAGACCTGCGGGTAGTCACGCGCAGGCGCCTGTCGTTGAGGCGCGCGCCGGCCCCGCGGCTTGCGGTGAACATCTCTTCGCGCAGCGGGTCGTAGACCAGCCCGTGCTCCAGACGGCCCCGATAGAGACAAGCGATGGATATGGAGAACTGGGGAAATCCGTGCAGGTAGTTGGTGGTCCCGTCAAGGGGGTCTACCACCCACTGGTAGTCGGACACGCCCTGCTGGCCGCTCTCCTCGGCCAGGATGGCGTGGGCCGGGTAGGCATTGCGGATGACTCGGACGATCTCGGCCTCGGAGGCCCGATCCACGTCGGAGACGAAGTCGTTGCGAGCCTTGGCGCTGACCTGGACGCTGTCGACACGCTCGAAATAGCGCATCAGCACGCCGGCCGCGGCCCGTGCAGCCCGCACGGCGATGTTGATGATGGGATGCATGGCGCGCAAAGATACAGGAAGCGCGCACGGCGATAAATAACCAAGGTCGTGGAAGCGCTCGAGGCCATCCCAGTTCGCTGATCTATCGGCGATGCCGCTTTGGAGATGAGACCCGATGCTGGGTAAAGTTCGCGTGGTCCTGGTGGAGACGAGCCATCCCGGCAACATCGGGGCCGTGGCCCGGGCGATGAAGAATATGTGCCTGTCGGATCTGCGTCTGGTGGCGCCCCGCAGCTTTCCGAGCGCCGAGGCCACCGCCCGCGCGTCCGGCGCGGACGATCTGCTGGAATCGGCCCGGGTGTACGCCGACCTGGTGGAGGCCCTGGAGGGCTGTCGGCTCGTGGTGGGCGCCAGCGCCCGGTTGCGCAGTGTGGTCTGGCCGCAGCTGGACCCGCGGACGTGCGCCGAGCGGCTGGTAGGCGAGGCCGAGGCAGGACCTGTGGGCCTGGTGCTCGGGCGAGAGCGCACGGGGCTCACCAATCCCGAGCTCGACCTGTGCCAATTCCTGGTCAACATCCCGTCCAATCCCGATTACAGCTCGCTCAACATCGCCATGTCGGTGCAGGTGCTGGCCTACGAGCTGTATCTGGCCGCGCGAGCCCGCCGCAGCTCATCGGAGGTCGAGCAGCGCGAGGTCGCCCCGGCCCAGATCCTGGAGGCCTTTCACCGCCATCTGGCCCAGGCCCTGGGCGACCTCGGCTTTGCGGACCCGGCCCAGTCGGACAAGCTGCTGCGACGCCTTCGCCGCCTGTTCAACCGCGCCCGGCCGGACCTGGTGGAACTCAACATATTGCACGGTATCCTCAGTGCGGCCCAGGGTCGCAAGTCCATGAGACGTTAATACCCTATAAAAGGCATGGAAATATGCAGAATAAATGGCTGGCTGGGAGACATTGTCCCAGCGTTTCAGTAGACTAAGGCGTCGAGCGGGATTCACTACGTGCAGATTGCGTAGGGTGAGCTGCGAAGCAGCGAACGGCTTGGGCGGGAGACCCAAGACCGGTCCCCAAGCGGTGCATGGAGAGCAAAGCGCCGGGGGGTCTGCCTGCAAGAGGCGCAAAGGGGCACATAGTTGCGCTGTGTAACTCTTTGCGCAACGCTGCAAGCGGGCGAAAAGACGAGCAAGATGTGCAAGTTATTCTTGCGAGGCGCCTAAGCCGCCCCAAGCCTCCGTGGGCGGGCATCCTGTCCCGCCATCGGACGCCGTACATATTCTCTCGCTTGCGCGAAGACATCCGCTGTGTTTTCGAGCGCGATCCTGCCGCCAGGACCGCCTTCGAGGTACTGACCACCTATCCCGGCATCCACGCGGTTCTCGCCGATCGGCTCTGGGGCTGGCGCCTTTACTGGCTGGCACGCCTGGTCTCCAACGTCGCGAGGCTGGCCACGGGGATTGAGATACACCCAGCGGCGTAGATCGGGCGTCGCTTCTTCATCGACCATGGCATGGGTGTGGTGATTGGGGAGACCGCGGTGATCGGCGACGACTGCACCCTGTACCACGGTGTGACCCTGGGGGGGACCAGCTGGCAGAAGGGCAAGCGTCACCCGCCCCTCGGGCAGGACGTGGTGGTGGGAGCGGGCGCCAAGGTTTTGGGGCCCATCGAGATCGGCGACGGGGCGCGTATCGGCTCGAATGCCGTGGTCGTCAAGCCGGTACCGGCGGGTGCCACTGTGGTGGGCGTGCCCGGAAAGCTGGTGGAGCGGCGGACTATAATACTTGACTGAAATAGTAAACAATGTATATTAGCAGACGGATATTAACCGGGAGCGTATCACCGTGAGGCTGACCACCAAAGGCCGCTATGCGGTCACCGCCATGTTGGATCTCGCCCTGCATCACGGGCAGGGCCCGATCACCTTGTCTGACATCGCGCAGCGCCAGGGCATTTCCCTGTCGTATCTCGAGCAGCTGTTCGCGCGCCTGCGCAAGCGCTCGTTGGTCTCCAGCGTACGCGGACCGGGCGGGGGCTACAGCCTGGGACACCTGGCCTCGGAGATCTTCATTGCCGAGGTGATCTCGGCGGTGGACGAGAACGTGGATACCACCCGTTGCGGCGGTGCCCACAACTGCCACAACCAGGATCCCTGCCTCACCCATGATCTCTGGCAGGATCTGAGCCGTCGTATCTACGACTATCTGAACCAGATCAGCTTGCAGGACCTGATGAACCGTCAGGGGGTGCAGGAGGTCGCCGCCCGTCAAGAGGGGCGCGACAGTGCGGACGCGCCTTTCGGCGCGGTGAAGACTGCCGGCCGGGTCCAGGCTCGGGGGTGAGATTCTGCTGCGGGAGCCATCGATGAAGTTACCTATCTACATGGACTATTCCGCGACCACCCCGGTGGACCCGCGGGTAGCAGACAAGATGTGCGGTTGCCTGACCCTCGACGGCGTGTTCGGTAACCCTGCCTCGCGCTCGCACAGCTATGGCTGGCAGGCGGAGCAGGCCGCGGAGGAGGCCCGCGCCCAGGTGGCGGGGTTGATCAACGCCGATCCGAAGGAGATCGTGTGGACCTCGGGCGCCACCGAGTCGGACAACCTCGCCCTCAAGGGGGTTGCCCATTTCTACCAGAAGCGCGGAAAGCACATAGTCACCGTCAAGACCGAGCACAAGGCGATCCTCGATACCTGCCGCCAGCTCGAGCGCGAAGGCTTCGATGTGACTTACCTGGATCCCGAGCCCGACGGGCTGCTCGATCTCGGCAAGTTCAAGGCGGCGCTCCGTGCCGACACGGTGCTCGCCTCGGTGATGTACGTCAACAACGAGATCGGGGTGATCCAGGATATAGCGGCCTTGGGGGAAATCTGCCGCGAGTCCAAGGTGGTCTTCCACGTGGACGCAGCCCAGTCCGCGGGCAAAGTGCCTATCGACATGGAGACCTTGAAGGTCGATCTGATGAGCTTCTCGGCCCATAAGATCTACGGCCCCAAGGGCATAGGCGCCCTGTACGTGCGGCGAAAGCCGCGGGTGCGCCTGGAGGCCCAGATGCACGGTGGGGGGCACGAGCGGGGCATGCGCTCGGGTACCTTGGCGACCCATCAGATCGTCGGAATGGGCGAGGCGTTTCGCATCGCCGCCGAGGAGATGGCCTCGGAGAATGAGCGCGTACTGGCGCTACGCAACCGGCTGTGGGAGGGCATGAGCGACATGGAGGAGGTCTATGTCAATGGCCATCTGGAGCGGCGCGTCGCCGGCAACCTCAACGTGAGCTTTAACTTCGTGGAGGGCGAAAGCCTGATCATGGCCCTCAAGGACCTGGCGGTCTCCTCGGGCTCAGCCTGTACCTCCGCCAGCCTGGAGCCCTCCTACGTACTGCGGGCACTGGGACGCCCCGACGAGCTAGCCCATAGCTCCATCCGTTTCAGCATCGGACGCTTCACCACCCAGGCGGAGGTCGACTGGGCGGTGGCCAAAATCCGCGATCAGGTGGCCCGATTGCGCAGCCTCTCCCCCTTGTGGGAGATGTACCAGGACGGCATAGACCTGACCAGAATCGAGTGGGCGGCACATTGACGGCTGGGCGCCGTCCTGCGTCGTCATCCAACCCCGGAGTCAACGAACATGGCATACAGCGAGAAGGTCCTGGACCATTACGAGAGTCCACGCAACGTCGGCAGCTTCGATAAGGAGGCTGCCAATGTGGGTACAGGAATGGTCGGCGCGCCCGCCTGCGGCGATGTGATGCGC
>Ga0210096_1000187_pt1 | contig 24021 bp, 22 predicted proteins | sample China_Galinas_PW_4_FD_184864 | JGI IMG/M metagenome (GOLD analysis project Ga0210096, IMG submission 184864) | Wetland microbial communities from San Francisco Bay, California, USA, that impact long-term carbon sequestration - China_Galinas_PWA_D2... | ecosystem: Environmental > Aquatic > Marine...
GGCGGGGTTGTTCTCGGGGGCGTCCAGAAACAGGGAACCGCCCTCTGCAAACTCGGCCAAATGGGCGTACAGCGCCTCGGCCGCCACCGTATCGTCCGCGAACAGTGGGCCGATCTTGCAGCCGTCTCGGCAGCGTCGGATCACGCCGTATCCGCAGAGTTCTCCGTTGCGCCGATAGCCCAGTGCGAGGCTATGGGGCTGGGCGATCCATTCTCTCAGGAAGTTCGGTCGCAAGACGGGGAAGCAGGTGCGGTCGTAGTCGAGAAGCTGGTTGAACGACACGGTCGCCAGCGGGATGACGCTCTGGTCATCCGGCGGCGTTGGCGGACGGTCGGAGAGCTCGGCACGAAAACGCATGTCACGATGGGAAAAGGCGAAACCGCCCTGGGCATAGTAGGCCTGCATGTCAAAGACGCCGTCCAGGCCGATGCTGGCACCTGGGCGCAGGCGGCCTAGCAGGCGATCGCGGCGCGCGTGCCAGAGTGTGTTGCCGAAGCCCCGTCCGCGGAATTCGGGACGGACGATAAAGAAGCCCATGAAGCCGAATTCACCCCCGTAGGAGGTGATGGCTCCGCCCCCGATCATCTCGCCGTCGAGGTCCGCTGCGATGAAGGCGTCCGGGTCCGTGGCCCAGAAGACTTCCGCATCGTGAAGGCCGGGGTTCCAGCCCTCGCGTGCCGCCCAGCCAACCAGCTCGTCTACCTCTGCGCGTGACATATTGCGTATTTCAAGCTCACTCGACATGGCGATACTTTCCTCGGTTGTTCTTTTCGCAGATGGATGGTCTGTGGGTCGGGCTGGTGCGCGCAGATCGGGAGATCGATCATCGCAGGATAAGGGTCGCGGAGAGAAATATGTACCCCTTGGAAACGTTCGGGCGTTGTGCGCATGGGGTGTCGAAGGCAAGGTATCGAACACCTACCGATAACCGCTCAGTATGTCCTCTCGGGTCAGCACCCCGTAGACCCGGGGCAGACCGGGAACGGTAACGCGTGTGACGTAAAGCGCCTCGGCGCCAGTTTGCTGCAGGGATTCCTGGGCCTCCTGGAGACTGGACTGGAAATCGACCGCCGCAACGGCGAGTCGGCCGGCAGGCAGGGCCAGGAGGTCGAGCTGAGTCGCCTCGGGATGGTCCTGGAGGGCGCGGGCCAGGTCGACGGCGGGCATCAGCAGAGGCGGCTCTTCGTCGCGGCGGATCACTATCCAGCGGGGCTTGTCGTTCAGGGACGCTTTTGCCTGAGATCGCTCGACCCGCGATTCGAGCTGGACGAAGCTGCGGTTCATGGCTGCGGCGACGCCGACCTGGCGCAGGCCGCGTGCGATCCAGTCGTTTCGGTAGTCCACCCCCATGGCGCGCAGGAGCGCCTGGAACACGGATTCCCGAGCGTGCAGGCGCCCGCTGGTAAGCGTGGCGGCGACCACGGCCAGCATGCCTGGGAAGATGATGTTGGGATTGCCGGTCAGCTCCAGGATGGCCAGAAGGCCCGCCAGGGGTGCCTGCAAGGCGCCGGCCATCATGGCGCCCATGCCGAGCATGACGTGGAAGCCGACAGTGGCCCCGGGAAAGAGACCGAGCTGGTGGGCGACGGCGCCGAACAAGCCCCCGCCCATGGCGCCGATCACCAGGGAGGGGCCTATGAGTCCGCCCGGTACGCCGAGCCCGACGGCGGCGGCGGTCGCCACCAGCTTGGCCAGGACCATGGCGGCCATCAGCCAGATGGCGAGGTCCCCGCGCAGTGCTTCGTCGACGGTGTCGTAGCCTATGCCCATTACCTGCGGCACGGCGAGCGCCAGCAGACCCACCAGGGCCCCGGCGGCGGCGGGCCTCAACCACAGGGGTAGAAGCAGGCCGCGCTCATAGAAAAAGCGTAACGAGCGGATGAAGGCGGCGGCGACGGCACCCAGGGTGATGCCCAGGACCAGTATCAGCGGCAGCTCGGCCAGGGAGCCCATGCTCATGGCCGGGACCGAGAAGGCCAGGTCCTGGCCGAAGGCGAAGCGCGTCAGGGTGGTGGCGCAGACGGTGGCGAGAATCACCGGGGCGAAGGCGGCTACGGTGGATTCCATCATCAGCACCTCCATGGCGAAGGCCACCCCGGCCAGCGGGGTGTTGAAGGTGGCGGCGATGCCCGCGGCGGCCCCGCAGGCGGCCACCACCCGCAGGGCGTTGTTGGGCAGCCTAAGCCACTGGGCCGGGACATTGCTGCTGGCGGCGCCCAGGTGGATGCTGGGGCCCTCGCGGCCGACCGAGTGGCCACAGATCAGGGCGATGGCGCCGCCCACGAACTGCACCACCGCGTTTCCCCAGGGCAGTCGTCCCTGGTGGTAGTCCAGGCGCTCGATGATGTGGGGAACACCGACCCGCCCCATGGCCTTGGGCACCGCGGCAAACAGCAGTCCCAGCAGGGCCCCGCCCCCGAGGGGGACGATCAGTCGCCATACGAGGCCCAGGCTCTCATAGTCGTAGTAATGCGGCAGGAAGGCGTTCTGGCCCAGCTCCACCAGGGAACGGAAGGCGATGATGACCGCGGCCGCCAACGTACCGCTGAGCACGCCCAACAGGCAAAGCTCGGGCAGGGCGTCGGCGCGCGAGACTCGCAGACGGAATTCCTCCAGCCGTCGGCTCCAGCCCAGGCGAAGGCGCTCGCCCACCTTGGTTTTCATTTTCCATTTTCCCCTGTCGGCAGCGGCCAAGGGTGGCGGTAAAAGATCGACACCCGAAGGCTGCGGTGAGAAATAGATGTCCCGCGATTGTGGAGGGCATGGCCCCCGATTCGGGGTACGGCTCGCGGCCCGGTGCAGGCCCGGGTGGCGGGGGCATGGCGCCGTTCGACCGCCAACGCGAGTTCGGGAGAGCCCAGCCGTGACGAATACTCCGTTCCGGAAATGGCATGTCGTTCAGAACCCTGCGTTCTCTGCGGTGCATTTTTCGGGATAGACGGTTGCACCGGAGAGGTCTGGGGGTGATCACTTTTCCCGTTTGGTCAATAGCAATTCTGGTGCTCGTGCCAGCAGGAGCTGCCGCTGCGGGTCGGGGCGGGAGCGGGTCAGTCCGACCAATGCGTCGCCCATGAGTGCGAAGGATTCGTCCCCTTCTGGCGTGGTGACAGGGTAGGCGATCATCCACAGCCGCTCCGCCCGTTCCTGGATGCTGGCGTTGCCGAGCCACAGGGGAATCTGTCCAGGCTCCAGGCGCAGGTCCGAGTCCCACAGGCGGATTACCGCCCTCCGCTCCGGTGAGAGGTCTTTTACCATCGCCAGGGATTCGTGATGGCCGTCGTGCACCTGGGGCAGTATGGGTAGGGCCTTCAGGGGCAGGCTGGGGGAGAGCAGCTTGAGAAAGTCGCGCCACCCCAGAGGCGCGGCGCGGTGCCAGCCGCCCTTTTCCAGGGTGGCGGCCAGCTCGTCCAGGCTGCCGGCGTACTGGAGGTCGAGGGGGTGGGTGTTGAGTCCGCGGGTGTCCTGGCGCAGGGTGGGTAGGGACCGCCAGCCCCCGTTCCACCAGTCCGACAGGGCGAGGGTATGGATCGGCCGGTCCGGGGTGTAGCGTGCCAGGTCGCTGTAGTGGGCGCGCCAGGTTTGGAGACCCATGGCGAGCGATCCCAGGGCCAGGCTGCCCAGCACCAGCCCCCGCCAGTGGGACTCGACCCGGGTGTGGCGGTGGTAGGCGACACCCAGGGCGGCGACCCAGGCCAGACCGAGGATCAAGCTGGCCAGCACGTCGGATAGCCAATGCGCCCCCAGAAAGACCCGGGCGACAGCCACCGCCACCGCGAGTGTGGCCGCGATGCTGTAGGGTATCCAGCGCCGGGGTGTGGACAGGCCACGGGCGATCATCACCGACAGAAAGCTGTAGAGCACCGTGGCGCGCATGACGTGGCTGCTGGGGAAGGCGTAGGGCGTGAGACCTTCAATGCCTGCGTCCGGCCGGGGGATGCGTAGGGTGTATTTGAGGGCGACCGAGGCGAGCATGGCAAAGCCGGCGGCGGCCAGCCAGTAGTTGGCGGTGCGCCAGTGCTGCTGCACCGCCAGATAGCCATAGACCCCGAGGATCAGCGGCAGCACGACCCAGGCGTCCCCCAGGCGCGAGAGCAGCAGCATCAGGTGGTCGGCCAGCGGGGTGTGCAGGCTGCTTACGGCCTCGAACAAGGTGCGATCCAGGGGCGAGGGCCAACCGACGCCCAGCAAGGCCCCACTGAGCAGCACCGCGAGGGCCATCGTCATGATCAGCAGGCTGGCAAACAGGGCCAGACCACGGGCCTCGGGATGGGCCGGGTCAGCGAGGGCCCTGCCTATCTGGCCGAACTTCGGGTGCAAAGCGCTCCAGTCGAGCACGAAGCGCAGCAGACCGGCCGCATGGGGCTGGATGAGGCGAAAGCCCTGGTGGACCAGCCAGACCACCAGCCAGGCCAGGGCCACCAGCAGCACCAACAGGATGACCAGCCGGAAGGCGACCTCCGAAGCCAGCTCCAGGGAGGCCCCGAAGACCATCCCGGGCAGTAAGTAGGCCGGTGCCCAGGCCAGGGCCGAGGCCAGATTGGCGGCGAAGAAGCGACTGGGCGACATGCCCAGCATGCCGGCCACGAGGGGGATGATCGCGCGCACCGGGCCGACGAAGCGGCCCAGGGCCACGCTCTTGCCTCCGTAGCGGTTGAAGAAGGCGACACCACGATCCAGGGTCCCGGGGTGGCGACTGAAGGGCCAGAGCTCGGGCACCCGGTGGCGGAAGCGCCGACCCAGCCAGAAGCTGAGCCCGTCGCCCGCGATCGCGCCGGCCACCGCCCAGGCCATCGCCTGCCAGAATTCGATGACCCCGGTGGCGATCAGGGCGCCGATCCCGAACATGATCAGCACACCGGGGACGATGATGCCGATCACCGCGAGGGACTCGGCCATGGCCACCGAGAAGATCACCAGCCCGGCGCCCAGGGGGTGGGCTTGGACCCATTCGAGGAGCCATTGGAAGAGCTGGGTCATGGTCCCGGCAAGATCCGTCGATCGATCGGCGCGAGATCAGGCCACCTCGGCGAAGGCCTCCGCCGCCGCCGACAGGGTGGCGGCGATGTCGTCATTGCTGTGGGCTGCCGAGACGAAGCCGGCCTCGAAGGCGGAGGGCGCCAGGTAGACGCCGCGCTTCAGCATGGCGTGGAAGAAGGCCTTGAAGCGCTCGGTGTCGCAGGCGGTGGCCTGGGCGAAGTTGGTGACCTGAGCGGCATCGGTGAAGAAGATGCCGAACATGCCGCCGACCCGGTTGGCACTCAGGGGGACCCCGGCGGCCTCCGCCAGCCCCAGTAGCCCGGTGGTCAGCTGGCCGGTCTTGGTCGATAGCTCTTCGAAGAAGCCGGGCTCGGAGATCAGCTCCAGGGTGGCCAGGCCGGCGGCCATGGTCACCGGATTGCCGGACAGGGTGCCCGCCTGGTAGACCGGACCGAGAGGGGCGATTTTCTCCATGATCTCGCGCCGACCGCCGAAGGCGCCCACGGGCATCCCGCCGCCGATCACCTTGCCGAGGGTGGTGAGATCCGGCGTGGTCCCGTACACCGCCTGTGCGCCGCCGAGGGCCACCCGGAAGCCGCTCATCACCTCGTCAAAGACGAGGACCGTGCCGTGTTGGTCGCAGACTCGGCGTAGGGTCTCCAGGAAGCCGGGTACGGGCGGGATGCAGTTCATGTTGCCCGCCACCGGCTCGATGATGATGCAGGCGATCTGATCTCCGATCGCGGCAAAGGTCTCCTCCACCTGGGCACTGTCGTTGTAGCTCAGGGTCAAGGTGTGCTCGGCGAGCGAGGCAGGTACTCCCGGAGAAGAGGGCTGGCCCAGGGTCAGCGCCCCCGAGCCGGCCTTGACCAACAGGGAGTCGGAATGGCCGTGATAGCAGCCCTCGAACTTGACGATCTTGTCGCGCCCCGTGTGGCCGCGGGCCAGCCGGATGGCGCTCATGGTCGCCTCGGTGCCCGAGCTGACCATGCGCACCAGATCCATGGAGGGCACCAGCGCGCAGACCCTATCGGCCATGCGGGTCTCGATCTCGGTGGGGGCGCCGAAGCTCAGGCCCTTCTGTATGGTCTCGGCCACGGCCTGGATTACCTGGGGATGGGCATGGCCCAGGACCATGGGGCCCCAGGACCCCACATAATCGATGTAGCGATTGCCGTCCGGGTCGAACAGGTAGGCCCCGGCCGCATGATCGACGAACACCGGCTCGCCTCCGACGCCGCGGAAGGCCCGCACAGGCGAGTTGACGCCTCCGGGGATGTGGCTCTGGGCGGCGAGGAACAGGTCGTGGGCGCGGCTCATGGGGTCACTCCTCCTTTCTCGAATAGGCTGGTGAAGGCACGGGCGGCACCCCGGACATCCGCCTGTCCGAAGACCCCGCCGACGACGGCCAGCATGTCCGCGCCGGCCTCGATCAATGCGCCGCCATTCTCGGGGGTAATACCGCCGATCGCAACCAGGGGCAGGCCCAGCGTACGGCGGGCTTCGCGCAGCACATCCGGGTGTGCCTGAACCGCAAGGGGCTTGGTGCCGGAAGGGAAGAAGCGGCCGAAGGCGACATAGCTCGCCCCCCCCTGGGCCGCCGCCATCGCCCGCTCCAGCCGGTTGTAGCAGGAGACACCGATGATGGCTTCGGGGCCCAGCATCTTGCGGGCCTCCGCTAACGGGGGGTCGTCCCGTCCCAGGTGGACGCCGGCGGTGCACAGCTCCGCGGCCAGCAACAGGTCATCGTTGATGATCAAGGGCACCGAAAAGTCTCTGCACAGGGCCTGGAGGGCCAGGGCCTCGCGCCGCTGCCGAGCCCTATCCTCGGTCTTGTCCCGGTACTGGACCAAGCGAGCGCCGCCGGACAGGGCCGACTTCACCGTCGGGGCTGGGTCGGGGCCGTTGGTGATCACATAGAGCCCGCGAAGCAGGTGATCGCTAGTCATCTTCCACAGCGTGCAAAGGGAAAAAGCGGTCCGGGAAGTGTTGTCCCCTCCCGGGACGAAAGCCCGCGGCGAGGCTGTGCCAGGTATAGGCCTGGGCCAGGGTGACCGCCTCCTCCATGGCCAGCCCCCGAGCCAGCCCGGCGGCAATGGCCGAGGCCAGGGTGCAGCCGGAGCCGTGGTAGCTGTGTGGGAAGCGGTCCCAGGTCCAGGTGGCCCGCTGTCCCGCGGGGCCGAACAGCCGGTTGATTACCTTGACGTCGCGCGAGTGCGTTCCCGTGATCAGCGCCCAGGCGGCCCCCGCCTCGCCCAGCGCTCGGGCGCAGTCTTCGGGCCGCTCGGCCCCGCCCAGGGCACGGGCCTCCGGCAGGTTGGGGGTCACAAGCGTGGCCAGCGGAACCAGGCTTTCTCGAAGGTCTGTCACGAAGGTCTCGTCGGACAGGGCAGCTCCCCCGCCGGCGCGCAAGATAGGGTCCAGCACCAGTGGTATCCGTCGCGCCGATTCGGCGAGCAGCGAGGCCAGCTCCTTGGCCAGCCGGCTGCTGCCGACCAGGCCGATCTTGATCGCCGCCACCGGCAGGTCGCCCAAGACCGTCCGCACCTGCTCAACCACCAGGCGGGGCTCTACCGGGACGAGTCGGAGGACGTTGCGGCTGTCCTGTATCGTCAGGCAGGTGATCGAGGTGGCCGACCGGGCGCCGTTCGCGAGGATTGCCTCGATGTCGGCCTGGATACCGGCGCCCCCGCTGGGGTCGTGCCCGCCGATGGATAGAACGATGGGGGGAGAGGGCGAGCTCATGGGAGGGGCTGCATCAATCCCATCATTCTACTCTGGTCATCCGCTCGAGAAATGGTCTTGCGTGTCCGATCGTGGCAGAATCCGCCCGCCGAGAACCGGCAAGCGGGAGGCGTTATGAAGAGATACATGTGCGTGATCTGCGGCTTTATCTACGACGAGGCCAAGGGCCTGCCCGAGGAAGGGCTGGCACCCGGCACAAAGTGGGAAGACATCCCAATGAACTGGAAGTGCCCCGAGTGCGGTGCCGGGAAGGAGGATTTCGAGATGGTGGAGATTTGATTCCGGCCTTCGCGCGCCGTAGAGCCAGGATTCTTGGCTACACTTGCTCTTGGGGAGAGCCGTCCGGAATTGTGCGAGGAGCAGGGAGCCGAGGCATCAACGGTTCCTTCTCACCGTTGTCAGGAGCCGGATGTCGGAGAGAGAGGTGACGAAAGCATGTGCCAGCTCTCCAGTGCCGGCACCGACGGCGCTCCCTGGAAAGGTCTCGATGAAGGAGCGGGTGCCCCAAGGTAAAGCCATGAGTTTCGATCTTGAAGAGATGTCCACGATCGCGCGGACCTATTGCGAGATGATCGAGAGTGTCGACGCCGGCCAGAGCAACGGCCACTGGCTCAATCGGCTGGCCAAGCTGCTGCCGCGGCTGCATGCAGCGATCAAACGCATCGAATCCCCCCGCGTGACCGGCGAGCACGTCCTGGTGGCCGACCTGGACGCTCGCTTCGAGCTCTACTCCCACCTGCGTGATCTGATCGGCGACAACGACAGCTATTGGATGGAGTTCGATACCACCTCCGACGAGCAGTGCATGAGCGGCAGCCTCGCCGACGACCTGACCGACATCTACTGCGAACTCAAGCATGGTCTGCGACTGCTCGACGACCCCTCGACCGATCCCGAAATAGCCCTGGAAGGCTGGCGGCGTGGCTTCAAGATGCATTGGGGCCAGCATTTGGTGGACGCCGAGCGCCACCTCTACACGCTCGAGGCCAAAGGCGCCCTCGCCAGCTGACCTACTCCCCGACAGATCTCCGTCGGTCGGGGCCGGCGCTGTTTGGCAACCCGAAACCCCGAAACCCTCCGATACCCTGCAGCTTCGATCGGTTATCTTGGCATCCGGTGGATCAGTCGGTATAGTGGCCACTTCGACCAATGCCCCGCGGGAGAGACCGGTCCTGATGGCCGGCGCCGAAGGCGCAATCCCGCCCGGAATCGCTCAGGCAGAAGGACCGCGGGGACTGGGGTCGACTCTGGAGAGCGGCATGTCCTGCTTGGGGCCTGCCCACCGACGGGGCAGGAGTCGCGGCGCGATGCGCGGCTTCAAACTCTCAGGTTTCGGACAGAGGGGCGGCGCGGGGGCAGCAGTCCCTGTGCCGCTTTTTTGTTGTCATGGGAGACCGTCATGGGTCTGAGAACGCCGTTGTATGATGCCCACCTTGCGGCCGGCGCGAAGATGGTCCCCTTCGGAGACTGGGACATGCCTCTGCACTACGGCTCCCAGATCGAGGAGCACCACGCCGTGCGCCGCGCTGCAGGCATGTTCGATGTCTCCCACATGCGGATCTTGGACCTGGCGGGCGCCCGCACCCGGGACTTTCTCAGGCACCTCCTGGCCAACGACGTTGCCAAGCTCAAAATCCCCGGCAAGGCGCTCTACAGCTGCATGCTCAACGAGACGGGGGGAGTGATCGACGATCTGATCGTCTATTTTCTCGCTGACCATCGCTTTCGCTTGGTGGTCAATGCGGGCGCTGCCGTCAAGGATCTGGCCTGGGTGCGTCGTCACGCCGGGGATTTCGAGGTGGCGGTGACCCCTAGGGACGATCTGGCGATGATTGCGGTGCAAGGCCCGACCGCGAGGGCGCTGACCCTGCCGCTGCTGCGGGAGTCGTTGCGTGCGCACGCCGAAGGGCTCAAGCCCTTTCATGCGGTCTGGGACGGGGACTGGATGGTCGCGCGGACCGGCTACACGGGTGAGGATGGCTTCGAGGCGATGCTGCCCAGTGCCGAAGTGCCGGCCTTCTGGGATGCCCTGCGCCAGGCGGCTCTCAGGCCCTGCGGCCTGGGTGCTCGGGATACGCTACGCCTGGAGGCGGGGATGAATCTCTACGGCTCGGACATGGACGAGCAGACCTCGCCCTTGGAGGCGGGGCTGGGCTGGACCCTGGCCTGGGAGCCTGTGGAACGGCGCTTCATCGGCCGCGAGACTCTAGAGGCTCGGCGCCGGCAGGGCGGGCTGCGCGCCTTCATCGGGCTGGTGCTGCTGGAGCGCGGGGTGCTGCGCGACCATCAGAAGGTCTACGACCGTGATATAGAGGTGGGCGACATCACCTCCGGCGGCTTCTCTCCGACCATGGAGCGGGGCATTGCGCTCGCCCGGGTGAACGGGGATATTGGCGAGCGTGTGCAAGTGGCGATCCGGGGACGGCGTCTGGCGGCCAAAGTGGTGCGACCACCTTTCGTGCGCCATGGTGAGGTACTCGTCGGTTAGCGGTCCCGAAAGCGCCTGCGACTATTGAGACTGAGCCGGACTGCGGTCACTGTTTCCGGTCGAGAGGACCAGAAGAATGAGCGAAATGCCGAGTGATCTGAAGTACAGCAAGACCCATGAGTGGGCGAAGGACGAAGGGGACGCTACGGTCACCGTCGGCATCACCGACCATGCGCAAGGTCTGCTGGGCGACCTGGTGTTCGTGGAGCTGCCCGAGCCTGGGACCGCGGTGGAGCGGGGTGGGGAGTGTGCGGTGGTGGAATCGGTGAAGGCCGCCTCGGATGTCTACAGCCCCGTCAGCGGCGAGGTGACAGAGGTCAACACCACCCTGGTCGATGCCCCGGAGACGGTCAACGAGGATGCTTTCGGCGAGGGGTGGCTGTTCAAGGTCCGCATGTCCGACGCGTCGGAGCTGGATGGACTGTTGGATGCCGACGGCTATGCCGAATCGCTAGAGGCCGAAGACGACTGATTCTCGGTCATGCCTTTCATCCCCCACACCGAGGAAGACGTAAGCGAAATGCTCCGGGCCATCGGGGTCGAGAGCATCGATGCGCTCTTCGATGAGATCCCCGAAAGCCTGCGCTGTCGCGCACTGAACGCCATTCCCCAAGCCCTGTCCGAGATGGAGGTGGCGGCCCTCATGGCGGCGCGGGCTCGGGAAGACGGCGAGCCCCTGAGCTTTCTGGGGGCGGGGGCCTACGACCACCACATTCCCGCGGCGGTCTGGCAGATTGCCACCCGCGGGGAGTTCTACAGCGCCTACACCCCTTACCAAGCCGAAGCCAGCCAGGGAACGCTTCAGCTGCTCTACGAGTATCAGTCCATGATGACGGCGCTGACCGCCATGGGCGTCTCCAACGCGTCCCTCTACGACGGGGCCTCGGCTTTGGCCGAGGCCGCGCTCATGGCGGTGCGGGCCAACCGCAAGTCGAAGTCCCGTCGGGTGCTGATGCCGCGTAGTCTCCATCCCGACTACCGGGCCACCGTCCGAGCCATAGTCGCCAGCCAGGGCATAGAGCTGGTGGAAGTTGCGTTCGACCGCAGCAGCGGTGCCACCGATCGCGGGGCCCTGGAGGCGTATGCCGGCCAGGACTATGCGGCCCTGGTGATCCCCCAGCCCAACTTCTTCGGGGTGCTGGAGGAAGTGGATGACTTGACCGACTGGGCCAGGGCTAATGGGGCCCTGTCGATCGCGGTGGTCAACCCCGTGGCTTTGGCCGTGCTCTCGCCGCCCGGCGACTGGGGTGGGCAGGGGGCAGACATCTGCTGCGGCGAGGGCCAGCCCTTGGGTGTGCCCTTGTCTTCCGGGGGTCCCTATTTCGGCTTCATGTGCTGCCGCAAGGATTTCGTGCGCCAGATGCCGGGGCGCATCATAGGCCGCACGCTGGACCTGGAGGGCAAGCCCGGCTTCACCCTTACGCTGCAGGCCCGGGAGCAGCACATCCGTCGCTCCAAGGCGACTTCCAACATCTGTACGAACCAAGGACTGATGGTGACGGCCGCCACCATCCACATGGCCCTGCTGGGTGCCGAGGGACTGGCCCGGGTGGCCGCAGCCTCCCATCGCCAGACCGCGAGGCTGGCCGCCAGGCTCACGGGACTGCCGGGGGTACAGCCCCTGTTCTCCGGTCCCGTGCTCTACGAGCAGGCCCTGGCGTTGCCCGCACCCGCGGCGGATGTGCTGCGCTCGCTGGCCGGCCACAACCTGCTTGGGGGCTACGACCTGAGCGCCCGTTACCCCGAGCTGGGCAATGCGCTTCTGGTCTGCGCCACCGAGAAGCGCACCGAGCAGGATATCGGCATTTTTGCCGAGAAGCTGGGTCGCGTCCTGCGCGCCCGTACCGAGGCGCGTTGTCCGGTCCAACCCAAATTCTGACCCCAACCACCTGAGGAGAGAGAGCATGGCCGAGATCACCCTTGGAGGAAGCCCCATCCATACCAACGGCGACCTTCCCGCCGTGGGTACCCCCGCTCCAGACTTCAAGCTGGTCGACGTGGAGCTGGCCGACCGCACCCTGGCGGACTTCGCGGGCAAGAAGAAGCTCATCAACATAGTGCCCAGTCTGGATACGGGCGTCTGTGCCACCTCCACCAAGGTATTCAACGAGCGGTTGGGTGGTCGTGACGATGTGGTGGTATTGATCGCCTCCGCGGACCTCCCTTTCGCCCAGGGCCGTTTTTGCGGTGCCGAAGGGGTCGACCACGTCAAGACCCTGAGCATGATGCGCTCGCGCAACTTCGCCAAGGACTACGGCGTGCTGATCGACGACGGCCCCCTGGCCGGCATCACAGCCCGCGCGGTGGTGGTACTGGATGCCGACAATAGGGTGCTCTATACGCAGCTGGTCCCCGAGATCAAGACCGAGCCCGACTACGACGCGGCTATCTCCGCACTCGGCTGACGACTTTCGGCGGGGCCGCCGTGGGAGCGGCTGGTAGCCGCGAAGCCGACCGTGCCGTGCCCCACGGGGGACTTCCCGAGCTTGCCCGGCGGCCCGGTGCCGTGTGCTATCGCGGTCAGCGACCGCTCCTACGGGTCGCCATGTCTCCGGGGTAGCCAGGCAGGAGCGACCGCGAGCCGCGAAAAGCCCCGAGCCGATAGACACGCCAACCAAACGATGGCCCTAAGCTGATAACCAGAGAAGACCCGGACCCTAGCCATGCTGATCCAGCAACAATCCCGCCCCGGCCGCCGGGCCCAGGTCCAGGCCCCCGCGGCTCCCGTCGAGCTGCCGGGCGTTCCGGAGCGGTTCCACCGTCAACGGCTTCCGGCTCTGCCCGAGGTCTCGGAGATGCAGGTGGTGCGCCACTACACGTGCTTGTCCCAGAAGAACTTCTCGATCGATACCCATTTCTACCCATTGGGCTCCTGCACCATGAAGTACAACCCGCGCGCTTGTAACAGCCTGGCGACGCTGCCGGGTTTCCTGGCCCGCCACCCCCTGGCGCCTGATACCCACAGCCAGGGTTTCCTGGCCTGCATGCACGAGCTGCAGGAGATGCTCAAGGAGGTCACGGGGATGCAGGCGGTCTCCCTGACTCCCGCCGCGGGGGCCCAGGGGGAATTCGCCGGGGTGTCCATGATCCGGGCCTACCACCGATCCCGAGGTGACGCGGCGCGAACCGAGATCCTGGTGCCGGACGCGGCCCATGGGACCAACCCGGCCTCCGCCGTCATGTGCGGCTACAAGGTGCGAGAGACCCCCACGGGACCCGACGGCGACGTGGACATCGAGGCTCTGAAGCTGGCCCTTGGTCCGCAGACCGCGGGCATCATGCTGACCAATCCGTCCACCCTGGGGGTGTTCGAGCGGCGTATCCAAGAGATCGCCCGGCTGGTCCACGACGCCGGTGGGCTGCTCTACTACGACGGGGCCAACCTCAACGCGATCCTCGGCAAGGTGCGCCCGGGTGACATGGGCTTCGACGTCATCCACATGAATCTGCACAAGACCTTCTCCACGCCTCATGGCGGCGGTGGGCCGGGGGCCGGGCCTGTCGGGGTGAGTGCACGCCTGGAGCCCTTCCTGCCCGTGCCGCTGGTGGCCCACGACGGGCACGACTGTTACTGGCTCACCGAGAAGGAGCGCCCCCAGAGCATTGGGCGGCTCTCCGCCTTCGCCGGGAATGCCGGCGTCCTTCTTCGCGCCTACGTCTATGCTCGGATGCTGGGCCGCGACGGCATGCCCCGGGTGGCCGAGTTCTCCACGCTCAATGCCAACTATCTGCTCGAGCGCTTGGTTGGTGCGGGCTTCGATGCCGCCTATCCGAAGCGACGGGCAACCCACGAATTCATCATCACCCTCAAGCGCCAGACCAAGCAGCAGGGCGCCACTGCCATGGACTTCGCGAAGCGTCTGCTCGACTATGGCTACCATGCGCCGACCACCTATTTCCCGCTGCTGGTGCCCGAGTGCCTGCTGATCGAGCCCACCGAGACCGAGACCCGGGAGGATCTGGACGGCTTCGTCGAGGCGATGGTTCGGATCAAGGCAGAGGCCGATACCGAGATCGATCTGCTCAAGGGTGCCCCCCACAGCCTGCCGGTCCGTCGTCTGGACGACGTACGCGCGGCACGGGATCTTGATCTCGCCTGGCGGCCGCAGACTGCCTGAGTCGGGAGACGTTTTGGGCTACAGAGGCGTTTGTCCGTTTCCGGTATAGTGCGGCTTTTCGGACACAGCAGACACCATGGCCAACCAGAACGCCAAGGGCCTCCAACGCCTCGCCAATGCCTTCCGCTTCTCCCTGGCGGGCTTCAGCTCGTGCTACCGGCATGAGGAGGCTTTTCGCCAGGAGGTGCTGGCCATGGCGGTGTTCCTGCCCTTGGGGATCTGGCTGGGGGGCAACGGCATCGAACGGGCCCTCCTGGTGGGGAGCCTGCTGATCGTTCCCATCGTCGAGCTGCTCAACTCCGCCATCGAGGCCAACGTGGATCGGGTGGGCATGGAGCGCCATGAGCTGTCCAAACGGGCCAAGGACATCGCCTCCGCCGCGGTGTTCATGAGTATCCTGTTTGCCGCGTCGGTCTGGGCGCTGGTACTGGTTCCGAAATATCTGTGAGTCCGGGCCCAATGTCACCTAGCGACAGACAGGTGGCTTGATCCCGATCAATCTTAGAGAGGTCGACCGAGACCATGTCACATCACCTGGAGCCGACGGATTTCCTCCCCCTCAGGATTGCCGTGCTGACCGTCTCGGATACCCGGGACGAGGCGGGCGACAAGTCCGGAGGCTATCTGCGCAAGGCGGCCGAGGCGGCGGGCCACCAGGTGGTCGAGAAGGCGATCGTGCCTGACGATGTCTATCAGATGCGCGCGGTGCTCTCGCGCTGGATCGCCGATGCGGGCGTCGAGGTGATTCTCTCCACGGGGGGGACGGGCATTACGGGGCGCGACAGCACTCCGGAGGCGCTGGCGCCCCTGTTGGACAAGGTCATCGAGGGCTTCGGTGAGCTGTTTCGCCAGGTCTCCTTCGAGGAGATCGGTGCTTCAACCATCCAGTCCCGCTGCGTGGCCGGCCTGGCCAACGGCACCTTTATCTTCTGTCTGCCCGGCTCTTCGGGGGCCTGCCGGACTGGCTGGAAGAAGATCCTGGAGCCCCAGCTGGATCGACGTACTCGCCCGTGCAATTTCGCCATCCTGATCCCGAGGTTGAGGGAGCGATGAGCGCCGGGGCCGGCAACGATTGCTGCGCGCCCAGCCCGTCGGGCCTGAAGAGCTACGGCGAGGCCCTCCACCTGCTGCTCGCTCGTGCCGAGCCGCTGCGAGAGGTGGAGACGGTCCCCCTGGACCAGTCGCTGGGCCGAGTCTGCGGCACATCGGTCACCAGCCGTATCGACGTGCCCGGCTGGGACAACAGCGCCATGGACGGCTACGCTCTACGGGTCGCCGACCTGAGCAGTCCGGAGACGAGACTGCCCGTCTCCCAGCGGGTTCCGGCCGGCAGTGCCCCCGAGCCGCTGGCATCCGGCACGGCGGCGCGCATCTTCACGGGGGCGCCGATTCCCGAGGGAGCGGATGCGGTGGTGATGCAAGAGCGGTGCAACGCCGAGGGTGACACGGTGACTGTGGGCGCGGAAGTCTCGGCCGGCGAGAATATCCGTCGCCGCGGCGAGGACATCGCGGCCGGCGCCGAGATCATCGCCCTCGGCACTCGCCTGCGGCCCCAGCACCTGGGCCTGGCCGCCTCGGTTGGAGTGGACGCGTTGACGGTGACGCGACGCCTTCGGGTGGCCTTCTTCTCCAGCGGTGACGAGCTGGTGATGCCGGGTGAGCCCCTCACGCCTGGCAAGATCTACAACTCCAACCGATTCACCGGATGCGGTCTCTTGCAAGCGCTGGGCTGCGAGGTGGTGGATCTGGGTATAGTCGAAGACACCCTGGCCGCCACCGAGGCCGCCCTGGCCCGCGGCGCCCGGGAGGCGGATCTGGTGCTGGCCTCCGGCGGCGTCTCGGTCGGCGAGGAAGACCACGTCAAGCCGGCGGTGGAGCGGCTCGGCAGTCTGGACCTGTGGAAGATCGCCATCCGGCCGGGCAAGCCGGTGGCTTTCGGCCACATCGAGGGTACGCCGTTCCTCGGTGCCCCCGGCAACCCCGTATCCCTGTTCGTCACCTTCATGCTCTTCGCCCGGCCATTCATCCTGAAGAGCCAGGGCTGCAGCGACTATCTCACCCGTCCGCTGCGCGCCATCGCGGACTTCGAGTGGCCCCGGCCCGACAAGCGCCGCGAGTATCATCGGGCGCGCCTGGCACCCGGCCCGGATGGACGGAGTCTCGTTCAGGTCTACCCCAGCCGCTCCTCGGCCGTGCTCACCTCCGTGACCTGGGCGAACGGCCTGGTGGTGATCCCGGAAGGCCAGTCCCCGACTGCCGGAGATCCGGTGGACTTCCTCCCCTTCAGCGAGCTGCTGTGGTGATCCGCCTGCTCTACTTCGCCTCGTTGCGCGAGCGGCTCGGTGTCGAGTCCGAAGCGCTCGATCTACCGGCCGAAACGACCACCGTGGCCGACCTGCTGGACCACCTGCGCGCCCGCGGCGATACCTGGGCCGAGGCACTGGACAGGGATCGAAGCATATTGGTGGCGATCAACCAGGAGATGGCGAGGGCAGTCGATCCCGTGGCCGACGGCGACGAGGTGGGGATCTTTCCCCCGGTCACCGGCGGATGAGAGCACCGCCGAAGAGGTTTCACGGCTGCGACCAGGTTTCAGCTACCAGCTACCAGCTACCGGCCTCTAACTTCTAACTTCTAACTTCTAACTTCAAACTTCAAACGTGTCTCCCTCTCTCTACATCTCCGTCCGGGACACTTCCTTCGACCCCGCCGTCGAGTCAGCCCAGGTCAGTCGGGGCAATCCCAAGGTTGGTGGCGTGGTCACCTTCCTCGGCCTGATGCGCGACCTCAACGAAGGTGATGCAGTCCAGTCCATGACCCTGGAGCACTACCCGGGTATGACCGAGAAGGCCCTGGAGACCATCGCTCGCGACGCCATGTCGCGCTGGACCCTGGAGGCCGTGCGCATCGTCCATCGAGTGGGTGAGCTGCATCCAGAAGACCCCATCGTGCTGGTCGCCGTCGCGAGCTGTCACCGAGGTGATGCCTTCCGCGCCTGCGAGTACATCATCGATTACCTGAAGACGCGTGCCCCTTTCTGGAAAAAGGAGCGCACTGCCCAGGGCGAGCGCTGGGTCGAGACCCGCGAGTCCGACACCGAGGCAATCAGCCGCTGGGATGGGCCCGGGGTGGAAGGCTGAGCTTCTTCTGGGCTGGAGGCGAGCATGTGGAGCTCTTGTTCTCCCCTCCCCGGCCCTCCCCGCAAGCGGGGAGGGAGTGAGCCCACCAGCGGGGAGAGGCCGGGAGGGGAAACCTCCTCCCCCACGAGTGGGGGAGGCCGGGAGGGGAAACCTCCTCCCCCACGAGTGGGGGAGGCCGGGAGGGGGAGCTAATTCAGGCAAACGGACAAAGCAGAAACCCCATGCCATCACGGATCACCCAGCGGGCGCGCGCTCTGCGTTCAAACCCCACGGATACTGAGCGGAAGCTCTGGCATCATCTGCGCCGCCGCCAGATTTGCAGCGCCCGCTTTCGTCGTCAATACCCGGTTGGCCCCTACATCGTCGACTTCGCCTGCCTCGAGCACCGCCTCATCGTCGAGCTTGATGGTAGCCAGCATTTCGAGCAGGCGGAGTATGACTGTCGTCGCGACAGCTATCTGCGCCAACAAGGCTTCCAGGTCCTGCGCTACTGGAACGATCAGGTGATGAAGCAGCTCGGCGACGTGTTGGAGGACATCGCCAGGCACCTCGCTGCGTCAGGATAAGACGCGAGCTCCCCTCCCCGGCCCTCCCCACGCGTGGGGAGGGGGCAACCGCAGGCACTCGGAAGCCGCCAAGCAAACTTCGCCGCTACTCCTCCCCTACTCGTGGGGGAGGTCGGGAGGGAAAATCTCCTCCCCCACGCGTGGGGGAGGTCGGGAGGGAAAATCTCCTCCCCCACGCGTGGGGGAGGTCGGGAGGGGGAGCGTGTTACCCGTCTGCGCCCAGCCTCTCCTCCAACGCCCCAAGGTTCTCGATGGGCGCCTCGCACACCTCCCCGGAGCACACATAGGCTACGGCTTCACCCCGCGGAGCCTTCGCGGCCAGGGCGTCCGGCAGTCCGGCGGAATCATTCGGGATCGCCAGCACCAGGCGTCTCGGAGCGAAGCTCTTCTGTGCCGCACGCTGCCAGCGCTCAAGCTCGGCCCCTTTTCCACGCAAGATGACAACTTCCGGCGGCTCCAGGTACTCCTCAAGCGCGGTCAGCAAGCTGGCATGGGCATAGGGCACCTGGCTCATGTGTCGCCAGGCGTACTTGAGCGTGTGCTCGGCCGCCTCCAGATAGCGAGGCTCGCCCAGCAGATAGCCCAGGCGTTGCAACACCTGGGCGGCGATGCCGTTGCTTGCGGGGGTGGACTCGTCGCCTAGAGGCTTGGGCCGATGGATGAGCCGCTCGTGGTCGTTGGCAGTGAAGAAGAAGCCGCCGTCCTTGGGGTCCTCGAAGTGCGCGAGCAGGACCTCGGCCAGCTCGACCGCCAGGTTCAGGTCATCGGCCTTCCAGCGGGTCTGCAGCAGCTCCAGCAGGGCGTCGATCAGAAACGCATAGTCGTCCAGGTAGGCAGCCAGATGCGAGCGCCCGTCCTTGTGGGTGGCTAGCAGACGTCCGTCCCGCCACAGCTCACGGTGTAGGAACGTCAGGGCGCGCTCGGCCGAGCCCAGCCACTCCGGTCGCTGGAACACCCGCGCGGCCCGGGCCATGCCCTTGATCATCAGGGCGTTCCAGGCGGTTAGTATCTTCTCGTCCCGGCCCGGGCGTATCCGTTTCTCGCGGGCGCGGAAGAGCTTCTCCAGCCCGGCGTCGATCCTTGCTCGGGTGGTCTCGGGGTCCACGCCGGCCTCCTGGGCGACGGCCTCCAGCTCGACAAAGCCGTGCAGGTGCCAGCTGCCCTCGAAGTTGGGCGTCTGGTCCAGCCCGTAGCGGCGCCGGATCAGGGCGTACTCGCTCTCGTCGAGCAGGGCGCGCACCTGATTGCGGTCCCAGACATAGAACTTGCCTTCCTCGCCTTCGCTGTCGGCGTCCAGGGTGGAGTAGTAGGCCCCTTCCGGGGACTGCATCTCGCGTATCACCCAGGTGGCCAGGCCATCGGCGGTGCGCCGAAAAAGCGCCTGCCCTGTCGCCAGCCAGGCGTCGCAGTAGAGGACGAGCAGGGGACCGTTGTCGTAGAGCATTTTCTCGAAGTGGGGGATCATCCACTGGTCGTCCACCGAATAGCGGCAGAAGCCGCCGCCCACCTGGTCGTAGATCCCGCCTTCGGCCATACGGGCGAGGGTGTGCACCGCCATGTCCAAGGCTCGGCGATCCTGCCGGGCTCCACCCGCGTTGGCTGCCCAGTGGCGTAGCAGGCGTTCCAGACCGGTCACATGGGGGAACTTGGGTGCCTGGCCGAAGCCGCCGTTGACCGAGTCGTAGGACTGGGCCAACTGGTCCCGCGCCGCTTCCAGCGGCGCGCCGTCCAGCCGCGTTGCGACCGCCTTGGATGAGAGAGAGCCCAGTGCCTCCAGCATGGATCGGTTCTGCTCGCGGATCTGAGTCTGCTGCTCGCGATAGGCCTGGGCGACGCGCTGGAGCAGGTCCTGGAAGCCCGGCAGGCGGTGGTGCGGTGTCTTAGGGAAATAGGTGCCGGCGAAGAAGGGCACCTGGTCGTCCGGGGTGAGCACCACGGTGAGGGGCCAGCCCCCCGGACGCCCCGACAACAGCTGGTGGGCGGACTGATAGATCTTGTCCAGGTCCGGGCGCTCCTCCCGATCCACTTTGATGTTGACGAACAGACCGTTCATGACGCGTGCGGTCTCGGGGTCCTCGAAGGACTCGTGGGCCATCACGTGGCACCAGTGGCAAGCGGAGTAGCCGATGGACAGCAGGATGGGCTTGTCCTCGCGTCGGGCCGTCGCCAGGGCCTCCTCGCACCAAGGCCACCAGTCTACGGGGTTGCCGGCGTGCTGCTGCAGGTAGGGGCTGGTTGCATCGGCGAGGCGGTTGCTCGATGGGCGCATGGGGAAAACTCGATCGTCGTAGTATCGGCTCACTCTAGCCGAGGGCTCTGGAGGTTGTCACCCGCGCGCCTGATGGGGAATCTGCTAAGCTCTCGCGGCCGATGCCCGTCGCACATGGGTTTTCGGGAAGAGCAGCACATGGAGTTACCCTTTGCGAACTGGAGGACGCAGGGCGAGGCGTGCTTTGCGACCGAAAATCCGTGTGCGACGGGTATGAACTGAGGAGCCGCGCGTGAACGACACCCCCGATCTTCCCCCCCTGAAGCTCAAGAAGGACCAGGAGCGCCGCCTGCGTACCGGTCATTGCTGGATCTACAGCAACGAGGTCGACATCGCCCAGACGCCACTCAAAGAGCTGGAGCCCGGACAAGCGGTGAGCCTGCTCGACCACCAGGGCAAGTGGCTCGGCTCGGGCTATGTGAATCCCCACTCACTGCTCTGCGCCCGTTTGGTTAGCCGTGACCCCGAGCATCCGCTCAGCGTCTCGCTTCTGGTTCACCGCCTCAAGATCGCACTGGGCCTGCGCGATCATGTCTATACCGCTCCTTACTACCGCCTGGTATTCGGCGAGAGCGATGGCCTGCCTGGACTGGTGGTGGACCGCTACGGCGACGTTGCTGTCGTGCAGCTCACCACCGCTGGCATGGAGCAGATGAAAGAGGCCGTGGTCGCCGCGGTCGACAAGGTCCTCAAGCCCGCTGGTATACTGCTGCGCAACGACAGCTCCATCCGCAGGCTCGAAGGCTTGGACCTCTACGTCGAAGAGGCCGCCGGCACCGTGCCGGAGCAGGTGTCGGTGCAAGAGGGCGGGTCCCGCTTCCAGGTCGACCCTCGCCAGGGCCAGAAGACCGGCTGGTTCTTCGATCAGGCGGACAACCGCAGCCGCATGCTGCGCTACGTCCGAGGCAAGCGTGTGCTGGATATGTGTAGCTATGTCGGCGCCTGGGGCATCCGGGCCCTGGAGGGCGGGGCCGTGAGCGCCCGCTGCGTCGACAGCTCCGAGACTGCCCTGGAAGGTGTGGCCCGCAATGCCGTACTGAACAGCGTGGCCGACCGGGTGGAGGCCCAGAAAGGCGAGGCCTTCGATACCCTGCGTCGCTTGCGCGAGGCCCGTGAGCGCTTCGACCTGGTGTTTCTCGATCCCCCCGCGTTCATCAAGCGTAACAAGGATCTCAAGGAAGGCACCCTGGCTTACCGACGGCTCAACCAGGCTGCACTCCAGCTGTTGGAGCGTGACGGTGTCCTGATGACCTCCTCCTGCTCCTACCACATGACCCGCGACAGTCTCCTGCAGGTCGTCAATCAGGCCGGCCGCCACATCGATCGCAGCCTCGAGGTACTGGAGCAGGGCCAGCAGGGGCCCGACCACCCGGTCCATCCGGCGATTCCGGAGACGGGCTACTTGAAGACGTATTTCCTGAGGGCGTTGCCGAGTTTTTGAGGAAGGGTGATGGACCCCTCCCGGGGTTGTCTGTTCGCAAGCCAGGCGCTCAGGCGTCTGGCGCTCGTTCGGCAGTGTTCATGGCCCTGGCTATGGCGGCTTCGCCGACCGGCTGCGGGAGCACTGAGTCGATATCGAACAGCGCCTGGAGCTTACCTATATAGGGGAGGTCGTCCTTGCCCGCGAGCAGGATCACCTTGGCGTTCGGCGCATATTTGCGCAGGCTGTGCAAAAGGACGTCCAGGTTGCTCAGGTTTACGCCCGCGTAGTTGTTCGCGTAGCCATAGAAGAACTCGGCGACCAGGAAGTCCGGTGGGCGCTTCTTGAGTTCGGAGATGGCCTTGCGCGAGGAGGCCAGGCGGAGATGGGCGAGCCCCAGCCGCCGATACAGACGGCTGAAATCCGGATGGGTGGGCGATTCGATCAGGGAATAGACGAGCGGCATGGTCGTGGCCGGTGAGGGTAGAGTCGCTATTTTGCCATCGGGAGGCGACGGGTTTGGAGGGGTTGCCCGGATCGGGTCGAGGGGTAAGAATCATGGAGCGCGTGGGGGCGATACAAAAGATCGAAGATCAAAGTCTTTTCTGGCTCGCCTGGACCAGCGGGGAGAGCTCGGAGCGAAGCATTTGCCCTTCTCCTGGCCTTCCCCAAAGGGTGAAGGGATGGATGGATCCGCGCTCGCACCTTGATCGGGGCTGGGGTCGACCCCACCAGACGCGATGGCACGGCAATCTGGCCCCAGCCGACATTTACCCTGAAATATATAGGGTAGTATTTGCGCAGAGAGGTTTGCATGTCCCGATTCGTACAGGCTCACGCCGTTGGTGGCGACTGGCAGACGTTGGTGGAGCAGGCGTTGACGCGTCTACCAAAGGCCCGCCCGGGCGGAGCGCTGGGCTTCCTGTATCTGGATCACCGCCTGGCCGCGGAGGGGGATAGCGTCATAGGTGCGCTGCGTGAGGCTACTGGGACCACTCACTGGATCGGGACGGTCGGCATGGGGGTGTGCAGCACGGGCCATGAGGAGTACGACGAGCCTTCTCTGGCGATCATGCTTACGGATCTGGATCGTGAGGATTTCCGCCTGCTGCCTCCCATGGTGGAGTCGGTCGGCGAATTCCTTGCGGCCACAAACGAATGGCGCAACCGTACCCTGGCCAGCTTTGCGGTGGTGCACGGGGACCCGGGCAACCCGCGCCTGCCCCGGCTGATCGAGTCCCTGGCCGACGGGCTCGAGGGGGGCTTTCTGGTGGGCGGTCTCACTTCCAGCGAGGGGTTGCAGGTGCAGATCGCTGACCGAGCGGTGGGTGACGGCCTCTCCGGGGCTCTGTTCGCGGGCGCTGTGCCCGTGATCACGGGTCTCAGCCAGGGTTGCAGCCTGATCGGCCGGCGTCGCCAGATCACCCACGCGCAGCGCAACATCGTTGTCGAGATCGATGGCCGCCCGGCCCTGGATGTCCTCAAGGAGGATATCGGCGAGGTGCTCGCGCGAGATCTCAGCCGCATTGGTGGCTACATCTTCGCCGCGCTGCCCGTAACGGCTTCAGATACGGGCGACTACCTGGTGCGCAACCTGGTGGGCATAGACCCCGGCCAGGGTTTGGTGGCCATCGGCGATCAGGTGGCGCCGGGAATGTTGTTGCAGTTCGCACGGCGCGACGGTGAGACCGCGCGTCAAGATCTCAGCCGCATGCTCGAAGACCTGGATGCGCGGCGTCGCGGTCGGACGGTCAAGGGTGCCCTCTACCACACCTGCCTCGGGCGGGGCCGCCATCTGTTCGGCGAGGACTCGGCCGAGCTGCGTCTGATCCAAGAGCATCTGGGCGACATTCCATTGGTGGGTTTCTATGCCAATGGCGAGATCAATCATCGGCGATTGTATGGCTACACCGGGGTGCTGACCTTGTTCTTGGAAGACTGAGCGGGTGAGATCTTGGTGCTCCGCGTGGATGTGGTCAAGGAACGGGGATACAAGACATCTGACACTTCCCGAGACCCGAGTTGGCCACCGAGAGCTGTATTGATGTCCGGTTTCGACCCGAAGGAGACATTCCCCGGCGCGGTGGTCAGGGCCGAAATCGACCCTTAGCGGACATCGGCCACGCGAATAGCGAGAGTGTCAGAATTTTTTACACCCGCGCAGGGGTAATTATTCGGTCTACCCATCCGCTGAGAAGTCAACGAGTAAACGTGTCGCGGAAGCATCGATCGAGGGGGTAAACCCATAAGTCCTTGATCGGCACGCTCTGTTTTCCAGCAGGGCCGAGCTTGCCGCGG
>Ga0210096_1000188_pt1 | contig 23860 bp, 19 predicted proteins | sample China_Galinas_PW_4_FD_184864 | JGI IMG/M metagenome (GOLD analysis project Ga0210096, IMG submission 184864) | Wetland microbial communities from San Francisco Bay, California, USA, that impact long-term carbon sequestration - China_Galinas_PWA_D2... | ecosystem: Environmental > Aquatic > Marine...
AGCAACGCCTCCAAGCGGCCGCGCAACGGGCCGAGCACGGATTCGCCGTTGCGGAAGGCTGCGCGTTGCTCCACGAAGCGAACCAGTGCGTCATCCTCGCCATCGCGTACCGGGTGTATCCATTGACCAAGCGGGACGATCACGGGCAAAGGCGCCTGGGAATCACCCTTCGCCGCCTCGGCCAGCTCGGCGGCGATGCGCCACAGGCTGAAGGTCTTGCCCGCGCCTGGGTTGCCGAGGATCACGAAATCGTCGCTGAGTCGGAGGGCTTGGCGTATGTCCTGCAAGGGGGTCGGGGAATGGCTGGCCTGGCGCTCTCGCCCCTGTCCACCAACGCAGACATGGTCGAAGTCCTGCAGCAGCCACTGGGCGTCCAGATCCTGCCGCTGTTGCGCCGTGCGGCCTTCGCGACTGGCTGTCAGCTCCACGTAGAGGACCCGATTCTGCTCTATGGCACGCCTGGCCAGCAGCCATTCCAGGTAGCGCAGCTCCAGCTCCCTAAGGCCGCTCTGCTCGGCAGGCGCCAGCCCCAACGCGGTCTCGAGGGCGGTCCAGGCGGCCTTCTCGTCTCGGGCAAAATCGACTGGTTTGATCAGACGCAGCGGCACGGGCAGCGCCGCCCCGGCCTCGACAATGGCGGGAATGATGGTCAGCCCCAGGTTCGCAGCCTGATCGAGCTCGCCCATCACCCAGTCGCTGCCCAGAACGGATCGACTGACCACCAGCACCAGCGCCGATGCCTGTTCCAGCCCCTCGGGAACACCGCGTGCGATGCTGTCACCCGCGATGAGCGACTGGTCGTCCCGCCAGCAGCTCTGGCCCAAGGATTGGATGTGTCGACAGATGCAGGCCGACCACTCCCGGCCGGCCGCGTCGGAGCGGGCATAGCTGATGAAAACCTGCCCGCGAGGGGATGCCGTTTCCTTGTATTCCATGCCGCGTGAGTCTTCGCACCCGAGTCCAGGAAGCCGTTGCAAGGCATTCTAACCGCAAACGGACGCGGACCTGGGGCCGAGCGGTTCGGGCTCACGTTACCCTATACGAGACCCAGGCCGCCGCTGCGCGGCGGCCATCAGTGAACAGTGGACCCGTGTGCAGTGAACAGCGATCCAGCATTCAGCGTGGCATGGGGGACGAACAACACAACCGAAACCCGACGAAGTCGCGGCGGTAGACGGGAACGTACCTGAGGCGCACGAAGACGCGCGCAACCTCAGGATTGCCGCCCCAGGAGCCGCCGCGCAACGCCCGGAGCCCTTGGCCGCTCGTTTCGGCTCGGTCGGGATGTTCGTATTCGTTTTCGTATTCGTTCAGGCACCACTCCCACAGGTTGCCGGCCATTTCCTGCGCCCCGTAGGGTGAGGCCCCCTGGGGATAGAGGCCGACCGCGACGGTCTGCCCCAGATAGGTTGGCCCTGCTTTGCTGCTTTTCTCGTCGACATTCGCATGACCGGCCTGGTAGGCGTCGCCCCACGGATACACCCGCCCGTCCGTACCCCGCGCTGCCTTCTCCCACTCATACTCGCTCGGCAGCCGTACCTCGTAGCCCAGCCGCGCGGACAGCCAGCCGCAAAAGGCCGCCGCCTCATACCATGACACGGTGTCACGGGAACGATTCGGCTCGCCCCACGGGGGATCCATGGGACGCTTGATCCGCTTGCCCAGTCCGTCCCACCAGCGGCCTTGCGCGTAACCTCCGTCCTCGATGAAGGCTCGGTACTGGGCGTTGGTGACCGGGTAGCGGGCCATGTGAAAGGTCGGTAGCTCTCGTTTTTGCGTGTCTTTGCCGTACAGGTAGGGACCCGCGGGAATCTGCACCCAGTCGACGTCAGGGAGGCCCTCGCTCGTGAGGCCCACGCCCGGGCGCGGATCGCCCAGCCGGGCCAGTCGGTCACCGATCTCGAACCGTTCCTCGGGCGGAGTCCCACGGTCGGCGATGCGATCGAGCAGCGTTTTCTGCTCTGCGGAGAGTGCCGGCGTCCCGACATCAGATGCTTCAGGCCCTCTGTCGGGGGTGGCGCCCCCGCCTTCAGGCTTCGGCTTCTTTAGACGAGGGACAAATTGCGCGATCGCCTCGACGAGACGGCCGTAGGCGGGGGCTGCCCGGTCCCCGGACCAGTTCGAGAGGTCTTCGGTATGCACCCTGCGAAAGAACAGGGGCGGCCTCACGGGCTCCAGGAAGATCGGCACCAGCTTGTCGTCTTCATCCGCGGTGTGCGCCTCGGCCTCCACCCACTTGGAGTGCCTGGAATCGGCGGACCAGGCTACGACGACGCAGGCCGCATCGTCGAGCGCCTGCTCGATCACGGCGCCGAAACGCTGCCCCGATCGAATGCCGCTACGATCCCACCAGACCTTCCAGCCTTCCTCCTCCAGCGCACGCACCAAAGGCACGATTCGCTCGCGATCCTCGACTGCGTAGCTGATGAAAATAGGGCGGGATACCGGTGGCGACTCCACTTCGCTTTCTCAACATGATCTCGAAATCGGTCTATAGTCTGGCAGAGACAGAAAGTCCCGAACAAGGGGCGCGGCCAACGCCAACGCGCGGCGGCTTGTCCGGAGACTTCACAAGACTCAGGAAGGGGGTAGCCGACCATGCCGGTCTTCACCAAGGGCAGCTTCAACATCAATCTCGGGATCGTCTCCATCGGAGGGGAAATCGACGAGGCCGACCGCCAATGCGCCTGGGAGCTGTATTGCGAGATCGTCAGTCGGGTGGGCGTGGTCGGCAAGCTCGATCAGCAGGGTAAACAGACCTTCGCCGGGGAGGTACTGGTCGAAAGCCTGGAGTCTGTGCACCAGTTTTTCCTGGAAGCGAGGGCGCTGATGCGCCGCTATCCTGTGGGCCAGCTGGGTTCCGGGCGCAGCCGGGAGCACCATCTGGGCTTTTTCATCGCCGGCCTTTTGGAAACCGTCATTCGGCCGTTTCTCGAGAAGTGGCAGGCGCCCTATCGCTACTGGTGGGCACACCAGAGCGACCAGAAGCTCCCACCCTTCAGCCGCCAGAAGGCGTTTCCCGAGCTTGAGGAGATGCTTTCGGACTGGACTGCTGTCAGACGCTTCTGCGGCGACTCGGCCGCCGAGCTGGCGACCCGTTTCGAGCTTCCGGAGGTGATGAAGCTGATGCAGCCTGCGCTGCAGCAGGCATGGATCGACGAGTCGGAACGCGTGGTGAAGGCCCTTTGAGTCAGCACGGGTGCCGGGCAAGCAAACCGCCAGAGCTCGTCGGAAAAGGAACAGGCACCCCGTCAGGAAACGACCATGAACGTGACGCCCGCCAGAATCTTCGTGCTTTGGCATCCGGACTACCCGATCGGCGCGCAGATAGCGCAAGGCATCTTCGACTGGTTTCGCACCCCGGACAGCCACGGCATTCAAGTCCATTACAGAAGCCAGCCGGACCCCCGACGCGACGACGGGCTGCCGCCGCCCATGCCACTGGACAGGGCCACGCTCAACCTCGTCGTAGTGCTGGCGGAACCAAAGATGGTTCGCGATCGACTGTGGCGCCAATGGCTTTCGGAGCTGGCCGAAGAAAACGAGATACCCAGGGAGTGCCGGCGCGCCGGTAGCGGCTCGAGACCTGGGTTCGTCAAGCTCTATCCCGTCGCGCTGCATCGCACGGCCTACAACCTGCCCGGGCCTATACGCGCCCTGAATTTCATTTCACCGAAGGGTATCGGGCGAGGGAATGACGCCGAGATCGAGCAAGACCTGGCAGCACTGCTGCGGAACCTGCAAACCCGGCTCACAGAGGCCTTCGCCCGCCTGCTAACGCAAAAGCTGAAGGAAGAAAGTAGCCCAAAGGGCCTACTGGGGCGGATGCTGGAATGGTTTCACTCACTCGCAGAGCGCGCCTCGACAATGGCGGACGAGCCTCCGAAAGTGAAGGTCTTCCTCAGCCACGCCAAGCGAGACGGGACCAGCGTGGCAAAGGCGATCCGTGACTACATCTATCAGAACACCCAGCTATCGGCCTTTTTCGACGAGAACGACATCGCACTCGGCTTCAAGTTCGCCAAGGTGCTGGACGACAGCCTGGAAAAGGATTCGGTCGCGATGGTCTCCGTCAACAGCGACTACTACTCATCGCGCCCCTGGTGTCGGCGTGAAATACAGATCTTCAGCAAGCCCAGGAGGAACGATCAGGACATCTGGGAGAAGCCGGCCGTTCTGGTGGTGCAGTCGATGAGCGGCGGCCACGTGGCGCACGCCATCCCGGAATTCGGCAATGCCCCGGTTCTCCGTTGGCGTGCCGACGATGAGGCCCTGTGTATCGACACCTTGCTGCGCGAGACCATATTCCGCAGCTACCATTCCCATGTCGCATGGCTCATCAAGAACGAGCTCGCGTCCCGCGACCCAAGGCGCAACCGGGTCTTCATCAACTGGGCACCCGATCCCCTGGGGCTGGAACTGGTGATCCGGCAATGGGAGCAGAACCAACTCCACGACTGGGAGCAGGCAGTCTCCGCCGCCAAGGAAGCAAAGCAGAAGCGGCCGCCGCGTCCCAAGCTTCGGCCGCTGGATGTGATTTACCCGGGACCGGGAATGTCAACGATCGAGCTCGAATCCTTGACCGAACGCTTTCCGGAAGTGAGTCTGCTCAGCTTCAACGAAGCGCGGCCCATGCCTTAGGGAGGAATGCCAATGACGACCCAGGATACCTGGCTGTCTGGAAAGGTCATCGGAATCTCGATCTCCGAGTCCGAGGACCTCCTGGGCTACGGCGTGGGGCGTGCGCACCTGCGCGAGCTTCTCGTCCGTCTGGCACGACGGCTGCTGCGCGCAGGAGCCAATCTCGCCTACGGCGGACACTTCGAGAAGGATTCGTTTACCCGGGATCTGATCGAGCTGATCAGCGAGGAGCAGCGGGAAGGGTCGACCGATCAGCGCCCCTGGATAGGCATGTTGTACAACCACAGCCCCTGGCCCCTGTTTGAAGTCATCACCGACGAAGACGAAGCCAGCTTCGTGGACGCCTGCCGATTTGTACGCATTACCCAGGAAGACGCAGGGATTCCCGAAGACGCGCGACTGGTAAGTGCCCACGAGCGCGGGGACGACCTGCATACGCTGTTCAACAAGGCCGCGGTATTGACCGCCATGAGGCGAGCCATGGCCACGGGCATGACATTGCACGATACAGACGCCTACCAGGAGACCATCCCGCCCGTTTCCTGCCGTGTCTTTGTGGCGGGAAAGACCAGTAACTTCACAGGCGTCCTGCCCGGACTCTTCGAAGAAATGCTCTATTGCTTCGAAGAGCAGAAACCCATCTTCATTCTCGGCGGCTTCGGCGGCGCCAGTGCAAGACTGGCTGACTACCTGAGTGGAAACCTTACGGCAAAGGAGGCCTGTCTCGACCTGGATACGCTGAGAGAGGCGGCTCCCAATCTCGTAAAGATCGAATCCGGCTTCAACACATTCGCCCGCCCGCCGGAGATGCAGACACCGGCAGAGGCGCTCGAGCAGCTCGTCAGACACCTCGACATGGCGAAGAAGAGCTTTCGCCAGCTGCGCAACGGCCTGACGAAAGAAGAGAACCTGCGCCTGTTTACCACCGTCGACACCGCGGAGGCCGCAGAGCTGGTGATCCGCGGACTGCGCAAGGCAATGGCGGCCGCGCCTGGGGGATCGTAAGACCAGCGCCAGGAAGATTCACCCCTCGGCGGAATACTTCAACCGATCAGCCGCTGCCGGACCCAGGAGGGCACGGCCTCCAAGGCCAGGAGCAGGGCGGCAGGGTCGTTGCCGCCGGCTTGGGCCATGTCCGGGCGACCGCCACCGCGGCCGCCTACCTGGGTGGCCACGGCGTTGACCAGCTCGCCGGCCTTGACCCGCTCGGTGAGGTCCTTGGTCACCCCTGCCACCAGGCTGACCTTGTCGCCGTTCACAGCGGAGAGCACGATCACGGCGCTTCCCAGCTTGTTCTTGAGCTGGTCCAGGGTCTCACGCAGAGACTTGGGGTCGGCGCCGTCGACCTTGGCGGCCAGCACCTTGACGCCGTCGACCTCGACGGCGTGGCTAGCCAGATCACTGCCCGCGGAGCTGGCGAGCTTGCCCTTGAGCCGCTCCAGCTCCTTCTCCAGCGCACGGTTGCGCTCCAGCACCTGCTGGACTTTCTGATCGACATCTTCGCGGCCCGCCTTGAGCAGCTCGGCAACTCGGGCGAGGCGCTCCTCGTCGTCCTCCATCCACTGCACGGCCCGAGCACCCGTGACCGCCTCGATACGGCGCACGCCGGCCGCCACCCCCTGCTCGGAGACGATCTTGAACAGGCCGATATCGCCCGCCGCCTTGACGTGGGTGCCGCCGCACAGCTCGGTGGAGAAGTCGCCCATACGCAGCACCCTCACCTGGGCGTCGTACCTCTCGCCGAACAGGGCCATGGCACCCGAGGCCTTGGCGTCCTCCAGGTCCATGATCCGGGTCTCGACCAGATGGTTCTCGCGCACCTGTCCGTTGACCAGCTGCTCGATCTCGCGCAGCTGGGCTCGCATGAGCGCCTCGTAGTGGGAGAAGTCGAAGCGCAGCCGCTCGGATTCCACCAGTGAGCCCTTCTGATTGACATGGTCGCCGAGGATTCGACGAAGCGCGGCGTGCAGCAGGTGAGTGGCCGAGTGGTTGAGCGCAATGGCGCGGCGCCTGCTCGCATCCACCTTCGCCTGGACAGAGTCGCCGACCTGGAGTATTCCCGCGGTGAGGGTCCCGAAATGGGCAAACACCTTGCCGCCCTGCTTGCGGGTATCACGGACCTCGAACAGGGCGTCGCCGCACTGCAGAACCCCATGGTCTCCCGCCTGACCGCCGGACTCGGCATAGAAGGGAGTGACGTCCAGCACCACCATCCCCTGGTCCCCCGCCCCCATCGCCTCGACGGACGCGCCGCCTCGGAACAGGGCAATGACCGTGGAGCGGTCTTCCAGGCGCTCGTAGCCGCTGAAGTCGGTCTCGCCTTCCAAGCTCACCTCGCCCTGCAGGTCCAGACCGAAGCGGCTGGCCGCCTTGGCGCGCGCGCGCTGGGCCGCCATCTCGCGCTCGAAGCCGTCTTTGTCCAGCTCCAGGCCCCGCTCCCGGGCGATGTCGGCGGTCAGGTCCATCGGGAAGCCGTAGGTGTCAGAGAGCTTGAACACCACCTCCCCGGGGATGACCTCGCCGGACAAGCCGGCAATGGCCTCCTCCAGGATGCGCATGCCCTGCTCGAGGGTCTCTGCGAAGCGAAGCTCCTCCTGGCGCAGCACCCGCTCGACATGGTCGCGGGCGCCGGCGAGCTCCGGATAGGCTTGGCCCATCTCGCCCACCAGGGACTCGACGAGGCGATAGAAGAAGGGGTCACCCTGGCCGAGCTTGTAGCCGTGGCGGATGGCCCGGCGGATGATGCGCCGAAGCACGTAGCCCCGGCCCTCGTTGGACGGCAGCACGCCGTCGGCCACCAGGAAGGCGCAGGAGCGGATGTGATCGGCGATCACCCGCAGGGACTTGCTTTGCAGCTCAGTGCAGCCGGTGGCCCGGGCGGCGGCCTTGATCAAGTGCTGGAAGAGGTCGATCTCATAGTTGCTGTGCACCCCCTGCATGACGGCAGCCAAGCGCTCCAGGCCCATGCCCGTGTCCACCGAAGGGCGCGGCAAGGGGGTCATGTTTCCCCCGGCGTCCCGGTTGTACTGCATGAACACCAGGTTCCAGATCTCGACGTAGCGGTCGCCGTCGTCTCCCGGAGTCCCCGGTGGACCGCCCGGGATCTCCGGGCCGTGGTCGTAGAAGATCTCCGAGCAGGGACCGCAGGGGCCGGTGTCGCCCATGGACCAGAAATTGTCGCTCTCGTAGCGGCGCCCGCGGGGCTTGTCACCGATGCGGGTGAAGCGTGCCGGACTCACCTTGACGCGATTCAGCCAGACATCGGCGGCCTCGTCGTCGTCCTGGTACACGGTGACCCAGAGGCGCTCCGGCGGCAGCTCGAGCACGACGGTCAGGAGCTCCCAGGCATATTCGATGGCCTCGCGTTTGAAATAATCCCCGAAGCTGAAGTTGCCCAGCATCTCGAAGAAGGTATGGTGGCGGGCGGTGTAGCCGACGTTCTCCAGGTCGTTGTGCTTGCCCCCGGCACGTACGCAACGCTGAGAGCTGGCGGCCCGGACGTAAGGGCGGCGATCCCGACCGAGGAAGACATCCTTGAACTGGACCATTCCCGCATTGGCGAACAACAGGGTGGGGTCGTCATGGGGCACCAGCGAGCCGCTGGGCACCAGCTGGTGGTCCTTGGCGGCGAAGAAATCGAGAAAGGCCTTGCGAAGCTCAGCGCTGCTGTTCATGGGACGTGTAGCGGTCCTTGGTCGACCGGAATCGGCTGTGTGGTCCAGGCTCTGGGTCAATCGTCCGGCCGCAGAAAACGATGTATCCGCTCCGGGCTGAATCCCCGGTATTCGAGAAACCGCGCGCGCCGGGCCAGCTCACGCAGATCCTTGGGGCCCTCCGGGCCGAACTTTCGTCGATGGGCCTCGCTCAAGACCGCCTCCCAGCGATCGTCGGCTTCGTCCAGGAGGCCTACGAGCAGGGCCTCCGAGACCCCCCGCTCGCGCAGCTCCGCACGGATGCGCACCGGCCCGAAGCCCCGGCGACGACGCCCCTCCACATATCCCCGGACGAACCGCTCATCGCTCAGATAGCCCTGGCCCTCCAACCGGTCGAGCAGGGGCTCGAGCACTTCCCGGTCCGCCCCCCGGGCGACCAGCTTTCGCCTCAGCTCCTCGCGCGAATGCTCGCGTGCGGTCAACAGCCCGAGCGCGGCCCGCTCCAGAGAGGGCTCGTCGATGTCGCTCAGGCCTCTGCCACCTCCTCGGTCTCCGAGGCGGCCTGGGGCAGAACCTGGGCTCGGATCTGGACCTCGATCTCGGCGGCCATATCCGGATTGTCTTTCAGAAAGTTGCGCACATTATCCTTACCCTGGCCGATGCGATCGCCCTTGTAGCTATACCAGGCCCCAGCTTTGTCCACTATGCCCTGCTGCACGCCCAGGTCGATCAGCTCGCCCTCCCGGGAGATGCCCTCGCCATAGAGGATCTCGAAGGTCGCCTGCCTGAAGGGCGGGGCCACCTTGTTCTTGACCACCTTGACCCGGGTCTCGTTGCCCAGCACCTCCTCGCCTTTCTTGATGCTGCCGATGCGCCGGATGTCCAGACGAACCGACGAGTAGAACTTCAGGGCGTTGCCCCCGGTGGTGGTCTCCGGATTTCCGAACATCACCCCGATCTTCATGCGGATCTGGTTGATGAAGATCACCACGCAGTTGGAGCGCTTGATGTTGGCGGTGAGCTTTCGCAGGGCCTGGGACATGAGCCGGGCCTGTAGGCCGACGTGGGAATCGCCCATCTCGCCCTCGATCTCGGCCTTGGGGGTCAGCGCGGCTACCGAGTCCACCACCACCATGTCGACCGCGCCCGAGCGCACCAGCATGTCGGTGATCTCCAGGGCCTGCTCGCCCGTGTCCGGCTGGGAGACCAACAGCTCGTCCATGTTCACACCCAGCTTCTCGGCGTACCCGGGATCCAGGGCATGCTCGGCATCCACGAAGGCCGCAGTGCCGCCCTGGCGCTGGGACTGGGCCACGATCTGCAGGGTCAGGGTGGTCTTGCCCGAGGACTCCGGGCCGAAGACCTCGACCACCCGTCCCTTGGGAACACCGCCAACTCCCAGGGCGATGTCCAGCCCCAGCGAGCCGGTCGGGATGACCTCGACGTTGCGAATCGCGCCCAGGTCGCCCATGCGCATCACCGAGCCCTTGCCGAACTGCTTCTCGATCTGGCCGAGTGCGGCCGCCAGGGCCTTTTTTCGATTGTCGTCCATCGATCCTCCAACGGGTTGGACATGCCGGCCCGAGTCCGTCCACCGACATCTCAGACTTGGAATATTGGCCCGGGATTATCACACAGCCAGGGGCTTACGTCATGAGGCGGGAGGCCAGTGCGCTCGCGCGATGCCGGCCTCAAGAGATCGCCAGCGGCCAGCGCCGCAAGATGCGATAGCGGGGCGGCGGCCCGCCCGGCTCGGAGCCGGCCAGGACGAATTCCGATACCGGCCAGGCGATGGGTTGCTCCAGCGCGAAGCCGGCCAGCTTGTGGGCCTTTCGGACCAGGGTCAGATGGGCCTGGAAGGCGCGCCGCTCGGGCCGAAAGCCGCAGGCCCGAAGCGGTTGCTGGAGGCCGTCCACCAGGGCCAGCAGGGGCTCGGGCGCGGGGTCGCAGCCGCACCAGAGCACCCGGGGACGGGGCCAGTAGCCGACCCGGCCCAGCGACAGATCGAACGCGGGGGCCGCCACACCGTCCGCTGCCTCGGTTACGCAGTCGAAGCGGTCCTCGCGCACATCGCCGAGAAAGACCAGGGTGAGATGGATGTCCTCGGGGTGAGTCGACCGTCCGCCATGGCCCTGGATGGACCCGGCCAGCCCAGCCAGTCCCGAACGCACCGTCGTGTCCGGCCAGAGGGCGAAAAAGAGCCGTTGGGGACCTGGCACCGTCACAACGAACCGATCAGCCCTTCCAGGGCCGCCCGCACCGATTGACGGCGTACCGCCTCCCGATCACCCTGGAACCGATGCACCCGGGCCAGGGTCTCGCCGCCCTCGCGGACCCAGGCAATCCATACCGTCCCTACGGGCTTGTCCGGGGTACCGCCACCGGGTCCGGCAATACCGCTGACCGCGACCGCGATGCCTGCCCGGCTCCTCTCCAGGGCCCCCCGGGCCATCTCGCGCACGGTCGCCTCGCTCACGGCCCCATCGCGCTCCAGGGTTTCGGGTCTGACACCCAACATCTCCTGCTTCGACTCGTTGCTGTAGGTGACCAAGCCCCGATCGAGCCAAGCCGAGCTACCCGGAATGTCGGTGACCAGCTTGGCGATCCAGCCGCCGGTGCAGGACTCGGCGGTAACCAGGCTGAGGCCGGCCCGGAGCAGGTGATCGCCCAGCTGTTGTGCGAGGGATTGCAGATCATTCATGGGGCCAGTATGGCAAGGTTGGCCGCCGGCTGCCAGCTGCCAGCTACCAGCTGCCAGCTGCCAGCTACCAGCTACCAGCTACCAGCGGCTAGCGGCTAGCGGCTAGCGGCCAGCGTTTTCCTCCAGGCTTTTGGTTCTGGTCTTGGCTGGCCGCTGGCCGCTGACTTCCGATACACTCCCGGGCTGTTCCGAGTTCCGGAGAAGACCCCGAGATGAACGAAATCCTGTGTGAGCACAAGCCCTCGCCCATGAAGCTGGAGGTGCTGGGCGTCTACGACTGGCCAATATGGAAGAAAGAGGCGTCGAGATTCCCCTGGCGCTATGACCAGTCCGAAACCTGCTACATCCTGCGCGGCCGCTTCCGGGTCACCCCCGAAGGGGGCGAGCCCCGGGAGTTCAAGCGCGGTGACCTGATCACCTTCCCGGCGGGGATGTCCTGCACCTGGGAGATACTGGAAGATGTGGAGAAACATTACAGCATTGGGGAGTAGCTGGCTGGCAGCAGTTAGAAATGAGCTCGAGGTCCGGACATCGCTGGTTACCGGCCCCCAACCAGGCGAGCCCTACACCGAGCCCCACACCGGCTTCCGCCTGCTGTGGATACCCGGCGGGTCCTTCGCCATGGGCAGCGATCAGATCAGCGAAGACGAAAAACCGATCGGCCGGGTCCGCATCTCCCCGTTCCGTCTGGCCGAGACTCCGGTCGCCAACCGCCAGTACGGCCTTTTCCTGGAGGCCACAAGCCATAAGGAGTCCACGTACTGGCGCGACCGGCGCTTCTCCGACCCGGAGCAGCCGGTGTTGGCGGTGAGCTGGGACGACGCCCAGGCCTTCTGTGCCTGGCTGGCGAAACACTGCCGGCTGGCGGTGACCCTGCCCAGCGAGGCGCAGTGGGAGCTCGCGGCCCCGGGGTGAGGACGGGCGCGCCTACCCCTGGAGGAGCCAACCCCCGACCCCCGAGCTGGCCTGCTTCGATCGGGACTGGGAAAAAGGCAAGCCCGATCCGGTGGGCAATCATCCGGCGGGCCGGGGGCCGTTCGACACCCTGGATCAGGCCGGCAATGTCTGGGAGTGGTGCTTGGATGTCTGGGAGGAAGCCGCCTATCGCAAGCGGGCCGGTGCGGAGCCGGACCCAGTGGTCACTGTTGCGGACAAGGGCCGGAGGGTCCTGCGGGGCCGCGGCTGGCACGACCATGCCTTCAGCCTGCGGGCCGCTTACCGCGGCAGCGGCCCGACCGAGGGCTGCAGCCGGGACGTCGGCTTCCGTGTTGCCGTCGCCCCCACGAGCCTTGGCTCTTGAGCTAAAGTTGACAATACTTGACGATCTGCCGATACTAATTAAAGTATGAAGGATCGCCTTCTCAACCTCGACGCACTTGCCGAAGCCATGGAGCGAAACGGGCTCAACGCCGCCCAGTTGTCGGCCCGTCTCGGCGTTTCGCGTGAGGCTGTATCCAACTGGCTCAAAGCCCGGTCATTTCCCCGACCTGACAAGCTTCTCAAGCTTGCACTGACGCTCAGTATGCGTTTCGACGAGTTGGTCGTTCGCGAGGCCCCGGAAAGGACACCGGTCGTTGCCTTCCGGAAACGAGGTGCGGTCAAGATCACCGAAAGACATCTGCTGCATGCCCAGGAGATTGGGCGGCTTCTGAGACATCTGGTCCCTTTCTTGCCATTCGATCGCTTTGTCCGGCCCGCGACACTCAAGCAGCCCAGCACCGACTACGATTATCTTCAGAATCTTTCCAGTCAGATTCGGCGCGAGGTTGGGGCTAGCGACCATGAAGCGATCGACTTTCCACATTTGATCAGGCGTTTCACCGAATTGCAGGCGGTGTTGATCCCGGTGCTTTGGGGTGAGAAGGATAAACACGAAAATGCACTGCACATCTTCTTGCCAGATTCTATGACAACCTGGGTATTCCTGAATCTGGATGTAGAAGTACACGACTTCAAATTCTGGATGGCGCATGAATTGGGCCATGTGCTTGCTTCGGAGCTACGCGGCGATGTGGCCGAGGACTTTGCTGACGCCTTTGCCGGGGCGTTGCTTTTCCCGGAGCAGTTGACTCGGCAAGCCTACAGAAGGGTTTCTGCGGAGGTCAGCCCCGGGGCACGGATAAATGCGCTGAAAGCCGTCGCGGATGAGCATCTGATATCGCCCATCACGGCTTACATGGAGATGAACCACTATGCCCGGCATCGCAAGCTTCCCTCAATCGATTTGGGGAAGTCCATTTTTGGGGCTGCCAAGAATCTCAGCAAGCAATACCATGTATTGAGTAGGGCGCTATTCGAAGAGCGGAAACCGAGTCCGTCGGAGTATGTTCGTCTGGCTGAACAGATTTTCGCCACGCCTTTCTTCGAGACCTTGCAGAAATATCTTCGCGCCGAGAGGAAGGGGCCCGGCTTTGTACAATCGGTGCTTGACATACCCCTGCTGGACGCCCGCGAGATTTATGCGGAGCTGAGCTGAGAGAGAGCGCGACCAGTGGCTGCGGGGCAGGGACACTCGGATGTCGAGCGAAAAGGCCCCTCCGCTCAGAGCAAGATCCTGGTAGATTCAAACAGCTACTTCCGCCTTGCAAAGAGCGTCCATCCTCTGCTCTTCCAGGAGTTCGGTGCCGATCGACACTGTCTCTACGTTCTGCCCGAGCTCCAGCAGGAATACGATCGTGAACCGCGTTTGCACGCCAAGTTTCCCTGGGTCGATGATCCGGATTTCAAGGAAAATCGCAAACGGGCGCCCGCCCTGTCGAAGAAGCACAAAAGGGAACTGGAAGTGGCTCGAGAGTTCCTGTGGGATTACGTGCAAACTCAGCTGCCGGGGCCATCACGGGTCGACGTCACCGTTCTGAGTTATGGGTACGTGCTCGGTATCCCCGTCGTAACGGACGACACTGACATGCGAGCGCTCGGCAATGCCTTTGGAGTCAAGCTTCTAAAAACCTTAGAGCTTCTGAAGTTGATGCTCGATTGCGGTCACATCGATATGCCCAAGGTTTGTGCTGTGGCCAGTTATCTGGTGTACATCCCGGATTTGCCGAAAGATTTTCAAGAAGACTACCGGCGATTGTTTGGGGAGCAGCCGCCATCGTAGCGACATTCTCGTGAGGAGCTGGAACGTGTCGCGCAGCCGTACCGGGCAACAGGTCGAGCACCCGCGCCGAGCGCGACGCAGCGGACGCGGTCAGACTGGTGAGAAGTATTGATCAGAAGCGACCGTCGGCATGCAGCCGCAATAGCCGCCGCGCGAGCACGGTCAACCCGTTGCACATAGAATGGTCCGGGACACCCGGCGCAAGGAAACCGCTATGCCCTCAGGACCCGACGCCCAGCCCGTTCACGCACTGCACCCCTTCCACGTCTTCCTGTCCCACAACAGCCGCGACAAACCCCAGGTGCGGGAGCTGGCCCGGCGGCTCGAGACCCGCGGCCTGCGAGTGTGGCTCGACGAAGAGCAGCTCCCCCCGGGGGTCCCCTGGCAGCCCTTGTTGGAGCAGGGCATGGAGGACTGCCGCAGCGGCGCGGTGCTGGTGGGCAAGGACGGCTTCGGCCCCTGGCAAGACGAGGAGATGCAGGCCCTGCTGCGCCAAGCGGTGAGCCGGGGCAAGCCGGTCATCCCGGTGCTGCTCCCCGGGGCCCCTTTGCAGCCGCGGCTGCCCTTGTTTCTGAGCAGCCGCCGCTGGGTCGATCTGCGCGACGGCTATGCAGAGCAAGCCATCGCGCAGCTGGTCTGGGGCATTACCGGCCAGCCGCCACAGTCCGGCGGTGGCCCACTCACCGCCGGCGAGATCCGCGGCTACCGCGCCTGGGCCGAGGCCCGCTACCAGGGGGTGGAGCTGATCGGGGTCGGCGGCGGTGCGCTGAGCCTGGACTTCGATCAGGTCTACATCCCCCTGGCCATTGCCCGTCGCGACCCCCTGGCCGAAGGCGAATTCGACAAGCGCGGCCACTCCCGCCAGGCCCTGGTGCAGCAGGCGGCGCTGGAAGAGCTCGGGGTGGCCGACATCTTCACCCGCGCCCCGCAGGGCCAGCCGCATGGAGCCGTCTTCGGCATCCCCGGCTGCGGCAAGACCACCGTGCTGCTCAAGCTGCTGCACCTATGCCTGCGCCAGGACCCCAAGGAGCTGGGCCTGGTGGAGGAGACTCTGCCCTTGTTCCTGCCCCTGGCCCAGCTCGATCGCCAGGCCATGCTTCAGGCCCAACCCCTGGGCCCGATCCTCGGCCGGGGCCTGGAGCTGCTGGCCGGCCCCGGGCTGCCCGAAGGCCTGGGCGAAAGGCTCTGGAAGCGCGGTCGGCTGCTGCTCCTGCTGGACGGCCTGGACGAGGTGGCCGACGAAGGCGAGCGGGCCCGGGTCGCCGCCTATCTGGTCAAGGCCCTCACCGGCGCCGGCGGCCGCGGCATCCGCGCCCTGGTCTCCTGCCGCATCGACAGCTACGGCGGCGAGGTGCGCCTGCCCGGCTTCCTGCCCCTGGACGTGCGGCCCCTGGACGACCCGCGCATCGAGCGCTTCGTCGGTGCCTGGCTGGGCGAGGCCCACCGGGCGCGCAGCGTCGACCCAAAGCTGGCCAAGCTCGACGCCGAGCGCCAGACCGAGCAGCTGGTCAGCACGCTGAAGGGCAAGGCATACGCCAGCCAACAGCTCAAGACTTTGGTCAGCAACCCCCTGATGCTCACCCTGCTGTGCCTGGTGGTGCTCAAGGGCGGGCGCTTGCCCCACAACCGGGGCGAGTTCTACCGCCGCTGCCTGGATGCCCTGCTCACCACCTGGGGCCAGGGCCAAGGCCGGAGCCCCTGTCCCCTGCCCGAAGACGGTCTGGTGCTGGCGGTGCTGCGGCCCCTGGCCCGCAAGCTGCATACAGAGAGGCGCAAGTACGACCTCACCCCGCCCCAGTTCATCGCCCTGGCGGATCGCGTGCTCAAGCCCCGCGGGCTGCAAGACCGCAGCGCCCCGCTCCTGGAATGGCTGCACAAGGAGGCCGGCGTGGTGAGCGAGTATGCCCCGCGCCGCTATGGCTTCATGCACCTGGGATTCCAGGAATACCTGTGCGCAGAATCCTTCGAGGCGGTCGACACGGCCTGGCTCGACCCACTCCTGGCCCAGCTGGCCGAGGACACCGGCCTGGACTGGTGGCGGGAGGTGATCTTGCTGTTGGCGGGTCTGTCGGACCCGGCCCCCTTCGCCAGGCTGGTCGCCCCCTTGCTCGAGCGCGGCGCAGAGCACAGGGACCTGCTGCGGGCCTGCCTGGTGGAGAATCCTGCCCTGGACCTCAGCCCCTTTCTCGCAGTGTTGGACGCCAAGCCCGCTACGGCCACCCAGGCCCTGGTGCTGGAGCTGCTGATTGGCCGCACCGATCCGGCGCTGCTGGAGCGGGCCGCGAGCCTCGCCGAGAGCACCGAGCCGCAGGTTGCCCAGCTCGCCCAGCGCCTGTTGCAGCGTCAGGTGCCGGCGGCGACCGTAGACGACTGGGACCTGCTGCTGCTGTACGCCCCCGAGGACCAGACCGCCGCCGCCCGCTTGGCCGGCAAGCTGCGTGGCGCCGGGCTGCGACCCTGGCTGGCGGGCGAGCGCCTGCCCGCAGGTCAGACCTGGCAAGACACCCGGGTGCTGCAAGACCTCCTGGAATGGTCGCTCCCGGTGCTGGTGCTGGCCCGGGCGGGCCGCCCCTGGGAAGACCAGGAGACTTCGGATGCCTTACAACTGTTCGCCGAGCGGGACCTTTCCTTGTATGGCGCCGGCCAGGCTGCCGGCGCGCCGGCCGATCTATTGCCTCCCTCCGCTTGGTTGGCGGACGACCGAAGACTCCCCGAGGTCTTGGCTGATCGGCTCGTAGGGCGGCGCCGCGCTCAGCTCGATGCTGAGGAAGAGCAACGGGCCAAGACCAAGCCGGCTCTCGGGCCCCAACCGGGCGAGCTCTACACCGAGCCCCACACCGGCATCCGCCTGCTGTGGATACCCGGCGGGGCCTTCGCCATGGGCAGCGAGGCTTGGAATGCCGCAAAACCCATTCACCGAGTGCGCCTCTCCCCGTTCCGACTGGCCGAGACCCCAGTCACCAACCGCCATTACGGCCTGTTCCTGGAGGCCAGCGGCCATGACGAGCCGGCCTTCTGGCGCGACCGGCGCTTCTCCGACCCGGAGCAGCCGGTGGTGGGGGTGAGCTGGGGCGACGCACAGGCCTTCTGCGCCTGGCTGGCCGAGCTCAGCGGCCTGGCGGTGACCCTGCCCAGCGAGGCTCAGTGGGAATTCGCGGCCCGGGGCCAGGACGGGCGGAACTACCCATGGGGCAATAAACTCCCCGACCCAGACCTGGCTTGCTTCGGACAGGACTGGGAGAAAGGCAAGCCCGACCCGGTGGGCAGACATCCGGCGGGCCGGGGGCCCTTCGGCACCCTGGATCAGGCGGGCAATGTCTGGGAGTGGTGCCTGGATGTCTGGGACGAGACCGCCTACCGAAAGCGGGCCGTTGCGGAGCCGCTGGACCCGGTGGTCACCACCGGCGACCGGGAACTGCGGGTGCTGCGGGGCGGCGGCTGGTTCCTCCCTGCCGTCTTCCTGCTGGCCGCTGGCCGCCACGGGGACCCGGCCGGGTACCGCGGCGGCGACTTCGGCTTCCGTGTTGCCGTCGCCCCCGCGAGCCTTGGTGCTTGATCATTGGGGTCCAGGGGCGAAGCCCCTGGCGGGTGTAATTTGTCATTTTTAACATGACAAAATGGCAAAATCGCGCTCAGTACTCCCGTTCCTGTCAGCGTTGCTTGTCGATTGTCTGATGAATTGGACAGATTTGCCGCCTCTTATCCATCTTTCTCGTCATCTAGCGGACACTCCCTAACGAACCAATCCCGAGCTGATAGGATGGGCTGAGGCACTAAAGCCCGTCGGCCAGGCACATGGGGCGGCGCCAAGTGTCGAAGCTGGCCCCAGGCTTGCGCTGTTGGGCTTCCTGAGTCAGCCCAACTTGCGGGGATATGACAAACCGCCCCGTTCTGTCAGATCGGCCTGACAAAATGGCCCCAGCACCACCCCTCGGGAGGCGGCCAGAGAGCGCTCCAGGGTGTCCATCGATCCGCTCCGGACCTGGGCCGCCGCCCGGGCGCTCAGGCGGGCCAGGGCCTTGCGGGTCGGAGCTATACCTCCCCGGCTCACGCGCTGACCCAGGTAGCCAAAACGCCCAAGCGTGGCCCGGGGCTGTGCCTGGGGCCGCTTCAAGCGCAGCCGCCTCTCGGTCTGGAGCCACTGGCCAATAGCATCGCGCTGGCGCAGCAGGGCGTTGCGGGACTCGCCGAACAGGGCCAGGTCGTCCATATAGCGGAGGTAGTACGGGACCTTCAGCTCGCGCTTGATGCAGTGGTCGAGCCCGGAAAGGTAATGGTTGCCCCACCATTGGGAGGTGAGATTGCCGATGGGCAGGCCCACGCCTGGCGCCGGAAACCCGCGCTCCAGGCCCAGCAGCTCGGGCACGCCCGGGTGGCGGTAGAGGCCGTCGCCGCTGGCGGCAATCCGGCCCAGGAGATCCAGCAGCGGGCGCTCTTTGAGTCGGCGGGCCATGAGATCGAGCAGTATCCCCTGATCAATGCTCAGGAAGTAATGGCGGATGTCGAGGGTCAGGACGAAGCGATAGCGCTGCAGGCCCTGTAGGAAGGCAAGCACCGCCCGGTGGCTGCCCCGGCCCTCCAGACAGGCGTAGGTGGTGTCGATCAGCCCCGGGTCGAGCAGGGGCGAGAGCACCCGGTGCACCGCATGGTGCACCACCCGGTCGCGCACCCCGGCGGCGGCGATCAGACGCCGCTTGGGCTCTTGGATCAGCATCAGACGGTAGCCCTGGGGCCGGTAGCGCCGCTCGGCCAGGGCCCGGTGCAGCTCGGCCAGGCGCCGGTCCACGCCGCGCTCGAAGGCGCACACCGAGGGCCGATGGCGCTTGCCGCGCTGGAACGCCCGCCAGGCGTGCCAGAGGTTATCCAGCGAGATCAGCCCCTCGAAAAGGCCACCGTGGCGTTTCATGGCCCGCGCCAGGCCGAGCATGGGTGCCCGCCCGGACCTTCGGCCCAGGGCCTACCAGAACGGGCGGGCGCGGAGGTTTCGGCACACAGCGCCCGGAAGGCTCCTGCACGGTGGCATTGGCACATGGGCTCGGGCCAGCGTGTTCGCGGGGGCGACGGCAACACGGAAGCCGATGTCGTCGTTGCGGTTCCTGGCCGGGTTCCTGTTGCGGTTAGCGGCCTGCAGGTTGTCGGCAGGGTTGTTCCAGCCGCCGCCCCGTGGGGTGCATGATGAAAAGCCGTAGCGGGGTATCGGAGCCACCCGGGACCAGGATAGCCCCGGGCGCCGGTCCGAGCCAAGCCGCCGCTCATGCCTCCCGCTCCAGCTTCTTGCGCCAGCCGCCGATCTGGCGGCCGACGGCCTCGGCCCGCTCGGCGAAGGCCAGGAGGGCCGGCTCGCCGATCACCTCCAGCTCCCACCCCAGCAGGAGCTGGCTTCGCAGGGTCTGCAGCTCGGCATCCGCCGCGGCCAGGCGCTCGCGACGGTCGAAGCCGGCCAGGGCCAGGCTCAGGTGGTCGAGCAGGCGCAGCGCCCCGTTGGCGATTCGCCGGCGCAGCAGGACCTGGTGCTCTCCCCGCTCCGTCTCCTCGAGCAGGCCGGCGCACAGGACCAGGGTGTCCCGGTAGATGGGCGCTGGGCCGCTCACAGCTCCTGGCCGGCGCCGGGGAAGAAGCTGCCCAGGCGATCGCGCCGGTTGCGCCTGGAGCGCTTCTCCTGGCTGGCGAGCAAGGCGGAGACCTTGGGCAGGAATTCCTGCTCCAGGCGCTCGGCCCAGGCGTGGCAGGGGTCCTGCTCGTCCCGGGCCGCCGACAGCAGGTGGACCACGGCATCCGCGGCGGCGTCCCGGGCGGCAACGAAGCGGGCGACCTTGTCCGCCGGCTGAAAGGCATGGCAGCCCCGGCTCAGGCCGCTCAGTGCCTGGAACAGGCAATCCGCGGCCTCGTTTGACCGGGGCTCGGCCGCACGCAGCTCGCGTAGCAGGGCCATGCCGGCCTGGTAGGCGCGAAAGTCGGTGACCGAGTAATGGCGCTTGTCCTCGTCCTTGCCGACCCTGGCCGCCCTCTCCAGCGGGGCCAAGCCCTTGTCCAGGGCCTGGTGGGCCTGCGCGGCGCGCTCGGCCAGGGCCTGACGCTGGCCCTCGCTGAGCGGCAGATCGGCGCTGTCGATGAGCCAACGGCCGCCTTGCTTCCCGGCCTTGAGCCCGCCTTTCTGGATCAGGTAACGGACCTGGCGTTGGGACTGGCCCAGGGCGATGGCGGCGTCGGCGAGGGAGAGCTTCATGGCGGCACCTGATTAGCAAGATGTTTCAGCCAACTCGAGATCGTGTCGCGAAACCAGTGTTCCGGCTGAGCGGAAGCGAAAAATTCTCTATTTTGCGCGCCCGATTCCGAGATCCGTGTTCCGATTCCCGGGCTCGCTGGGATTAGCTGAAGTTTCTTGCTAATCAGGTGGCAGCATGGGGGGGCGATAGAAATCGGTTCCAAGTCTATCCAAACCCGGCGGGCTTGTCAATTTGTCATTTGACAAACTAACAAATTCACACGCGCCAGGGGCTTCGCCCCTGGACCCCAAGAATCAAGGGCCAAGGCTCGCGGGGGCGACGGCAACACGGAAGCCGATGACGCCGCTGCGGAGCCCGGCCGGGCTCCCGTAGCGGGAAGCGGCCTGCAGGCGGTCGGCAGGGTCGTCCCAGCCGCCGCCCCGCAGCATCCGGACTTCGCCCGGGGTGCCACGCCAGTCCTCAGCCAGATTCTCCTCCGGCCAAACATCTGCGCACCACTCCCAGACATTGCCCGCCAGGTCGCAATGACCATAGGGACCATTGCCCGCCGGGTAGATGCCCACTGGCGTCGGCCGGCCGACGTTGGGCTTCCCGAAAGCTTCGGCGAAGTTGGCCCGCTCAGGGTCCGGCTCCTCGTCTCCCCAGGGATACTTGCGCCCGTCCTCCCCCTGGGCCGCCCGTTGCCACAGGTCTCCGTCCGGCAACCGCACCGGGCGCTGCCACTGCCCGGCAAGCCAGGTGCAGTAGGCTTCGGCCTCGAACCAGGAGACCGCCACCACCGGCCGGTTGGGGGTGGCCAGCTGCTCGTCCCAACTGCCCGGGGCCTCCCAGCCCTCCTTGTCCCGCTGCTGCCAGCCGACGGCGTCCCACCAGCGGGGCTCGGCGTAGCCGCCGTCTTCCACGAAGGCGCGGTACTCCTCGACCGTAACCGGGTATTTACCCAGGGACCAGCCTGTTGGCCCCGGCACCTCGATCAGGTTGTCCTGCCCGTGGACCAGGCGCGGGTCGCCGCCCCGGCCCAGGGCCTCGGCGGCGGCGATGCGCTGCTGCACCGGGACCTGGGCGGCTCCGGCGGGCTCGAAGATGGCCATGACCTCGCCCAGCAGGCGGCTGAGCTCGCGGTCGAGCGCAGGGGCGGGCCGGTAGCCGTAAGCCCCGAGGGGTTCCAGCAGGCGGCCCATGATGCCGGCCACCCTGGCCCGATCGGCCAGCCCGGGGTCCAGGTCCAGCAGGCCGATGACCCGCTCCAGCAACCGGTCCACCCGCCGTTGCCCCCCCTCGTCCAATAGACAACCCGGGAGCAGCTCCACGGTCTCGCGCCATTGGGGGTCGTCCAGGTGCGGGCGAACCTGGGGCCACCAGTCCGCCGCGCCGTCGCCGTCTCCCAGCCAGGCCAGGGCCCGGGCCGCCAAGTATTCCTGGAAGGTGAGGTGCCAGTAGCGCAGGCGGCGGTTCCCCAGCTCCTCGATGATGCCGCTGCCGGTGCATTCGAAATTCAGCCAGTCCCGCAGCAGGTGCAGCCGCTCGGGCTTGGTCAGTGCCGGGAAGTCCCGCTCCGCCAGGGGCAACAGGGCCTCGGCGGCCTCCTCGAGGTCGAACAGGGTCTGCCGGCCGCCCTCGGTCTCCATCATCGCCAGGGCCAGGGTCGGGAAGGCCCGCTCGGCAAAAGCCTCGCCTACCCCCAAGGCCTGGCGCAGGGCCGCCCTGGCGGTGCGCAGCCAGTGCAGCACGGCTCGGTACAGGCGAACCCGGGCGTCGGGCAGTCCGCCCTCGTTCCAGTGCACCACGCACAAGCAGGTGAGCATCACCGGGTTGGCGGCCAGGCGGCGCAGCCGCGGGCGTTCGGTGATGGCGGCCAGGAGTCGGGTGCGGTAACCGCCGGCCTCGGGGTCGGGCTGCTCCCCGGGGGCCAGGTTGTAGAGGGCGCCCACCCAGTGATCGATGAAGCCCTCGACCTGATCCGCCGAAAAGGACTCGATCCCGGTGTGGCTGAAGCCCATCTCCACCAGCGGCCGGGTGTCGATGGGGCGGCTGGTGAGAACCATCCGGGTCTGCTTACAGTGCTGCACCAGGTCCCGCAGGATGCTCAGCAGCCGATCCCTCTGGCTCGGGTCGGCCACCTCGTCCATACCGTCGAGCAACAGCAGGACCCGGCCCTGTTCCAGGAGATCTTGCCAGGCGGCCCACTCCTGCCGGCCGGCGTTGGGCAGGATCAACTCCGGGAGCCTCCGCCGATCGTCCGGGCGCCGGGGATCGGGGGCGCCCAGCAGCCCGGCCGCCATGGCCAAGCGCAGGAAGACCGGAACCGGCACGGGGCGGGCCGGATCCATCCCCAGGTAGGTCTCTCGCCAGGTCGCACCTCTGGGGGTGGACAGGCCGAGGCCGTCCCGGGCCAGCAAGGCCGCGGTGAAACGCAGAAAGGTGGTCTTGCCGGCCCCGGGCTGGCCCTCGATCAGCAGCAGGCGGTGGCCGGGCAGCAGCGCCTCCAGCCCCTGGTCGCGCTCGTCGCCCAGGCCTGCCGAGCGGCAACGCAATTGGGTGTAGAGGCGCTCGATCGGGTAGCGGCTTGCGCTGCGCACCCGGCCGGCGCCGGAGCCGATACCGCGTATGTCGATATGACCGGTGTGGGCCAAGGTCTCTTCCAGCCAGGATCGAAGGTCCAGGCGCGGGGGTTGGGCCGGCGCCGGCTCGGGGGCGCCGGCGGCCGGGCGGATGACGGCCGGGAAACCGCTAAAGGCCTGGTCGGGGAGCAACCCCATGCGCCCGCCGCTCGCGACCCGGCGCAGAGGCCAGATCCGCAGTTGGCCCTGTGCATTCAGCTCACCCCAGGCATAACCCATGGCCCGTTCTTCCCCGGCGCTGCCGTAGTGCTCCAGGCCGAACAGCGATGGGGCCTGGAGCCAGTGGCGGTGCTCGCCGCCGGAGATCGAGACGCTCTCGGAACGGCCACGGTGCATGTGGCCGTGCAGGCAAGCGGCGAAGCGGCCGGGAGTGTAGATGGTCTGCAGGAGCTCATTGCGGGCCGCCGGCGAGAGCCAGTCCAGGGGGTGGTGCATCATCAGCAGGGCCTGGGGTGCTTGGGCAAAGCGTCCCAGCCCCCCGGGGCCGAGGGCGGCATGAAACTGCTCCAGGGGCAGCTCCAGCCGGCCTTGCATGTCCCCGGCCTGGAACTGCATCCAGGCGGAGTTGAGGCCCACCAGCAGCAGCGGGGCCTTGCCCTGGGCGTGGTAGACGAGGGACAGGTCACCGGGGAAGTGGGAGCGGTGCAAGGCGAACCGGGAATCGGCGAATTGGGGCAGGATGCTCGCCTCCAGCCAGGCCTGGTAGTTGGCGAACAGGGGGGTGATATCGCCGGGGTCCCGCTTTTCCCACAACTCCTCGCGGAACTGGGCGATATCCGGGTGAGCGTGAGCACGATAAATGATGTGGTCATGTTCAGGCTATTTGATGGGACGTGTAACGACCGAAGTAGCAAGCGGCCTACGTGTGGATAAAGCGTGAATGCCGCAAGCGGACGTGTGGACAACTCGGGGACAAG